>Ga0208301_1000382_pt1 | contig 12623 bp, 8 predicted proteins | sample 25BtaG_FD_184100 | JGI IMG/M metagenome (GOLD analysis project Ga0208301, IMG submission 184100) | Marine viral communities from Cariaco Basin, Caribbean Sea - 25B_WHOI_OMZ_CsCl (SPAdes) (version 2) | ecosystem: Environmental > Aquatic > Marine > Oceanic | place: Caribbean Sea: Cariaco Basin...
ATGGCTTGCTGAACCATGTAGTGGCGCCGGAGGAACTGGATGCCAAGGTGGACTGGCTGATCAGTCGCCTGACGGACAAGTCTCCCACCGCCATTCGCCGAGGCAAGTACGCCATGAAGGCCATTGAAGATATGAGTTTCGAGCAGGCCATCGCCTATACCGAAACCCAGCTGGCCACCATGGCCCTGACAGAAGATGCCAAAGAGGGCATGGCTGCCTTTAACGAGAAACGGGCGCCTGACTGGCCCGGGTGCTGAAGCAGCATGGGCCGCCAGACCTTGGTGCAGTCAGCTGGTACAATCAAGAAAAGCACCGTGAACAAGATAAGCGCTGTGATGTAACCCGCCAGCCTTCGGGCTGACGGGATCCCAACTCAGCCAGCGGTGATCGGCTTGAAGTCACCGTACTCTTCCCGAAGTTTGGTCTTGAGCAGCTTGCCGGTGGCCGTATGGGGCAGTTCGTCTACAAACAGGATGTCGTCCGGCAGCCACCACTTGGCCACGTGCTCCTCGAGGAAGGACATCAGCTCGTCCTTGCCGATCGTAGCGTTATCCTTGAGCACCGCAATTAGTAAGGGGCGCTCCTGCCACTTGGGGTGGGCAATGCCGATTATAGCGGCTTCTGCCACCTCCGGGTGGGAGGCAGCGGCGTTTTCCAGCTCGATGGAGGATATCCACTCGCCGCCGGACTTGATGACGTCCTTGGACCGGTCCACCAATTGCAGGAAGCCGTCCGGGTCAATGGTGCCGATGTCACCGGTGGGGAAGAAGCCCTCGCTGTCCAGCTTGCTACCACCTTCCTGGCGATAATAGCCGCTGGCAATCCAGGGGCCGCGTACATAGACGTGACCGGGAGTCTTGCCGTCCCAGGGCAGGCGCTCGCCGTCATCATTGACGGTCTTGATCTCCACACCCCAGACGCCGCGACCGGCCTTGGTCTTGAGTCTTGCCATGTCCTCATCGCTGAGGCTGTCGTGCTTGGGTAGCGGCTTGTTGACTACCCCCAGCGGACTGGTTTCGGTCATGCCCCAGGCCTGAATCATGTCGATGCCGGATTTGCGGAAGCGTTCGATCATGGCGATCGGGGGTGCTGAGCCGCCTACACCGACATCGTTCAGGCTCAGCTTTTCAAGGCTTGTCTCGGGTGTGGCATCCAGGTACTGGAATAGCATCATCCAGATGGTGGGTACCGCGATAGAGGAGGTGACTTTCTCCTCTTTCATTAATTCGTATATGCTCTCACCATCCATGTGCGGGCCGGGTAAAACTACTTTGGCACCTGCCATGGGAGCAGAGTACGGTGCGCCCCAGGCGTTCGCGTGAAACATGGGTACGATTGGCATCATCGTGGTTCGACTGCTGAGCCCAAAGCCGTCCGGTGCCACCTGAGCCAGGGAATGCAGTACCGTGGAGCGATGACCGTAGAGCACTCCCTTGGGATTGCCGGTGGTACCGGAGGTGTAGCACAGGGAGGAGGCCGTGCGTTCGTCGAATTCCGGCCAATCGTAGTCGTCGCTGGCCGCGTCCATCAACTCCTCATAGCAGTAGAGGTTGGGCAGGTCGATGTCCGGCATGTGCTTCCGGTCCGTCATGGCCACGAAGGCCTCTACCGTCTCCAGCTGTGGTGCCAGCTGCTTCACCATGTCGGCAAAGCTGATGTCGAAGAACAGCACCCTGTCTTCGGCGTGGTTGATGATGTAGGTCAGCTGCTCCGGAAACAGGCGCGGGTTAACCGTGTGCAGGATGGCACCGCTGCCGGAAACGCCGAAGTAGAGTTCATAGTGACGGTGGGTGTTCCAGGCCAGGGTCCCGATCCGGTCCTGAAAATCGACACCCAGTGTCTTCAGGGCGTTGGCTACACGCTTGGAGCGGTTGCGCAGCTCCCGGTAGTTGGTGCGGTGCATAGGGCCTTCCACGGTTTTGGTGACGATTTCCGTTTCCGGATGGAAGGTGGCAGCGTGATCAATCAGTGACGAGATGAGCAGGGGCTTGTCTTGCATCAGGGCTTGCATGGCACTCTCCTGAATTCCTGAAGTTGTTGTGGTTGTGGCAGGATGTAAACGTCAGTGTCTCGCACCGTTGAAACAGCGACCTCGTCTGATTCGACGATTTCAGGCTCCGGGCACCGGTTATTTCGTCGGAACAGACGAGGCCCTTCGCTAAGGTTCTGTTTAAGCTGTATGTGGTCGGCCTGCCCGGTTGTTCCGGCAGTATGACCGAGTCCTTACAAGCACGTCCTGAAACAATGGGTACCACGAGTGGATGGCATTGACAGAGGCGAGGCTCTGGCTTGGCTCTGCTGGCAGGAAGTGTTCTCGAAAGTCGATGTCAGCCGTCACGGACTGTGAATGCCCGACAATAACAAGAATCACAACGACAGGAGTGTTGAATCATGATCCTGCACAAACCTGAACTCATCGAGGAATACACCGGCAAGGGGTACTGGGGCGACAGGAACCTGCTCCAGCGCTTTGCCGCCAACCGCGATGCCCATCCGGACCGGGAAGCGGTGGTGGATCCGCCCAACCGGGATGAGCTGGTGGGCACGCCGGCCCGGCGCCTGACGTGGGCGGAGTTTGGCCAGGCAGTGGATGCCACGGCTGCGGAACTGGTAAGCCGGGGCTTTGGCAAGGACGACGTACTGGTGGCCCAGCTGCCCAACGTCTGGGAGCTGGCCATGCTCTACCTGGCTGCGGCAAAGGCCGGCGGGCTGCTCTCTGCCCTGCCCATGCAGTGGCGCCGCAAGGATGTGGGCTATGTAAAAGAAATGACCGGTGCCAGGTTCTATGTCTCGGCCGAGAGCTTCCATGGCTTTGACTACCGGGCCCTGGGGCGGGAGCTGGGCTTCGGGCACTACATCGGCCTGCAGGAACTGACCGGTATTGCCCGCGGCGCGCCCGGCCAAGTGCCGGACGTGGCTGTGGATGCCAATGACATCTTCACCCTGTGCTGGACGTCTGGCACCGAGGCAGATCCCAAGGGCTGCCCCATGAGCCACAACAACTGGGAGTACCTGATCAGCCTGGTGTCCACCACCTGTGGCTTGCAGAAGGGGGATCGCATCCTGTGTGTGGCGCCCCTGGTGAATATGACCGCGGTTGGGGTGAATTACTTACCCTGGCTCGCAGTGGCTGGCACCCTGGTGCTGCACCACCCCATCACCCCGGAGATCCTGCTGCGCCAGCTGACCGGGGAGGATGTCCAGTACACCATCCTGGTGCCGGCGATGCTGAACATGATCGCCAAGCTGCCCAATGTGGACCAGTTGGACCTGTCCAGCGTGCGCACCATCACCACCGGTTCAGCGCCGCCATCCGCCTGGTCCATGCAGGAGTTCAAGCGCCGCTGGGATATCGACATCGTCAACATTTGGGGCCAGAACGAGGGTACCAGCCTGGTGGCCGGCCCGGCGGACGTGCCGGACCTGGAAATGCGGGTGGACCACCTGCCCTGGTGGGGTAAGGAAGGTGTTGAGTGGCCCTCGGGCATCTATGGAGTCGAAGTAAAGATTCTCGGCGACCAGGATGATGAAATAACCGAGCCGGGCGGCATTGGTGAGCTTTGCTACCGCAGTCCCGGACTGTTTGCCGGCTACTTCCAGCGGCCGGACATCACCGAGCGGTCCTTCACCGCTGACGGCTTCTTCCGTACCGGTGACCTGTTCATCGTACAGGACGCCAGCCATGTCGGCTTCTACGATCGCAAGAAAGACATGGTGATCCGCGGCGGGTTCAACATCTCCAGTGTGGAGGTGGAGAACGCGGTGCTGGGCTTCGGCAAGGTGCAGGACGTGGCCGTGATACCCCAGCCGGATGACATCATGGGTGAGCGGGTCTGTATCTGCGTGGTGCCTGCGGATGAGACCAATCCACCGACCCTGGAGGAAATCAACGAGTATCTGAAGGAACAGGGTATGAGCGTCTACAAGCTGCCCGAGAAGATGAAGCTGATTGACGCCATTCCCCGTAACCCGGTGGGCAAGATCCTGAAGAAGGAATTGCGGACCCTGTAAAACAAAGAGCCGGGCGTTACCGCCCGGCTCTTTGTGCTAAACGCTACCAGTTCGCTTCTGTTAGCTCTGGGGGAAAACTTCATAGAGCTCTCTCAGGTTTCGCTTGAGGATTTTGCCACTCGGGTTACGCGGTAAGGCATCGGCGACAACCACTCGCTTGGGAACCTTGAAGCTTGCCAGTCGCGCCTTGCAATGATTGACGACCATCTCTTGGTCGATGGTCGAACCGTCCCGGGGAACAACGATTGCAGTAACAGCTTCAACCCAAACAGGGTCGCTTACAGCAATAACGGCTACCTCTGAAACCTGGTCCATCTGGAAGATGGTTTCTTCTACCTCTCTGCTTGAAACGTTCTCGCCTCCGGTCTTGATCATGTCTTTCTTGCGGTCGACGATCGTCAGATAGCCTTCCTCGTCGAAGAATCCTAAATCTCCACTATGAAACCAGCCGCCCTTGAACGCCTCCCTGGTGCGCTCTTCATCATTGAAGTAACCACTCATAAGCTGGGGTGACCGATGTACAATTTCCCCAACGGTTCCGGTTGGTACCTCCTGCTCAGCGTCATCCACAACACGAGTTTCAACATTGAACACAGGCTTACCTGCTGATCCGGCTTTCCGTATCTGGTCCTCCGGCCCGAGAATAGTCGCCGTGGGAGCAATTTCGGTCTGGCCATACAGGTTCCATAAGCGGACCTCTGGCAGGCGCTCTTGAAGTTCCTGCAGAACAGCGACTGGCATAATTGCAGCACCGTAATAACCCTTGCGTAATCTGGATAACTTTTCGCTGTCAAACATTGGAGAGCGGAGCAGTGATATCCAGACTGTGGGTGGAGAGAAAAACGAGGTGACCTGGTACTTTTCAAGCGCTGGGAGAATGACCTCCGGAGAGGGAGTGGCGGTGATGACGTTCGTGACACCTGCGTAAACGCAGGTCCCGAAAAAGGTGTCGAGTTGCGCGCAGTGAAACAGCGGCAATGCGTGCAGCATTATGTCTGACGACTCGAATCCAGCGGCCATGACGCAGCTCATATGCTGGGTCACGACGGCTTCATGTGTAAGCATGGCACCCTTTGGAAGGGATTCGGTGCCACTGGTATAGACAATTTGTGCCAGCATGTCCCCGGATACACCGGGGCGCTGTTGGTTGGAGTCGGCTCCCTCAGTAAGGAGATCGTCGAACGACGTCATACCTGGAAGGGGGGCTGAGCCTGCTTCATCCGGAATCCAGAGAAATTGGTCAACATTGGTATCCTGATTGGCAGCCTCCCTGGCCATGTTTGCCATCGAAGTGTCCGTACATAGGATCCTGGCCTTTGAGTGGGCAAGGATGTAGGCCATCTCTTTGGCATTCAACATGAAATTGACCGGCACCAGAACCGCGCCAATGCGGGCAAGTGCAAAGCGCATTGCGACGAAACCATGGGAGTTTCTAGCCAGGATGGCGACCTTGTCTCCACATTGCACGCCGCGCCGGATCAAAGCGTTGGCGAGACGGTCGCAAATGTCATCAAATTCGCGATAGCTCCAGTTTACCTGACCGCAAATAACGGCTGTCTTGTCAGGGTTCCTCCTGGCTGTACGTCGTAACATGCCGGAAATAGTCTGTTCGCGGGCTGCAGCAATGGTTTGCTCCAGAGCATTTGTTGTCATTATTTGCTCCTAGGTCCATCAGGGCACCGCCAGATTGGTTGTGACGGGCATTGATGCTTTGTTGATGTATTCGCGTTTGATGGTTATAGTTACTGAAACATTTAACATATAAGAGCATGGCGTTCGAGGTCAAGCCGGCCGAATGACTTGCACCAGCATAGGAAGGTTTCCTTGAACTCAACAAAGTTCACCACAGCGTGTTACATCCTTTCTTTTGTGGCGTATCACAGCGAGAAGCAGCACTCCTCACGGACCATTGCAAAGTGGGTGAATGTTAATCCTTCAAGGGTTCGCCAACTCATCTCACGCCTGGTCCAGGCGGACTTGCTGACATCAACCAGGGGTGGGAAAGGGGGCGTCACAATGGCCCGCGCACCGTCCACTGTTTCTTTGCTGGATGTATTCGAGGCAGTTGCGGAGCCAAACGTTGAGCTTTTCTCGATAGATAATCCGTTTTCAGACTGGAAAGACCGGTGCTATGTGCATGACGTACTGAGCGGCCTTCGGAATGAGATGGACAGGGATTTCCGAAATCGTCTTGCCTCAATCAAGGTGTCCTCCCTTTATAGTGCTGACAAGGCTCTGGACAAACAGGGTCTGGCCGATGCGATGGATCCAGCCCGTATGAAAGCCTGACTCCATGATCTTCCCGACAGTCGCTGCGTGCCTTACACAGAAGGGTCCCATTAATTTCACAATAAAAATGAGGGTTCGAAATAATGAGTAGTACACAATCTGCTTTTTCGGTTACTGATTCGTCAGCCGGTGAGGAATACAATCTGTTTCTGAATTCGGTTCGAAAAATCCTCCAGCAGGAAGTGGCGCCCTTTTATGAGGACTGGGAGGAAGCCCACCAGGTTCCCAGGGAACTTTGGAACAAACTGGGAGAGGCCGGCCTGCTTGGCGTGGACCTTCCCGAGGAATATGGCGGCTCTGATGCAGGGCCAGATATCTGCCTGATGATCGTTGAGGAAATGTCACGGCAGGGCTTCGGGGGCCTGACCGGTGGCTACAACATCCATTCAAATATTGTCATTCCCTACATTGAGCGGCTGGGCACCGACGCACAAAAGCAACACTGGCTGCCGCGGATGGCAAGTGGCGAGGTGTTGGGCGCTATTGCAATGACGGAACCGGGTGCCGGCAGTGACCTGGCGGGTATGCGCACCTCCGCCCAGAAAGTGAATGGGGGCTGGAAGATCAACGGAGCCAAGGTGTTCATTACCAATGGCATCCTGGCAGACATGGTTATCGTCTGTGCCAAGACCGATCCGGGCGCCGGAGCTCGTGGTGTGTCGCTGTTCCTGGTCGACACCACCCTGCCGGGTTTTGCCCGTGGCAAGTCGATCCGCAAGATTGGCCAGCATGCCAGCGATACCGCTGAGCTTTTCTTCGATGACCTGATCGTTCCTGACGATGCCCTGTTGGGTGAGGCGGGTAAAGGGTTTGGTTACCTGATGCAGGAATTGCCCCGCGAGCGTCTGGGCGTCGCAGCCCAGGCCCTGGGAGCCATCGAGGGTGCGCTAAAACTGACTCTGGACTACGTACAGGATCGCCGGGCATTTGGCCAGCGCATCGCGGATTTCCAGAATACCCGGTTTACCCTTGCCCAGGTGCGGGCGGACCTTGATATGGGGCGCGGGTATTACAACCAGTGCCTGCAACGCTACCTGGCGGGTGAAATGACAGCGGTGGATGCGGCTGTCATCAAGCTGCAGCTAACGGAGATGCAGTGCAGCTGTATTGATCGCTGTATGCAGCTGTTTGGCGGTTACGGTTATACCCTCGAATATCCTATCTCCCGGTTTTATGTGGATTCCCGGGTGCAGACAGTCTATGCCGGTACCTCTGAAATTATGAAGGAGGTTATTGCTCGAGATATGCTAGGACGGGCACATTAGGGGAGGCAGGTTCCGGCAGGGTGTGTTTCCCTGCCCATGAGGGCAGGGAAACAGTGCTCAGGCGCCGTGGTTGTTAACATCCACTTTAGACCAGACTTCCTTCCAGAAAAGCTCCGTCAGTTCCTCGCTGCTTTCAACGCTTTTAACGAGTGGCAGCCACCGATTGAGCGTTTCCGAGAATTCCTTGACGACCCGGGCAGCATCTTCCACTCCATATTTTTCTTCATAGGCCGAGGCAATCTGTTCGGCATCCCTGCGAGTAAACTCGGCTGTCGCCGTAATCAGGTCCTGGTCGGGCTGATGTACTTGAATCTCAGGGTCCGACTCCACAGAAGCCATGTTTTCCTCATGGCTAAGCATGTAAGACCAGCTTATATCGGCGGCAAACAGCGCAGACCCGCGCATCACGTGGGTGCGCTGCTTTTCCGTCAGGCTACTCCAGGTATCGCTATTAATATTGTTGACCGCCAAACCTGCGAACAGGCCACCGGGCACGTTTACTGTGATATCGGTTACGACTTCCATCAGGTTGATCAGGGTGAGTTCTGGAGTGGACATCATAGAGCAGTCCAGAACTCCCTGGCTCATTGCCTCGTAAACCTCGTTCTGGGGAATGGACACCGGTGAGGCATCAAGGTCCTCCGCCCAGCGCGCCCATTGGGCGCCCCCTGCACGCAGGCGCTTTCCTGCAACGTCTGCCAATGAGGTTACGGGAGTGTTGCATAGCAGGTAGTAAGGTGTGGTTGCCCCTGCACCGGTAAAGACCTGTCCCTGTTGTGCGAACTCCTGCATACATTCCGGACAATCAAGCATCAGGTACTCTGAGAGAGCGCCAGCATAGGCAAGCCCCATGCGCTTTGAGTCTATGGATTCCCCAAGCTGCACCACCATGGAAAGTTCGGCGAGCATGCTATTGAGCGGATATTGGGCAGGAAAGTAAGGAAACAGAAGTGTTCCACTGTCTGCCATGCCATCTCGGATGCCATCAGACATTTCCGCCCAGTTTAACAGTGACAAGGCATACACCTTGGCGCTGACATCGCCCCCTGAGATCTCTTCCATCGCTTCGGCGTAGGTTGTCGTTGATTCTGCCCCCATGGAACCCGGTGCATAGCCGGTGGCATGACGAAGCTGTACTGCTTGAGTGTTGGTTGAGGCTAAAGTAACACCCACAGCGAGTGCAGACAGGAGTGAGATCGTTTTGTTTTTGTTCAGTTTCATAATGAATCTCCTAGACTAGGGTTATTGTTATCGTAACCAATACCAAAGTATAGAGGGTGTCGGAAATTCGTCAATGAGTCTCTCACATAGGAAGCAATTTCCACATTTGTCTCCGTCTAACTTGTCGATTCCCTGCCTGAGCGGAGTCTGACATGCCCCTCCCCGTCAGGTAACTAATCAGTGCTGCGCTTTCTATCTGATGGAGCCGGTTAAGGGGTTTGCACTAGTGAACGGGCTGACGGAATTCCTTGCTCTGATGCCGGCACCACATGGGCCTTTAGATACTGGAGGGTGTGGGTGTCTCACGCCCTGAGTACAGGAGTCCCTTTCCCACCCTTTCAAAAGCGATTGTAGCTGGGGTAATTCGCCGCTCATGAAAGTTTGTAATTCCTCGGCGGCGACCTGAATTGAAATAATGTTCGTTCCACGATGAATTTTTATCGGTTGTTCGTACTGCCCTGGCCGGCGAGTTCCAATGCCTTCTGCATGGCGCTTTCCAGTTCCGGAAGCCGGTGAGCTGCTTCGCTGACAGCCTCGATGTCCGGCTTCTCTGCTCGGCTTGTTTCACCCAGGGCGCTCCAGGCCTCAGCGCTTCGGTGGCAGGCGTTGGCGGCGGCTGCAAAGGCCTGGTCGCCGGTTGCCTGAGCCACATCGAGGCAGAAGCTGGCTTCCAGCCTACGGAACAAACCGCCTCCTGTGCCGGCCTTTTCCACGAATACCGGGATGCTTCTGACGGCAGTGGTCAGTTCATCCGGGGGCAGGTGGTGGGGCCAGGTGATAACGTCGTCGGCGAACGCCCTGACGCCCTCCACACCAGACCCTATCACGCTGCCCTCCGGCAAGGTAGATGCATCGAACAGCAGGGCATCCTCACCGCCCAGTACACGCGCAGCCGATGCTGCCGCCTCTCGGGCGCAGGTCAGCAGGTCGGGCAACCTGGCTGGGAAACGCATCGGGTAGGTGGCGAACCGGTTGGGGCCAGGGAAGCCATGGGAGCCGTGCGCCCGCCGGAAGGCGTCCATGGGGACTTCCTGTACCTCTTCCCGGTCGTTGTCAATGATGAATACCATGTTCCTGTCGTCGTCATAGCCGATGATGACGACGTCATGGCGGGTATTGGAAAGTCTGACCCGCAAGTAGGGCAGTTCGGCGATATCGCACCAGACCATGACTGGATGGCCTTCATCTATTTCGTTTCTTATCCAACGCCAGGCCTCATCCGGGTTGTCTGTTTGCTGTCGGCGGGTTTCAATGCCCAGTCGCTGGCAGAAATCCAGCTCCATATCGGCGTTGCGGCCCACCAGGTACAGAGGCGGTGTCAGGCCGGGATAACGGGTATACATGAAGGACAGACCACCTCCCAGGCCGAATACCAGCCCCTCACCCGGTAACCCGTCACCGGGCAGGTTGTCCCACCCGAGCCCGGCCCAGTGCACCAAGTCCCTCAGGGCGCCCGAGCCACAGTGACCGCCGAGTTGATGAGGATAGGGGTCAATAATAATCCGACTCATTTCTGTGTACTCCACTGCTGTCGCCCGGTATGTTAACGGGTCCGTTTGTATTGGTGGAGCTTCACCTTAGCCGGCAAGATTTTGCCAAGCATCGTCCGAATCGACGATGCTTGGGTTCATTGTGCGCCAGGCATGGCGCGTAGCGCCTTGACGGCGCTGTTCCGGTGCAGGTGGTGCTGGCCGGATGACTTGGGGGTGCAAGTCCCCTGTGGGCCCGGCAAGGGGAACCACTAGCCGGACGGCAAGGGTGTCCACTGCGAGGTGGAATCTGAAGGAAGCCGCAGGCAAAGCACTGGCCTGACGAACAGGAATCGCATATGAGGCGGTCACACCGGGTAAGGCGTCAATTATCGTCAAAGCCCAGTACTTGCACGGAAGGTGTGGACGTACATGCGGCGGGCATAAGTGTGAAGGTCACGCGTCTTACCCTGGGAAGTCTGGTTTCCTGCCACTGTGCTACTCACCTCGCGAGGGGTGGGGATGGGGAGCCAGAACTCAGCCGAGGTCATAGTAGGTGCGTCACCGCGTACTGAAGGACCGAACATGGTTGGCCGCTAGTAGACGATGAGTTCTCGTGTTGTGCTAAAGAAGACAGAAGGGACCCGGATGGGTCAGGGCATTCAGGAAGGGGCCGGGCGGAACCCGGCAGGTACTGAAGTCCGTGTCGAGGCCGATGCGGTGACTCACCCGTGGACGAACGCGGAGCCGAACGCGTTGATGGAGCGGGTGCTTGAGCGCCCGAACCTGATGCGTGCGTATCAGCGGGTGATATCCAACAAGGGTGCCGCTGGTATCGATCAGATGCCGGTCACAGCTCTGAAGGGCCACCTGCAACAGCACTGGCCAACGCTGCGCGAGCGGCTGTTGGCCGGAGACTACCATCCTCAGCCGGTACGCCGGGTCAGTATCCCCAAGCCGCAAGGCGGCGAACGGATACTGGGCATCCCGACGGTTCAGGATCGCTTGATCCAACAAGCGCTTCACCAGGTGCTGAGCCCGATGCTGGAGCCGACCTTCTCGGATCACAGCTACGGGTTCCGCCCCGGCCGAAGTGCCCAGCAGGCGATCAAGGCGATGCAACAGCACATCAACGACGGCCACCGCTGGGTGGTCGATCTGGATCTGGCCCAGTTCTTTGACCGGGTCAACCACGATGTGCTGATGGGCCTGCTGGCCCGTCGCATCACCGACCGGCGGGTCCTTGCCCTGACCAGACGTTACCTGCAAGCCGGTATGCTTGAAGGTGGACTGGTCAGCCCGAGACGGGAAGGCGCACCGCAAGGTGGCCCCCTGTCCCCCTTGCTCTCCAATGTGCTCCTGACCGAGCTGGACCGGGAACTGGAGCGCCGGGGCCACCGGTTCTGCCGATACGCGGACGACTGCAATATCTACGTTCGTAGCCGCCGATCCGGTGAACGGGTCATGGCCAGTGTCACCCACTTCCTGGAAAGGCACCTGCGACTGAAAGTGAACCCAGCCAAGAGTGCTGTGGATCGCCCCTGGCGTCGGACCTTCCTGGGGTACAGCGTGACCTGGCACAAACAGGTCCGGCTGAGGATTGCACCGAAAAGCCTGAAGGCTGTTATGGCCAAGCTGCGGCCACTGCTCAAGCGATCTCGCGGACAGTCGCTGACGACGACTATCCAGAATCTGAACCCGGTACTAAGAGGCTGGGCGAACTACTACCGCCTGACCGCTTCGAAACGTCCGGTGGAAGCGCTGGATGGCTGGATACGGCGACGCCTGCGACTGATCCTGTGGCAGCAATGGAAACGGGCCCGTACGAGAGCTCGCAATCTGATGCGCCTGGGCCTGACTGAGCCGAGAGCCTGGAAGAGTGCAACGAACGGGCGCGGCCCCTGGTGGAACAGCGGCGCATCCCATATGCACGCCGCCCTCCCCAAAAAGGTGTTCGACCGTCTGTCTCTGGTAAGCTTGTTGGATACGATGAACCGGCTCCAGAGCCAACCATGAACCGCCGTGGTACGGAACCGTATGCCCGGTGGTGTGAGAGGACGGGGGAGGTAACTCCCCCTCCTACTCGATGGTAACCTCAGTAGCGGTATCCTTGACCCTTTTCGGCAGAAAAACAACCACGAACAATCGGAACCGTCGCAAGGCAGTAAGGATGCCCCACCGTCCGCAATCACCTCTGCGCGGACACCTTGGCTACCATCGAGGTGGCGGCGCCGTGGAATCAGGAGCTCAAGAAGAAACTCGACGCCCACCACGACTCCGTCGTCTATCTCTGCCACGGGAGCTACTTGTGCTGACCGTACTGATCTCGGGCAGAATATTCGAGATGATAATCGTCTTATATCCGGGC
>Ga0208301_1000389_pt1 | contig 12363 bp, 9 predicted proteins | sample 25BtaG_FD_184100 | JGI IMG/M metagenome (GOLD analysis project Ga0208301, IMG submission 184100) | Marine viral communities from Cariaco Basin, Caribbean Sea - 25B_WHOI_OMZ_CsCl (SPAdes) (version 2) | ecosystem: Environmental > Aquatic > Marine > Oceanic | place: Caribbean Sea: Cariaco Basin...
GAGTAAGCGCCGGGACAAGGTTTTTCGCCGACCCGTCCAAGTCGGGTCGGCGCGTCGAAATTAAGATGATGAGAGCATCACCATGAATGAACGACTGAACAACGATTTCCAGTTTGTCCAGGTTGGGCGGGTTGACCCGAAGAAGGTGCCCGCCAGCAAGCGCCGCAAGAACTTCGGCGAGATCTACTATCAGTTCAAGCCGGCGGACGCCAGCAGCCAGGCTCACCGTTGCCTGGAGTGCGGCAATCCATACTGCGAGTGGAAGTGTCCGGTCCACAACTACATCCCGAACTGGCTCAAGCTGGTGTCGGAAGGCAACATCATGCGGGCGGTGGAACTGTGTCATCAGACCAACTCCCTGCCGGAAGTCTGTGGTCGCGTCTGCCCCCAGGATCGCCTGTGTGAGGGTGCCTGTACCCTGAATGACGGTTATGGCGCCGTGACCATCGGCTCGGTGGAAAAGTACATCACCGACACGGCCTTTGCCCTTGGCTGGAAGCCAGACCTGTCTGACGTCAAGTGGACGGACAAAAAGGTGGCTGTTATTGGTGCAGGTCCGGCAGGCCTGGGCTGTGCTGATATCCTCGTGCGCAATGGCGTCAAGCCCGTGGTTTTTGACCGTTACCCGGAAATCGGCGGCCTGCTGACCTTCGGCATCCCCGAGTTCAAGCTTGAAAAGACGGTCATGACCCGTCGTCGCAAGGTGTTCGAGGAAATGGGCGTGGAGTTCCGGCTTGAAACCGAGGTGGGCAAGGACATCCAGTTGCAGGACATCATTGATGAATATGACGCCGTATTCATGGGCATGGGCACCTACACCTATATGAAGGGTGGCTTCCCTGGTGAAGACCTGCCAGGGGTTTACGACGCCCTGCCGTTCCTGGTTTCCAACGTGAACCGTCGCCTGGGCTTCGAAAAGGACGCCGGCGAGTTCATCGATGTGAAAGGCAAGCGGGTGGTTGTCCTCGGTGGTGGTGACACCGCTATGGACTGCAACCGAACTTCCATTCGACAGCAAGCCGCCAGCGTTACCTGCGCCTATCGTCGGGACGAGGCTAACATGCCTGGTTCCCGCCGGGAGGTGGCCAATGCCAAGGAAGAGGGTGTGAAGTTCCTGTTCAACCGTCAGCCTATTGCCATCATCGGTGAAGACCGGGTGGAAGGCGTGAAGGTGGTCCAGACCCAGCTGGGCGAGCCAGACGAAAATGGCCGTCGTCGCCCGGAAGTGGTGCCTGGTAGTGAGGAAGTTATTCCCGCTGACGCGGTGCTGGTGGCATTCGGTTTCCGCCCGAGCCCGGCGGACTGGTTCAGCGAGCTGAAAGTGGACACCGACGATTCCGGCCGGGTCAACGCACCGGAGGAGTCGGAGTTTGCTTTCCAGACCTCCAATCCCAAGATCTTCGCCGGCGGCGATATGGTGAGAGGTTCTGACCTCGTGGTCACCGCGATCTGGGAAGGCCGCCAGGCTGCCGAGGGTATCCTGGATTACCTGGACCTGTAAGACAGTCCAATTAACGGCTGATCCGTATCAAAAGGGCAGCACCATTCCGGTGGCTGCCCTTTTTTATGGTTCTTCGCAGATAACCGTGAAAAAGTAGGAGACGGCGGTAAAACCGGTTAGTTTTGAGTTCGCCAAAACAACAAAGCCAATCGACTCACCGCCGTCACTATGCATGCTAATCCTCTTGCCCTGTTCTGGGAAGGATTCACGATTGACTCCTATGCCCAGATTGCTCCTCAGTCCCTGCTGATCCGACTGCATCCTGCGGATGATTACCAACCATGTTGCAGTGGTTGTCATCAGCACTGCCTTGCCATCCATGACACGACTATTCGCCGGGTGAGGGAGCGTGACCTGTTCCAGTACCGCGTCTGGCTGGAGGTTCCTGTGCGGCGTGTTCGCTGTGCGACCTGTGGCCCCAAGTTGGAAGAGATTCGATGGCTGGCCGGTCGACAGCGCCTGACAGCCGGCATGGTCAACTGGGTCGAATCCCTGGTCCGCTTGATGCCGGTGCAGCATGTGGCTCAACTGTTGGGGTTGCATTGGCATACGGTCAAAGCCATTGATCAACATCGGCTTGCCCGTGAGGTTACCGAACCAGACCGCAGCCAGATACATCGCCTGATCATGGACGAATTTGCCCTGTTCAAGGGCCACCGTTACGCCACCGTTGTGATCAATGCCGACACTCAGCAGGTTCTATGGGTTGGTGAAGGTAATAGCCGACAGGCTATACGGCCCTTCTTTGAATGGCTGGGGCCGGAAGCTTGCGCCCAGGTCGAAGCGGTCGCCATGGACATGAACACGGCTATGGACCTGGAAGTCCAGCACCACTGCGTACAGGCCCGTGTTGTTTACGACCTGTTCCATGTCGTGGCCAAGTTCGGTCGGGAAGTGATCGACCGTGTCAGGGTTGATCAGGCGAACCAGCTACGTCATGACAGACCGGCGCGCAAGGTGGTTAAACGAAGTCGCTGGTTGCTGTTGAGGAACCGAGGCAACCTCAAGGCCGAACAGGCTGTGAAGCTGGAAGAGTTGCTGCAAGCCAACCAGCCCTTGATGACCGTTTACCTGCTGAAAGACCAACTCAAAGAACTGTGGTATGCCCCGTCTGAAGCCGAGGCCAGACGGCGCTGGAACGAATGGTTGGAGTTGGCCATGAGCAGTGGGCTGGCGCCCGTGCAGCAGTTTGCTCGGCGCCTTAAAGGCTACGTAGAGGGGATCGTTGCCAGTGCGACCTACCGCCTGAACACCAGCGTCCTGGAAGGCATGAACAACAAGATCAAGGTGATCAAGAGGATGGCGTATGGCTACCGGGATAACGGCTACTTCTTCTTAAAGATAAAAGCAGCGTTTCCCGGTAAAGCGCGATGAACCATTAAAAAGGGGGTTATTTTGGTCGTCGGCAATCTTCAGTATCCGGGTCTCGGACATTATCTGCGTCTCGTCAGTGCCACGCCGCAAGAATGGCTGGCCGGGATGGCTTATTTTGCTGGTGGCCGACAACTCACCCTGTGTGTGCGTCCACAGGGCTTCAATGGTGCCATTTCCTGGCTGGCCAGGCCCGGTGTAAGCATTGGTGTTATTGGAACCGGGGTGGGAACAACCCTGCGTGGAACCAACACGGCTGATCCTGCGGTTATAGGGGTGCTTACCGGGAGTCTTTCCCTGACCAGCGCAAATGGCTATGTCGAGGCAACTGCTGCCAGTGGTTTTTTGCTTCCTCCCCATGCCCGGGTGGAATTTAACGGGAGTCCCGGCCTGACATTGGCTGTCGCAAGGTTGCATGGACGTGGCGGGGCGTCCTGGGGTGACGAGGCCAGGCCGATATCCCAGTCACTGGTTGCTCAAATAATCGGTTACCTGCAGCGTGCGTATTTCTTTCGTAGCTACCACCATGCCGTCGCTGAAACGGACCATCTGGGGAATGTGCTTTGGCATTGCCTGCATGATCCCCGTGCTGAGCTCCCGGTGACACCCTCGGTCATGCCTGGGTTCGATCAACGTGTAACCCGGATGATCGAACTGATCGCCTCCAGTACGGAGCGAGAGTTTGATATCGGCCGGGTTTCGGCGATGGCGGGCGTGAGCACCCGCAACCTTTACTACCTGATGAAGAAGCACACTGGGATGAGCCCCTACCAGTTCTTTGTTTCCCGTCGGTTGGTGCGGGTTCGAAGAGCGCTGCTTGACTGTCAGTGTGACGTGCCAACCGTATCATGGCATGCGCTCAGTGAAGGTTTTTCACACCTCGGGCGTTTTTCCGCCCTGTACCGGAACCATTTTGGTGAGTACCCCCGCCAGACGCTGGAGTGGCGGAGTGATGCGCAGGCGAGAGCTGCCGCAATCCAGCCTGCCGACTGTTCGGCCACCCCCCGGATGCTGTGCCTGACAACCGGTTAAGCGCCGGATCGTGAAAGACTGTCATTTTCCGACAGACCAGCACGTGTAAAATCAGGGGAGGTTTTCTCGGAGTGCTTGCAGATGCAATGGATACTTGGGCTGGGTCTGGCGGCATTGCTGTTCTACCTCCTGAAACAGTGGGGGGCGCTGGACCCGAAACAGAAAAAGGCCGCTACCTGGAAAATCGTCCTGGGCGTCGCCGGTGCCTTGCTGGTATTCATGGTGCTTACTGGTCGTGTCCATGTACTGACTGCGGCCGTGGCGGCTTTCATTCCTCTGATACGCAAGTTACCGGCATTGCTGAAGTTTATGCCCCATGCCCAGCGTCTTTTCGGAGAGCGCGACGGTGCGGACACCCATCGGGCGGACCAGGGGGCAGGGCAGCAGCGCTCGGCTACCGCCTCCAGCCAGATGTCGGAACAGGAAGCCTGCGAGATCCTCAACGTGTCGCCTGGCTGCAGTCGTGAGGAAATCGTGACGGCCCATCGTCGGTTGATGCAGAAGCTGCACCCGGACCGTGGCGGCAACGATTATCTCGCGGCCAAGGTCAACGAAGCCAAGTTTGTGTTGTTGGGCAAGCGCGGCGCCTGACGTATTAAACCCCCTCCACATTTTCCTGTTCAGTGGCGACCCCTCCGAGGCTTGTCTAGGTTTAGATGACATGCTCGGAATCAGGGATGGTCGCCATGGTGATATTTTCCATAATTTTCATTCTGTTGGGCCTCGCCTTCCTGGTGGGTGGCATCTGGCTGCTGACACTGGGAGGCTCTTTTTACTACCTGGTGGCAGGACTTGTACTGGTAACCGTCGGTGGTCTGTTACCGGTTCGGCGGGTAGCGGCCCAGGCGCTCTACGCCGTCTTTCTGGTTGCCACGCTGCTTTGGGGTTTATGGGAGTCCGGCTATGACTGGTGGCCGCTGGCGACCCGTATTGGCTGGTTTCTGTTGCTGGCCATCCCGCTGCTGATACCGGCGTCGAAACAGCGGCGCGGGGCGGCCATCACCTTCGGTGGCGTGTGGGCCCTGTGTGGCCTGGCGCTTCTTGGCAGTTTGCTCAACAGCCCCCATACCATCGAGGGTCGCCTGGGTGAACAGGTGGTGAATGAACAGCCAGACCTGGGAGAAAGCCCCGAAGCCGACTGGCTGGCCTGGGGGCGAAGCAACCTGGGGCAGCGCTATTCGCCCCTTGGCCAGATTACCCCGGATAACGTGGGCCAGCTCGAAGAAGCCTGGCGCTATCAGACCGGTGATACCAAGCAGCCGGACGACACCGGCGAGACCACCTACGAAGCCACGCCGCTGAAGGTCGGCAACACCCTGTACCTGTGCACCCCCCATAACTGGCTGGTGGCCCTGAATGCGGACACCGGTCAGGAGCGCTGGGTGTACAAGGCCGGAGTGGGTCCCAACAGCCAGCGGCAGCACCAGACCTGCCGTGGTGTTTCCTACCTGCCACCGGAAGGTGGTGTCGAGGGTGCTCCGGAAGTGCAGAATATCGGCCGCCCGGCCGAAGACCAGCCGTCGGTCAGCTGCGATGCACACCTCTACCTGCCCACTGCCGATGCCCGCCTGCTGGCGCTGGACCCGGAAACCGGCGCCCGCTGCGAAGGGTTTGCGCAACAGGGTGAGCTGGACCTGATGCATAACATGCCCTACACCCAGTCCGGCTTTTACTACTCTACGTCACCCCCGGTGGTGGCCAACGGGCTGGTAGTGGTCGCCGGCGCGGTGAACGACAACTATGACATCAACTCCCCTTCCGGTGTTATCCGGGCCTATGACGCCCGCACTGGCGAACTGCGGTGGAACTGGGACCCGGCCAGTCCCGAGCAGACCGATCCCATTGCGGAAGGGGAAGTCTATTCGACAAGCTCCCCCAACAGCTGGTCGGTCGCCAGTGCCGATGAAGCATTGGGGCTGATCTACTTCCCCATGGGTAACCGTACGCCGGATCAGCTGGGGATGTACCGCACCGAGAACGAGGAACGGTTCGCCAGTTCAGTGGTTGCGCTGGAGCTGGATACCGGGCAGGTGGCCTGGGTGCAGCAGTTCGTCCACCACGACCTGTGGGATATGGACACCCCGGCCCAGCCCAGCCTGCTCGACCTGGACACCGACCAGGGCCGGCAACCGGCGCTGGTGATTCCCACCAAGCAGGGGGATGTGTACGTGCTCAACCGGGAGACGGGTAAGCCGATCCTCCCGGTTGAGGAAGTGCCGGCACCAGAGGGCGCCATCAAGGGCGACTACACAGCGTCTACCCAGCCGGTTTCCAGCCTGAATTTCAATCCCGACCCGTTGCGGGAGGCTGACATGTGGGGTGCCACGCCCCTGGATCAGATGGCCTGCCGTATCCGCTTCCAGTCCCTGCAATATGAGGGACGCTACACGCCGCCAAGCGAGCAGGGCACCATTGTCTACCCCGGCAATTTCGGGGTATTCAACTGGGGCAGTATTGCGGTGGACCCGCAGCGCCAGGTGATGTTCGGCATGCCGCTTTACATGGCCTTTGTTTCCCGACTGGTGCCCAATGAGGAGGGCAGTGAACCGAGCGGCCCGGTTAACCAGGGCGAGCAGGGCCTTAACAGCAATGCAGGTGCGCCATATTCCGTCGAGCTGAAACCGCTGATGTCGCCACTGGATATTCCCTGCCAGCAACCGCCCTGGGGCTACGTGGCGGGAGCCGATCTGCGCACTGGTGAGGTGATCTGGAAGCGCAGGAACGGCACGGTGGAAGATATGAGTCCGATCCCGGTTCCCCTGCGGCTGGGCGTGCCCGGCATCGGCGGACCTGTGATCACCGCCAGCGGGGTGGTGTTCCTGGCAGCCACAGTAGACGACTACATTCGGGCCTATGACCTCACCACCGGTGAGCAGCTGTGGCGGGCAAGGTTGCCGGCTGGCGGGCAGGCAACACCGATGACCTACCTGAACAGCAAGGGTGAGCAGATGGTGGTGCAGGTGGCCGGCGGTCATGGCTCCATCGGCACCACCCTGGGGGACTATGTGGTGGCATGGAAGCTGTCTGATGAGGCGGGCCAGTGAACGATGGCGGCCAACAATGAAGGCCATGGCTAACGCGGCTTCTGGCGAGGGCGATGAATCCGGTATGATGCGGGGTTCCATGCCAATCAGAACAATACCCAGGGAGGATATGCACCCATGGCCCAGCCGGATTCCGTTCACCGCCTCTACGGCGTTCCCCATTCGCTGTATACGGGCATCGCCCGCTGCTATCTGAGAACGCAGGGCATCGAGTACGTGGAGCTGCCCACCTCTCACCCGGACTTTGCCGGCCGCATCATGCCCGTGATCCAGCGCAGTATCATCCCGGTGCTGGAAACAACGGGCGGGGAGGTCGTGCAGGATAGCCTGGACATCATCGATCATTTTGAACGCCAGGGCGTACGCTATTCCGCCTACCCTCAGGGCCTGTTGCAAAGCGTGCTGGGCGTCATTATCACGTATTACGGTACCCAGGCCCTGCTGCCCCACGCCATGCACTACCGCTGGACCTACCGGGACCGGCAGGAAGGTTTTCTCAGGGACCAGTTTGCTGCCGGTATTGGGCCGGAGATGGCCGACAAGGTCATGTCGCGGATGAATTCCTACCTGCCGCAGCTGGGTGTTACTGACCACACCATTCCCGAGATCGAGGCTTCTTTCGAGCAGCTGCTGGAGACCCTGAATGCCCACTTTGCGGAGCACCCCTACCTGTTCGGTGGCCGGCCCTCCCTGGCCGATTATGGTTTGATCGGCCCCATGTTTGCCCACCTGGGCCGTGATCCGGTGCCCGAAAACCTGATGAAAACCCGCGCGCCCAAGGTGTTCCGCTGGGTAGAGCGGATGACAGCACCCGGCCTGGATACACCGGAATTCCCGGATTACGGTGATGACGTCCTGCCCAGTGATGCCATCCCGGAAACCCTCGAACCCCTGTTGCGGCAGGTTGCGGATGAAATCTTCCCAATGCTGACCGACAAGCTGGCGTTTTTGGATAACCTGGTTGCGGAGCATCAGCCGGAAGATGGTCAGCCCGTGTCAGCGAAGCCTCATCAGCGCTATGTGGGGGCAGTGGAAACCGCTTTCCGGGGTGTGCCGGTACAGGCGGGCGTGCAGCCCTACCTGCTGTATGTGCTTCGCAAGGCCGACGAGATGCTGGCGGAAAGCCCTGCCGAGGAACAGGCGCGGGTACGGGAAGCCCTGACTGTCAGGGGCCTGGTGGAAGCATTGCCCGGAGACCGTGGCTACACGGTCGACCGTCGCAACCATATCGAGGTGTGGCAGCGCGGCTGACCGGAAAGTCAGTTCAGAGGATATCCACCTTCACGGTGAAGCTCTGGTTATCCTGGCGCTCGCCCCCGACCCGGTAGGTAATGCCGGACTGCTCGCCAGTCCGGCTTTCGCTGGTGCCACCTATCTCGACCCACTCCCCGGGTACAACCCGGCGCTGGGTAACCACGGCATCCGTTTCGTAGCCTGCCATGCCGGAATCCGGCGTGTTCTCGAAAGCGGTAATGCTGAGCTCGATCTGCTGGTCGGAGATGCGTTGGGGCGTGACGATAAAGCCGCTGCGGATGTCCACCTGCTGGTAAATGGCCGCCGGGTTGCGGCCACCGCGAATGGCCACCGGCAGGGTACGAACCTGGCCGCCACTGATATGGGCGGACTGGCCGTCCTGTACCACGATATGCCGTTGCTGACGGCTTTGGGTGGTCGTCGTGCGACTCTGGCCACCGATGGTGACAACATTGCCATGGCCGCTGCTGACACCACCACCCTGCCGCTTGCCCATGCTCACGTCACTGCTGCGTACCGTGATGCGCAACTGGACCGGGGCGACGTCCATGGTTTCGATAAGCTGGCTGATCTCATCGAGCACAGCGGGCTCGCCACGGGTAATCAGTCTGTTGCCCTGGGCAGCAATGGTCAGCTCGCTTTCGGGATACAGGGCACGAAGCTGATCCGCCACCTGTTGCGCCGGCCGGTTCTCCAGGATGAAAGTACGATTGCCGGGGGCACCCATGACCAGTGTCGGTACCAGCAAAAGGGTCAGTAAAAGCAGGCGAACGGGGGCAAGGACCATGGAACACTCCGCAGAAAGTTGGCAGTGGCGGTTGCAAACCGGGAAAGCCCAAGAGTATATTGAAAAGCATGAAGACGACTAACGCACCCTGTCAATTGAATGTTATGCCACGCCTCGCAAATGCGGCGGTGGGTGCTGCTGTGTATTTCTGGTGGTTTTTTGGTTATGGCTTTTATTTTAGCCAGAGCCGAGGCCGCCTGTAGCACACGCAAGAAAGATTCAGGAAAAGGCAGCCCGGCACCACCCCCAGGCTGCCACCGGACAAGAAAAAGCCCCGACTGGTAGCCTCCCAGCCGGGGCTTTTTCGTTTCAACAGGCAGAAAACAGAAGGATTGTGAACAATGAACATGCCGCTGGATGTCCGGACCACTCAGGAGGCCCAACCCGTGGACACCGTTTCTGAACCGGAGCCATCACGGCCCGCCGCCACCGCGTTGCCCACGCCCGCGAAGCTGCGGTCAGATATTCCGCTACCGGCCTACCTGTCCACGCAGATTGCCCGGTACCGCCAGCAAATCCGCGATATCCTCAACGGTGACGACGACCGTCTGCTGGTCGTTGTCGGCCCCTGTTCCATCCACGATGAGGTTGCTGCCCTGGAATATGGTGAGAAGCTTGCTGCGCTGGCTGATGAGGTCAGTGACCGCGTGCTGATTGTCATGCGTGCGTACCTGGAAAAGCCCCGCACGACCGTCGGCTGGAAGGGGCTGCTGTACGATCCGGAGCGCACTGGCGAGGGCAACCTGGGAGAAGGGCTGGTTCGTTCCCGCCGGCTGCTGGTCAACCTGGCTCACCTGGGCCTGCCATTGGCCACTGAAGCATTAAGTCCGCTCGCCATGGACTACCTGGATGACCTGGTCAGCTGGACTGCCATCGGCGCCCGTACCACTGAATCCCAGATCCACCGGGAGTTGGTCAGTGGCCTGCCCATGCCCACAGGGTTCAAGAACGGTACAGACGGGTCGGTCGGCGTGGCGGTGAATGCCATGAAATCCGCGGCCCACGGTCATCACCGACTGGGCTTCAACGCCGAAGGCCAGCCGGCCATGATCACCACGGCGGGCAACCCGGACACACACCTGGTGCTGCGGGGCGGACGGGGTATTACCAACTACGATGCGGACAGCATCAACGCCGCGGTCCAGGCCCTTGATGCCGCCGGCGTCAGCAGCGCCGTCATGGTCGATTGCAGCCACGACAACGCCTGCAAACAACCGGAACGCCAGCCGGAAATCGCCCGTGAGGTACTGGCCCAGCGCCAGGCAGGGAACCGTGCCATCCGCGGGCTGATGATTGAGAGCTTCCTTGAGCAGGGGCGCCAGGATGATAGCGAAGAGCTGACCTACGGCCTGTCTATCACCGACCCGTGCCTGGGATGGGCGGAAACGGAAACCCTGCTGCGCTCGTTCTGAGCGCTGCGGGTTAATCCGTATGGTCCTATTCAGTTGACCGGGGAGCCTCACCGGACAGGGTCGAAAACAGCAATCGTCCGGCCAGCAGCAACAGCACTCCGCCCATCAGCCGGTCCAGCCAGTGCCCGAACCGGCCGAAAACCCTGCGAACCTGGGGCAGCGTGAAGAACAGGGCAACCCCGCAAAACCAGAGGCCGGTTATCAACGCCATATAGAGGCCATAGCCCACCTGGACCACCACCGGGGTGGCAGGGCTGATCACCACAGAGAACAGCGAAACAAAGAACAGGGTCGCCTTCGGATTGAGGGCGTTGGTCAGGAATCCAAGACGAAATGCCGCCAGGCCGGTCTGCGCTTTAACGCCGTGTGTCTCTACATGAACTCGCCCCGCCTTTGACCTGAGACACTGGATGGCAATCCAGGTCAGGTACAGTGCGCCAACCACCTTCAGCAACGTAAACAACGTCAGGGATTGCTGGATCAACAGGCCGATACCCAGCAGCGAATAGGTGACGTGTACCAGTATGCCAAGACCTACGCCGGCGGCGCTGAGCAAGGCATTGCGTCGGCTTTGCGTCAGGGCCTGGCGCAACATGACGGCAAAATCCGGCCCCGGGCTGGCGACGGCCAGCAGGTGGACCAGGGCGACGGTGGCGAATTCGGCCCAGAGTGTAGTCAAAGCGCACCCCTGTGTATTTGAAGATCAGCGAGTGAGGCAGCATAGAAAAGAATCAGGGGCTTGGCCAGCGGTGGGGAGGCACCGGGCCAGTGAACCGTCTAACCTTATATCCGTTCATTCTCTGGAAAAGGAGTGCACCTGTGGAACAGCGCAAGGTGGATGTTGCGATTCTCGGCGCCGGTACCGCCGGTATGGGGGCCTACCGGGCCGCCCGTAAACATACGGATAACCTGGTGATGATCGAGGCGTCCCACTATGGGACCACGTGTGCCCGGGTTGGCTGCATGCCCAGCAAGTTGCTGATTGCCGCAGCTGACGCCGCGCATGGTGCCCGGCATGCGGACCTGTTCGGTGTTCGTCCCGGAGAAGTGGTCGTGGATGGCCCGGCGGTGATGCAGCGGGTGCGGGACGAGCGCGACCGGTTCGTCAGTTTCGTTCTTGAGGCAGTGGAGAACTTTCCCGAAGAGCACCGGGTACAGGGCCATGCCCGGTTTCTTTCCCCACATCGGTTACGGGTGGGTGATGACCTGGAGATTGAGGCAGGCCGGGTAGTGATCGCTACCGGCTCACGGCCCAATATCCCGGGTTTCCTGAAAGCAGCCGGCGACCGGCTGGTGGTCAATGATGACCTGTTCGAGTGGGAAGACCTGCCTGAATCGGTAGCGGTGTTTGGTCCTGGTGTTATCGGACTGGAACTGGGGCAGGCGCTCAATCGGCTGGGTGTCCGGGTGCGGATGTTCGGGGTAGGTGGCGCGGTCGGCCCCATCCAGGACGACGAAATCCGTGAGTGCGCCCTGAAAACCTTCAATGATGAGTTCCCCCTCGACCCGGATGCGGATACCCGGAAGATCGAGCGCACGGATGACGGGGTAGCCATCACCTTTGTTGACGCAGACCGGGGCGAGGTGACCGAAACCTTCGACTACGTGCTGGCGGCAACCGGCCGCAAGCCGAATGTTGACGGCCTCGATATCCAGAATACCGACCTGGAGCTGGATGATCGGGGTACCCCCGTATTCGATTCCTACACCATGCGCTGCGGCGACAGCCACATTTTCATCGCGGGTGATGTGAACGCCGCACTGCCGCTGCTTCACGAGGCGGCGGACGAAGGGCGGATTGCAGGTAATAATGCGGGGCAGTATCCGGAGGTCCGGGCCGGCTTGCGTCGTGTCCCTTTGTCAGTGGTGTTTACCGATCCCCAGATCGCCACGGTGGGCAAGACCATCCAGCAGGTGAATGAGGACTGCCGGGGGTGTTTCGCGGTGGGCTCGGTTTCCTTC
>Ga0208301_1000390_pt1 | contig 12327 bp, 7 predicted proteins | sample 25BtaG_FD_184100 | JGI IMG/M metagenome (GOLD analysis project Ga0208301, IMG submission 184100) | Marine viral communities from Cariaco Basin, Caribbean Sea - 25B_WHOI_OMZ_CsCl (SPAdes) (version 2) | ecosystem: Environmental > Aquatic > Marine > Oceanic | place: Caribbean Sea: Cariaco Basin...
GAACAGCTGGAATACTTTTGCTACAGATATTAATGAACAACTGGTTAAAGACATTGCCGACAAATTCGTGGAATTAGGACTAAAGGATGCCGGTTATGAATATATCGTCCTTGATGATGGCTGGATGGCCATGGAGAGGGATGAGAATGGGGATCTGGTACCTCATCCTGAAAAATTCCCTAACGGCATGAAAGCCGTGGCAGACTATGTACATTCCAAAGGGCTTAAATTCGGTCTTTATGGTGATGCCGGCACAAAAACCTGTGCAGGCTATCCGGGAAATCGCGGATATGAATATCAGGATGCCAAAAAATATGCTGAATGGGGTGTGGACTTATTAAAGTATGACTGGTGTAGCACCGGGAAGCAAAATGCTGAAGCTTCCTACACAACCATGCGTGATGCTCTTTATAAAGCAGGTAGACCGGTAGTGCTTAGCATTTGTGAATGGGGAGATAATGAGCCATGGAAATGGGCTCAGGATATTGGTCACCTTTGGCGGGTTACAGGAGATATTATTAACTGCTGGGATTGTGAAGTAGGTCATGGCACCTGGTCTTCATGGGGTATATGGCCCATCATTAATATGCGCGGCAATATCCGGAAGGCAGCAGGTCCCGGGCAATGGAATGACTATGACATGATGGAAGTAGGAAATGGATTTACTGATGCCGAAAACAGAAGCCATTTTGCAATGTGGAGCATGCTAACTTCTCCACTCATCATGGGAAATGATCTTAGAACAGCTTCAAAAGAGACATTAAAGACCCTCACAAATAAAGAAGTTATTGCGGTAAATCAGGATAAACTGGGAATTCCTGCGCTGCGGTTTAGCAATGCAGGAGATTTTGAGATCTGGGTCAAGCCTTTAGCAGACGGAGAGTGGGCCATGACTGTAGTGAATATGGCAGACGAACCAAGAACTCTAGACTTTGACTGGCAGAAGCATGAAATCGGCGATGATCTCAACAACAGAAGACTTGATTTGAAGAATAATACCTTCAGGGTCCGGGATCTCTACAATCACAAAGACCTGGGAGATACAGGTAAAAACCTGAAAGCTACCATAGGCTCTCATGATGTACTTATGGTTCGACTTAAAAAATAAGCCCTCTAAGAACAGGTGTCAAAAAATGCCATTTTTGACACCTGTTCTTTTACTACCTCTCCTGTTCATCTAAATAGCTTCAGCTATAATTAATAATAAAAATTCATGAAATTTTATTATCTCATTTTTTTATTAGCTATGGCATCCTGTGGCACACAACAGGAAGATTTCAGAAATGTTCTTGAATTAGAAGGAGAATGGCAGTTCGCTCTCGATAGCAATGACGTTGGAATCGAAAAACAATGGTATCTAAAAAATTTAGATGACGTTATTCAACTTCCCGGAACCACCGATTCAAATAAAAAAGGAATACTTAACACCGACACCACATTAGCTCACTTAAACAGGGTTTATAAATACGAGGGAGCCGCATGGTACAGAAGAAAAATTACCATCCCTGGGAATTTTGAAGGTAAACATATAAAATTGTTCCTGGAAAGAACAAAACCATCGCAGATATGGATCGACAGCACAATGGTGGGAAGTTCAAACTTGCTGCAGTCTCCACAAACCTTCGATGTTTCTCAATATCTATCGCCAGGGGAACATTATATCAACGTGAGGGTAAACAACGACCTGGATCTTACACCCTATGGTAATGTACACATTTATTCAGATGATAGTCAGACCAACTGGAACGGCATTTTAGGTAAAATTCATCTTGAAGCCTCCCCTAAAACCCATATTTCCAATCTTCAGGTATATCCAGACATTGATAATGAAAAAATAAATGTAATGCTCGAGGTGGAAAATCCCCTTAAGCATGAACAGCTGGAAATCACTTTGAAAGTCTACAAGAACTTCAGAGGAGAAACCACAGAATTGCCAGAGAAAAAGTTCAGCGTTGGATATGAGCCAAAAATAAGTTTGGATTATTTTTTTTGCAGAACCGGTAAGCTTGTGGGATGAATATGAACAACCCATTTACTTTTTGACAGCTGTAGTTTCAGGCGGAAATGAAAAAGATGCTCTAAAAGTTCCTTTTGGAATGCGGAAATTCAAAGCTAAAGGCACGCAATTTCAAATTAACGGACGTACAACTTTTCTTAGAGGAAAGCATGACGCCGCGGTTTTCCCGTTAACAGGTTATGCCCCCATGAATGTTGAGGATTGGAAAAGGGTTTACAGGATCGCTAAGATCTATGGTATCAACCACTACAGGTTTCACTCCTATACGCCTCCCGAAGCTGCTTTTACAGCAGCCGATGAGGAAGGAATCTATTTGCAGGCCGAATTGCCTTTTTGGGGAGGTATGGAATCGGGCACCATTGCGGAAATGCAAAAACAGGAAGGGCTGGCAATGCTGAAGGCTTACGCCAATCATCCCTCCTTCGTGATGTTCTCCCCCGGAAATGAAATTTGGAGCGGCCACGAAAATGTCAAAAAGAATATGCTGGCACTGAAGGACTATGATAGTCGTCCGCTCTACACCATGGGTTCCAATAACAATATAGGCTATCTTCCACCGGCGGGTTATTCAGAATTTTTTGTGGGTTCCAGAACTCCTTTTGATGGTGACTCCATTCTCACTCATACCAGGCTCACCCATGCCTTTGCCGATTCAAAAAATGGCGGCATCCTCAAAACTCAAAAACCTTCTACAGATTTCGATTATTCATATGCTGTGAATCAGGTGGACATACCTCTCATTAGTCATGAAATTGGTCAATATCAAATCTATCCCAATTATGACGAAATAGACAAATACACCGGAGTTTTACGCGCCTGGAACCTTGAAAAGTTTAGGGACAGTCTAATTGCATCAGGAATGAAAAATATGGACAGTATCTTTCAGAAGGCTTCCGGTGCCTGGTCGGCAATATGTTATAAAGCTGAAATGGAAGCTGCTCTAAGAACTGAAAGCATGGCAGGTTTTCAATTACTGGACCTGCAGGATTTCCCGGGCCAGGGCACAGCACTGGTAGGAATCCTGGATTCTTTTATGGACAGTAAGGAAGTTGTAACGCCGGAAGAATGGCGGCAATCCTGCAATGATGTTGTCGTGCTACTGGAATTCCCAAAATACACCTGGACAAACGAGGAAAATTTTGAAGCCGGAATAGTCGTCGCCAATTATTCCAATACCGGCATTAAAGATGACCTCAACTGGAGAATTCTTAAAGAAGATGGCACCACAGTTAAGGAAGAAATTTTTCGGGATCTAAAAATCCCAAATGGCGAACTCTTTCATGTAGGTGACATCAGCACTACTCTTTCTTCGATAGCTAAGGCTGAAAAGCTCACTGTTGAAGTCTATATTACTAATACCGGATATCAAAATTTTTATCCGCTGTGGGTTTACCCTTCCAGCACAGCTGTGAAAATTCCGACCGAAATTATCATTTCTGAAGTATTAGATGAAGGGGTTTTTAAAAAATTAGAAAATGCTGCTAAAGTGCTTTATTTTCCACAAACAAAAGATGTAGAAGAAAACAGCTATCGTGGCCATTTCCCTCCGGAATTCTGGAACTACGGGATATTCAAAGGTATTAGTGAGAGCGTGGATAAGCCTGTTTCCCCAGGAACTCTCGGAATACTAACGAATCCAGATCACACAATTTTCAGCTCTTTCCCTACAGATTTTCATACCAACTGGCAATGGTTTTCTATTATTAAGAAAAGTAGTTCAATGATCCTGGACAATACCACCAGCGACTATTTTCCCATCGTACAGGTTATTGATAATCTCGAAAGAAATCATAAACTGGGCCTGATCTTCGAATTCCAAGTGGGTAAAGGAAAACTGCTGGTTTGTATGGCGCAACTAAATAAACTGAAAGGAACTCCAGAAGCCAATCAGCTTTATAAATCTATTCTTGATTATATGAGCAGCGATAGCTTCAATCCTTCTTATGAAACCAATGCAGAAGAATTAACTGAGTTGCTGAAATAAAAGAGGAGTTACTACTTCTCCTGTTTAGCAGGGTAAATCTTTGCAGCCCATCCTCCCCCGGTAGACATGTGAATTTTCATTTCGTCACCAGAAGAAACCTGTATCACCTCCCGCTTGTAATCTGTTGCTTCTCTGTCTGCATTTATGCCGTCTCTAAAAATTACAGCTTCATAATCTCCGGCTGGTAGAAAGGATAGATCAAGCTTAAGATCACGTGCATCCCAATTTGTAATTGTACCTACGTACCAGGTATCGCCTTTTCTGCGGGCTATGGCTGCATATTCGCCCACTTTACCATCTAAGGCAACAGTTTCATCAAAGGTTGTGGGTACAGAGGCTATGAATTGGGTGCTTTCCGGTTCATTTTTATAGTTGGTAGGATTATCGGCCAGCATATTGAAAGGAGCCTCATAAAGTATGTAAAGTGCCAGCTGGTGCACCCTTGTCCCCTGACTCATAGGAGCAGAATGAACCGCCCGGAAGTTGTGCCGGTTTGCATTTCTCATGGCTCCTGGAGTATAATCCATAGGGCCTGCCAACATTCTTATAAAAGGTATTCTTGTATCATACAGCGGAAAATCTGTATCAGACCATTTTACATTTTCCAGTCCCCGAAAACCTTCAAAATTCACCACGTTTGGATAGGTGCGCTGGAGTCCTGTAGGTTTGTAGGAACCGTGAAAATCCAGCATCAGCTTATGTTCTGCTGCTTTTCTTGAGAGATCATAGTAGAAATCCACCATTTTTTGATCATCCCGGTTCATGAAATCAACTTTAAGCCCCTTGACTCCCATTTCAGAATATGTTGCCAGGGCTTGATCCATATTCTGTGCAAGTGGTAGATAACCCGACCATAGCCACACTCCTACATTTTTATCATTGGCGTACGTTATGATTTCTTCAAGATCGATTTCGGGAATAGTGTTGAGTATTTCCCCTTTTGGAGCCCAGCCTTCGTCCAACAGGATGTTCTCTATTCCATATTCGGCAGCAAAATCTGTATAATATTTATAAGTTTCAGTATTGATGCCTGCGCGAAAATCCACCCCTGAAATATTCCAGTCATTCCACCAGTCCCACGCAACCTTCCCCGGTTCGATCCAGGAAGTATCCTCTATTCGGGGCGCAGAAGCAAGCTTGTAAACCATATCATTATTGAGAAGCTCTTTGTCCTCTTCGGATATTATTAAAACGCGCCATGGAAATTTTCTGTTTCCTGATGTTTTGGCAATATAATCTGCCCGCTTAGTAACGAAAGACTGTAAACCATTATGCCCGCCCTGTTCTTCTTCCAAAGGGTAACCGGCAAATTCTCCTTTTAAAGAAAATTCCTTTTCCCCTGCTTTTAAGAACATTCCGGGATAGCTTTCTAAATCTGCTTCAGTAATTGCAGCTTTCATCCCATTGGGTAACTCAACCAAAACAGGGGCAAAAGCAAGTGTATCCCTCACTACTTTGGACAAGGGGATGTGCTGATAATTATTCTCAAAAGAGATTTGGTAAACGTCCTTTTCAGGATCATTAGCATAAGGAATATAGATCCTGTAATCATCAGAAAAATTGAAGTTCACCTCTTCAGAAACAACAGTAATCTCTTTTCTTTTGTTGGTAACAAAGCGATATGCCACACCAGAATCGTAAACTCTAAATATTAGGCTGTAATTCTTACGGAATTTTAGTACCAGTTCATTGTACCGGTCTTCAATGACGTCTTTTTTGTAGTTGATAGCATTAATAATTGTATTTACTTCTTTTGTTTCTGAATCAATGAGTTTAGGCTTTAGACCCAGCACCTCAGTTTCAAGCTGCAAAGCAATGGGCGAAAAAGATATAACCTGTTGAGAATGATTTTTAACCGACCAGGTGATCTTGTTCCCAACGCTGACATTCAGCTCGATCTCAGAATCTGGAGAGAGCAGTGATAGTGTTCTATCGGACTGAGCAAACATTATGTTGCTGCTGATTAATACAAGAAAAATGAGAAGGAAGAAATTCTTTTGGTAAACCATAATTGTAAAGTTAGATGGACAATTTAGCCCGATTTCCCTTGCTTCGGAAAATTCGTCAAGCTATTGCTGTTATTTTTAATAAACCTGCAACCCTCGGGTACTCGGTAGCACATTAGTCAGTTTCCTGCTTCAAAATTTCAATTACATTCTGAAGTGCCCGAAAATTGTGATATGAAGCTTTCCAGATATGTCCCTTCAGATCGTCTTTTGCTTCGGGATCCTGATCCAGTCCCCATTCATACCAGCCACCGTATTCATCATCGATAATGTATGTCTGGATATAATCCCACTGCTGTTCAAAGTATTGCTTGTAATTTCTTTCATCTTCGGGAAAATATCGATTCATTATAAACAATGTATTCAATCCCTCGGCCTGCGCCCACCAGTTTTTCCGGTTGTTCACTATACTTATTTGATCTTCCCCCTTGAAATAATATCCGCCGTCATAGAAGCCGCCAGTTTCATGATCCCATCCTGTTTTAAGCGCATGATCCACCATTTTTTTCCCTTTTTGGAGGATAAGCGAATCATTTTTCAAGCCCAGAGCATGAGAAGCCTCCAGCATGAGGTAAGCTGTTTCCACATCATGACCAAAAGAAACATGGTCGAGATAATAGTGCTTTGTGATTTCATCTCTGGACCTATTCTTAAAACTAACCGGCGTCCAATCTGGCTGAAAGAACAGGTTTAAATGCCCTTTTTCAATGGTAATGGTATCCCTGATCAACAACAGCATTTCCTCCAGCCGCTCCCGAAGTAATTCATTTGGCCAGATTTCATAAAGGGTTGTGAAAGCCTCCAGAAGATGAATGGAACTGTTTTGATCTTTATAACCAACATCAGAGGTCGACGGCCACTCGGCAGTTCTTTCAACCGGTTTTCCTTCTACATTGAGAATATTGAAGTATCCTTTATGCTCGGGGTCGTGCGCCATTGCTTCCAGCCAGTAAAACGTATTTCTGGCAAGTTCAAGGGCCTCCTCATTTCCGGAAGCACGATAATATTCCGCTAAAGCGTAAATAGCAAAAGCATTACCATACGCCGTTTTTTCCTGTCCCTTTTGCAGAATAGGTTCTCCTTCTTTGGTTACAAAATCATAAAAGCCACCATGCACTGGGTCCCACATCTTGTTCCGTAAAAAATGAAACCCGTGTTCAGCATTATCCAGATATTTTTGCTTCTCAGGATAGAAACCGGCAGCTTTTGCATTGGTCCAGATGTGTCTGGCCTGTGTCACGATCATTTTATCGTGCTTTTTCCCTATCTTAAAATCCCGGGTGATCTGGCTATAGTATCCTCCATCATCATAATCTAATGCCAAAGGATACCATTTATCGATGAGCTGTTCTTTTGCTGCAAATTCCAATTCCTGCAACAGAACATCGTTATCTATAGTTTCAGGTTTTTGAGTAGTAACACATCCGGTAAAGATAACAGCCGAAAGAAGGGAATAAAAAATGGCTTTCATGGTAGAAAATTAAATGAACACCTAAAGATAAAATATTAGTCTGATCCCCGTACCTCCTGAAAGAATACTACCTGAAATCGACAAAAAAGTATAAGTCCAAAAATCCATTAAAAACCTATTTTTAATGTTTAAATTCCTTACTATGAAAACATGTGCGCAAATTCTCATGTTCCTGATTCTTGCTGATGCATTTGCTCAGCAAAACTCAGACTCAACAGATATTTTTAAACTAAATGATCAGGAATATCTTGAAAGACGTGGCGCAAATGTGATGCTGGCTCATGATTTCTATCCCGAAAGCCACCAGGGCGGGGTTGGCCTTATCCAGAACGGAATTCGGATGGCCACCAACGGAGATCTCAGGCTGGAGCCTGCCCCGGGACAATGGCAGCCGGTGCCAAAAGTGAGTGAAAGGGTGGTTGATCGCAAAACCGGAGAGATCAGCGTCCGCATGAGCTACCCCGATCCTTCTAAAGACCGGGTGGGGTTTAACCCCATCATTTACCCCGATCTCGATATGTCCTACACTTTAAAGGTGCTTCCCGAGGGAAAATCTTTCAGAATAGTAGTTGATCTTGATGAGCCGCTGCCCGAAGAATGGGTTGGAAAAGTTGGGATGAACTTTGAACTTTTCCCCGGCATCCTCTTCGGAAAATCTTACTATATGGGAGATGAATTCGGGATCTTTAACCGGCAGGCAAACGGCCCCGGATTTTATACCGAAGATGGCGAGTACCGCCTCGAACCCCTGGCTACAGGAAAAGAACTCACCGTAGCTCCCGAAGATCCCAAACAAACTTTGACCATTCGAAACCTCAAGAACAACGAGTTGGAACTTCTGGACGGCCGTGCTATTCACAGCAACGGGTGGTTTATTGTGCGTTCGCTTGTTCCTGCCGGGGCAACAAAAAATGCCATTGAATGGCTGGTGACTCCCAACGTATTAGAAAACTTCACTTATGATCCCGTGGTACAGGTCTCCCAGGTTGGCTACCATCCTGCTCAGGAAAAAATAGCCGTTGTTGAAACTGATAAGAACGACACAGACATAAAAAATATAAAACTTCTGAAGGTGAAAACTGACGGTGGTTTTACTGAAGTTATCTCCCAAAAACCTGAAAAATGGGGTGATTTCATGAGATACAGATATTACCAGCTGGACTTTACAAAGATTACAGATCCCGGAATGTACGTCCTCGAATATGGAGACTATACCACTGAACCTTTCCAGATAAGCCGGGATGTTTATAAGCGGGATGTATGGCAACCTACCCTGGAATACTTCCTTCCGGTCCAGATGTGCCACATGCGCGTGAATGACCGCTATAAAGTTTGGCACGGGCTGTGTCACATGGACGATGCCCGCATGGCTCCGACAGATCATAATCATTTCGACGGATACATCCAGGGCTCCGAAACGCTCACGAAATACGAGCCAGGGGAGCAAGTGCCCGGACTCAATCAGGGAGCCTGGCATGATGCGGGAGATTACGATCTTAGAATAGAATCACAGGCAGCCACAGTGCAAGGCCTGTCCCATATTTATGAGATATTTCAGGAGGACTATGATAACACCAGTATTGACCAGGAGACAAGAATTGTGGAGATCCTGCAGCCCGACGGGAAGCCGGATATCCTTCAGCAAATAGAACACGGGCTACTTTCAATTGTTAACGGCTACGAATCCCTCGATAGATTTTACCGCGGAATTATTGTGCCTACAAATAGGCAGTACATTCTGTTAGGTGATCCCACAACACACAGTGATAATGTTCCCTTCTCTAATAAACCTGAAGATAAAGATATTCCGATAGGCCTTGAAGGTGCTCCGGATGATCGCTGGGTATTTACAGAAAATAACCCGCGGAGGGAACTGCAGGCTGCTGCAGGGCTCGCAGCTGCAGCGAGGGTAATGAAGGATTTCAACCCCGACCTTGCCCTCCGGAGCTTAAACATTTCCGAAGAGATCTGGAACATCACCAAACCCGATGATGACCTTCAAAAAGTGATGCTGGCAGTGGAACTTTTGAGAACTACAAAAGAGAAGAAATATTCAGATTTTCTGGTAGCAAACACCCAGCTCATTGCTGAAAATATTGAACAAACCGGATGGGTTGTTGGTCCGGCGCTGCCGTTGATCAATAACAAAAAGTTTACTCAGAAAATGAGAGCTGCTGTAAAAGGCCATTTGCAAACCGTACAGGAACAGGAAAAGAAAACTCCTTACGGAATGCCATATGAGCCCGACATTTGGGGTGCCGGTTGGGGAATTCAGGATTTTGGGGTAAAACAGTACTTTTTCCACACCAGCTACCCAGATATTTTTCCTGCAAAATATATGTTGAGTGCCATGAATTTTGTTTTAGGAGTCCATCCCGGGGTAAATACCTCTTCCTTTGCATCGGGCGTGGGATCGAGGTCCTTAACTCAGGCTTACGGGGTGAACAGAGGAGAATTTTCACATATTCCCGGCGGAATTGGCTCGGGTACCGCCTTAATCCGTCCTGATCTCCCTGAGTTGCTCGAGTGGCCGTTCCTGTGGCAACAAACCGAATATGTCTTAGGCGGTGGAACTACAGATTATCTCTTCCTGATCCTGGCAGCAGATAAACTTCTGAATGAAAAATAAAACATCCTCCAAATGCCCTTTTTGACACCTAAGTTTTGGATTAGTTAAACCAAAGCTGAAGAAATTAAAATACCATGACAAGATTTAACCTACACCACAACAGAATTAAAACTTTTCTGAGCAGCTGCGTTCTTTTAGCATTTACTCTCCTTCCGCACAATTCAGACGCCCAGGCTGAATTTACCACCTGGGGAAATATGACAGGAATTCGAATTGACAATCAATTGATGGAATTCAACAGCAGTCTTGCGGTAGAAAACCAGTGGGGCGAGACCTGGCGCACGCGAAAAGAAGGACAGGATATAGATTTCAAAAGAGAGGGTTCAAAAAAGATCTTTTCCTATCAGATGAAAGATCTCAAATGGACAAAAACTATTGAAACTCTGGGAGACGCAAAGGCAGAGGTAGAAGTGACTTTTGTTTCTCCTAAAGACACTTTGATCAATGCGGCTTATTTTACCATTGATCTCCCTAAGGAGTTTGGTCCCGAAACAACCTTCAGCTTCATTAACCATGGCACGGTGGGAATGCAAGATCTTAAGACCGGCGCTACCAAAGCAGATTATAAAGCTCCGGCGCAGGGAATGACCATCGAATCCCCCACCCGAAAACTGGTGCTAAACTTTGCAAAACCGGCTGAAGTGATCATCAACAGGGAAGAGACAGCAGTAGGCAACATCAGGCTCAATTTTGTCCTGGCTTCAGGTGAAATAAAAGCTAAGGATCTCCATAGAAACACCTTTACTATCACTGCTTCCGGGAAGATAGATAGAAGTCCAGTAGTAATAAAAGTCTTTCCTGAGCAGGAAGGAAAAGCCTTTGACGGAATTGGAGGGAACTTCAGACTTCAAAATGCAGCTACAGATCCGCAGGTAATAGACTTCACTTTAAAAAATCTGAACGTGACCTGGGGAAGGGTGGAAATGCCATGGCAATACTGGCATCAGAATGAGGATGAAGATCCGGCAGCACAGGCTCGAAAAGGGCAAATTCACCCTAAAGTAAAAGCGGCCATGGAAATGGCTCAGAAGCTCGACCAGATGGACATCCCGGTCATGCTTGCCGCCTGGTTTCCGCCCGATTGGGCAATTATCGGGGAACGGTTCAAGGGAAAACATCCTGACGGAAGCATGGGTAACAAGTTGGATCTCACCAAGAGCGACAAGATCTATCGTTCTCTTGTGTCATACATCAAATACCTGAAGGAAGAATACGGAGTGGAAACTGTGATGTTCTCCTTTAATGAATCAGATCTTGGTATTGATGTTCAGCAAACCGATGTGGAACACAACGAACTGATCAAAACAATGGGTGCTCTCCTACGGGCTGAAGGCCTGCAAACCGAGTTCCTGTTAGGCGACACTGCAGATGCCAACGGCTGGGACTTTACCACTCTGGCCTCCACAGATCCCGAAAGCCTCCCGTACATTGGCGGAGTTTCCTTTCACTCATGGAGAGGATACACAGATAAGAACCTTCTAAAATGGAGAGATATTTCAAACCGGGTTGGAGAACCCCTGTTCATTGGAGAAGGAAGTATAGATGCCGGCGCATGGAGATATCCTCAGATCTTCGAAGAACCCACCTACGCTTTGGAAGAAATAGATGTGTATGTAAAAATGATGGAAATTGCGCAGCCACTTTCCATCCTGCAATGGCAGTTAACGGCAGATTATTCCGTAATGTCCGGAGGAGGAATTTTCGGAAATCATGAGGACGAATTATATCCCACGCAGCGCTTCTTCAATTTAAAGCAACTCAGTAACACTCCTGAAGGTCTGTTTTACATTCCGGTAAAAGTAGATAAGGAAGGAATCAGGGCGGCTGCCCTTGGGGATTTATCCAAAGGGAGTTATGCTATTCACCTTGTAAATAAAGGCGCTACGAGAAATGTGATGCTCACGGGACTACCAAAAGATCTGAAAGTACTTAACCTGTACATTACCAATCAAAATTCTTCATTTAAGAAACTAATGAGTATAAAGGTGCAGAACGGAACTGCTGAATTCAACCTGGAAGGGGCAAGTTTTGTTTCTCTGTTTAGCACTAAACATGAAAAGTAAATTCCAGACCACTAATATTTAAATTAAAAATTTAAAAAATGAAAATTCTTCAACTGCCTTTATTCGTTCGGTTGGTTCTCTTTACTCCATTCATTGTTGGGCCCAGACCATCGTAAAATTATCACCTTCAGAAGACGCCCCGCAAATTAGTCGTCAC
>Ga0208301_1000393_pt1 | contig 12255 bp, 14 predicted proteins | sample 25BtaG_FD_184100 | JGI IMG/M metagenome (GOLD analysis project Ga0208301, IMG submission 184100) | Marine viral communities from Cariaco Basin, Caribbean Sea - 25B_WHOI_OMZ_CsCl (SPAdes) (version 2) | ecosystem: Environmental > Aquatic > Marine > Oceanic | place: Caribbean Sea: Cariaco Basin...
GGACAGGAATCGCGCTTTGAGCGAGCGATTAAATTCGTGTTCGCTCACCCGGCGACATTTCCTGTGAGCTTTGGTCGATGTCTACCCGTACATAATCGCTACGCAAATTGACTCATAACGAGCGAAAAGGAGCAAACAGATGATCAGCACCCTGAAAACAGCACTGGCAGCAGCCACGCTGTCACTCACTGTTGCAAGTACGCAGGTACTGGCAGAAACGCAAACCAGAACCATTGAGTATCAAGTCGGCGACGAGACCTTCACCGGCTACATGGCCTGGGATGATGAATTCGGGCAGAAGCGCCCGGGGGTTCTGGTTGTCCATGAATGGTGGGGGCACAATGAATTTGCGCGAAATCAGGCAGAACGGCTTGCTTCAGCCGGCTATACAGCCTTTGCGCTGGATATGTATGGCTCGGGTAAACAAGCCGACCACCCTGATACTGCCCAGAAATTCATGCAGGAAGCCACCAGGGACATGGACCAGGTTAAGGCACGCTTCATGAAGGCGATGGACATCCTGAAGAACCACGAAAGTGTTGATGCGTCCCGAATTGCAGCACAAGGTTACTGCTTTGGCGGTGCCGTTGTTCTCAACATGGCGCGCATGGGTGTTGATCTGGACGGCGTTGTCAGCTTCCACGGTGCGCTCGGCAGCCCTCTCCAGGCTGAACCCGGGTCTGTAAAAGCCAGGATCCAGGTGTATACCGGCGGTGCCGACAAGCTGGTCCCCTCGGATCAGGTGGCGAGCCTAGTCAAAGAGATGCAGGATGCCGAAGTCGATCTGACACTGGTGAGCTTCCCCGGAGTGCTGCACTCATTCACCAACCCGGGTGCCGACAAGATCGCCGAAAAGTTTGGCATGCCGGTGGGTTATGACGAAGCGGCTGCCGCCCGCTCCTGGGATGGCACCATGCGTTTCTATAAGGCCATCTTCGCCGAGTAACACAAGCGAATGCAAAAAAACCGAAACCGGCAGTCTTTACAGTGAATTCTGGAACACCAACCGAAAAGCATGATGAGGTGCAACATGGCAACTGAGAGTTTACCACTGTTCGATGGAGACAATCGTCCAGACTATAAGTCGCTGGGCAACTCGGGGCTGTTCGTCTCCGAACTGTGCCTGGGCACCATGACCTTCGGCGGCGATGAGGACATCTGGGGCCTGATCGGCCAGTTGCAGCAGGAACAGGCCGACGAACTCGTGAAGATCGCCCTGGAGGCGGGGATCAACTTTATCGATACCGCCAACATCTATGGTTTCGGCGCCAGTGAGCGCATTGTTGGCCAGTCCCTGAAGAACCTCGGCGTTCGCCGGGAAGATGTGGTGCTGGCCACCAAGGTGCTCGGCCCGATGGGCGAGGGCCCCAATGCCCGTGGTGCTTCCCGCGGCCACATCATGAGCGAATGCAAGGCGAGCCTGGCGCGCCTGCAAACGGATTATATCGACCTGTACCAGATCCACGGTTTTGACCCGGCCACCCCGATCGAGGAGACCCTGGAGGCACTGAACACCCTGGTGCAACAGGGCCATGTGCGCTATGTGGGTCTGTCCAACTGGGCCGCCTGGCAGGTGATGAAAGCCATCGGCATCACCCGGGCCCGCAACCTGTGCCCGATCATATCCATGCAGGCCTACTATACCCTCGTAGGTCGCGATCTGGAGCGGGATATTATTCCGATGCTGGAATCTGAGAACGTCGGTCTGATGGTGTGGAGCCCGCTGGCAGGCGGTTACCTGTCCGGTAAATACGAGGGGCCGGACGTGTCCGAGGAAAACCGGCGTGCCAAGTTTGACTTTCCGCCTGTCAACCGTGAGCGGGGCAGCGAAGTCATCAAGGTGATGCGGGAGATTGCCGACGGAAAGCAGATCGACGGCGAGCCGGTTACCGTAGCCCAAATCGCCCTGGCGTGGCTGCTACACCAGAAGCCTGTATCCAGTATTATCGTTGGCGCCAAGCGGCCGGAGCAGCTGAAAGCCAATATCCAGGCAGCGCAGATCCGGTTGTCTGGCGAAGAACTTAATGCGCTCGACGAGGTGAGCCGTATACCGGAGGAATATCCGGGCTGGATGATGAAAATGATGGCCGGGTACCGGGATCATAAGAAGGATTAGGTCTGGCACAGTCCCGGCGCAGAGGCCTCTTGACTCTCTGTAAAATACGGCGCAAGCCTCATGACACAGGTAGATCAAATGCTTGACTGCTCTTGGTCATACCGAGGGCAGTCCCAGACCAGTCTTGTTCGATTGCTGGGTCTCGGCAAAGCCTTCAATGATCCCTATGTTGACCATGGATGCACCGAGCGTAGTCATGAATCTCGGCAAGAGGCTGTAAACAAGCTCGGATGAGATGTCCATAAACATCAAGACTAAGCCAAGTGTCCAAATGCCTTTTCGGCAATTTCCGGAAAAAGCCCTTTTTGGAACTTGTCGATTCAGGATCACTCTGTTGCAATGAGGTCATGAATTCCGTTTCCTGTGCTGCGCAAAGCCATCAATTTAAGCCCCGGCCGACAGAGAGATCTGCTGGAAACCTACCTCGAAGACATCCTTAACCCCCGGCAGGAACTGGTGCAGATGGGCAAGAGAATCGACTGGACCGCCTGCGAACGGCCAGTTGTGCACCATCAATCAAAAAGCCATGCAATTGCGGTGGTGGCTACCTCTGTGGAAACTCTGTTTAACGTACTTGTGTGCTTCCGATAGCGCCTTCACATGCTAGCCGCAGCCATGCTGTGGTCATAGCCCGTCTCATTCTTTACCGGTGCCCAGGCGCAGGCCGGACAAACGTGCCAGTGGTGGCGCCACCAAAATCGGGACTCGCCGGCATGGGTGTGCCAGCGGTCAGATCAGCCGCCCTATCAGGGCGGATCAGTTATCGCTGGTGTCCGACAGGTAGGCGCCGTCCTCGTCGTGGACTTCCTGGCCGGTCACCGGCGGGTTGAAGGCGCAGATCAGGCGCATGTCCTCGGTGCCACCGTACAGGGTGTGCTTGTCGTGGTTGTCCAGGGCGTAGAGGGTACCGTCGGTAATCTCGTGAACTTCACCCGTGGCGAGGTCCTTGATGCGCCCGTTACCGGCAACGCAGTAAACGGCTTCCAGGTGGTGCTTGTACCAGAAAGTGTGCTCGGAGCCTGCCTTGATGATGGTTTCGTGGAAGGAAAATCCCATTCCGTCCTTCTTGAGCAGCAGACGGCGGCTGGTCCACTGCTTGTCGCTGACTTCACGCTCGGTACCAATGATGTCCTGAACTTTAACGATTTTCATGGGCGTATCTCATGGTTGGTTGGTCAGAATCGGGTGAAACAGCTTTATAGTATAAACATTAGGGAAGGTCTGAATAACCGGTGATTTTTGCCGATGTTGTTTCAAAACAGCAAAAATCGGGAATTGCAGACGTTTTTTCCCCGTTATTTGTATGTTTCTTGCCTGTTTCCCGCCATTTTGACGGAAAACAGGTGCACTCGCCTTCCGCCAGCTTGTATTTTTCACCGATCAGCAGGTTGCTGAACGCAGCCAGCAAATGAAGCCGGTTGTTGTGCTTGGCAAGGCCCCGATAGCGGACTTTGCTGTAGCCGAAGATCTGCTTGATGTAGCGGAAGGGATGCTCCACTTTGGCACGAACACTGGCTTTGATTTTTTCGGCTTTCAGTTTGCCGGCATCCAGCTTCTTCCGGGTGCCTGGCCGTTTGGCAATGAACCAGGAGACGTTCTCGCGGTGCTTATGCTCATCCCGCTTTTGAATGCCAAGGTACCCGGCATCGCCGAAGACTCGTTGCTCTTCACCGTGCAGCAGCTTGTCGGTGGGCACAATGTCGTGAACGTTGGCAGCAGTGGAATCGATGCTATGAATCAGGCCCAGTGTGTCATCGACACCAATGTGCATCTTCATACCGAAGTGCCATTCGTTGCCCTTTCTGGTCTGGTGCATCTCCGGGTCGCGCTTGCCGGTGCTGTTTTTGGTGGAGCTGGGAGCAGAGATAATGGTGGCATCTACAATGCTACCTTCACGCAGCATCAGGCCGTTTTTCTCCAGGTGTTTGTTCACCTCGTTAAACAGCGCCTTGCCAAGACCATGCTGCTCCAGGAAATGCCGGAAGTTGAGAATGGTCGTCTCGTCCGGCAAGCGATCCAGCTTCAGGCCAGCGAAGTGACGCATGGATTCGATCTCGTAAAGAGCGTCTTCCATCGCCGGATCGCTCAGGTTATAGAACAGTTGCGTGCAGTGAACTCGAAGCATGGCAGGCAGCGGATACGGAGACCGACCGTTCTGGCCCTTGGGGTAATAACGGGCTACCTTCTTTTCCAACTGCTTCCAGGGAATCAGCTTGTCCATCCGTTCCAGAAAGATCTCGCGACGGGTCTTGCGCTTTTTGTTCTGGTACTCGGCTTCGGAGAAGGTGATCTGATCCATGGTGGCAACGAATCCTCTGCAGTTGGCGATGGCCATATTATCGCTGATTTTGAGACTTATTGAGAGTCTCCTTAGGCATCTATATATTTCAAGCGGCCCTTTTCTCCCGCCACTGGTCATACCCCTCCAGGGCGCTTTGAATGGCCGCTCCGGACCTTTTCGATCCGGGGGCTTCAGAGCCTCTCCCCGCAAGTATTTGCGCGCGGTATTCCGTGCCCCCCCCCAGCTTCCGGCTAATGGCTCGAATACTCATACCCTGCCGGGATAAAATCTTGATTTCCATAATGGCTTCCTTTGTCAGCATGGGCCGCCCTCCTGTCGAGTCGGCCCTTATTAAAACAAAGGTGGGTCAGTAATTTTGACCGTAAAGGGTCAGTTTCCTATGTCCGGTGACACTGGCCCTGTTTCCCCTTGAAGGCGAAACCACCTCCTTGAAAACGAGCCTGGTGGCGCCAGCGAGTCAACACTCGCTTTTGTTACGTGCTTCAGCCCATTGTGCTAAGCGTCCTCCGAAAGCGGGTCAGAGCAAAGCCAAAAAGGGTGGCCCCGATAACAGCGATGGCCAGGAACTGCGGCCAGACGGTTGTGAGGCCCGCGCCACGGTAGAGAATCGCCTGGGCCAACATCACGAAATGCGTGTTGGGCGTGGCCAGCATGATGTACTGGACGGCATCCGGCATGCTCTCCCGCGGTGTCGAACCGCCCGAAAACATCTGCAGCGGCAGTAGCACCAGCATGAGTAGCAATGCGAACTGGGGCATGGAGCGGGCGACGGTGCCCAGGAATATCCCCATGGATGTGGTGGCGAAAAGATGCAACGCCGCCCCGACCAGGAAAAGCGAAAGCGAGCCCTGGATCGGTACGGACAGCCAACCCTGCACCACCGCGGTCAGTGCGAAGGCGGTGGAGGCAAGGACCACCAGGGCCATGGCGCACACCTTGCTGCTCATGATCTCGAACGGCGTGACCTGCATGACAGCACCGAACCAGGATTCATTGAGCTGGGGATTGAAGCGCGCCCGCAGCGCCAGGTCCACCGGCAGCTCCGGAACCTCGCGGTAGCGCTGAACGAAGGTGCGCACCTCATCGTTCACGATGGTCTGGATATAGCCGCTGCGGGCGAACGCCTGGCTCATCGACGTTGAGCTGAATCGTGGGCCGCCTCCCTATCAGCAGGTCGCGCTGGAATTCCGGCGGGATATCCAGGGCAAAGGTGTCGAGCCCGGCATCCATGCGGGTGTCCATCTCAGCCTGATTGATGATGTCCGTTGACAGGCATGAAATAAGGCGCTGACGATGCGCCAGGACAGCGGCGAACGATCCTCGTTCACGACTGCGATCGGTGCCTTGTTGAGAGTCTCCGGCATGGCTGTGGCCGCGGTGTAGACGATACAGTTAAGGCGTAGACAATCAGCAGCATGATCGGGTCGCGCAGCAGGCTGCGGAACTCCTTGACACCAAGATAACCAACGTTGGCAAGATGCAGGGCTAACGCTCCTGCTTCTTGAGCAGCGCCCAGGCAAGCCCGATCAGGATCGGCGGGGCCAAGGCCAGCGGGAGAAAGGCGGCGTGCACGTCGGAGAAGTTGACTCTACCCACATGTAACCTCACGCGGTAAGGTCAGCCAGTGAGTGGCACGCTCTAGCAGATGGTTTCTCAGTAAAAGCTTGACCTCGCAATCACCTATGATCAATAAAAAGAACAGGCACTTACGGTACTCTCCATTGGCCGATGAACAATTTTTTTGGTTGCACCGCCGGATACAGGAATTTTCAAGCGAAACTCGATCAGTCTCGACAAGGTTCTGTTTGACTCCGACAAATAGTGGCCACTTTCCGATTGCCAACCAATCTATGCAATAAAGGCATAGATTTTATCGAAATTATCTAATTGCAGGGTTATTCCCTCCCCTGCTATTTTCTATTCTTCATTTTATTCTAAAACACGCGCTCTGCTGATTTCAGGCTTAAATGAGGTTTTAAAGTAATGAATGTCTTTCTTTGCCATCCGCGCCGTTCGGCTATCGGCCGCCTCAGCAGCACTCTTGCCGGTGTGCGCCCGGACGACTTAGCCGCCCATATTCTTAGGGCCGTGCTTCAGGAAGCGCCGGAGTTGGATTGGGTAGCCATCGACGAAGTCATGATGGGCAGCGTCAACCAGACTGGCGAAGACAACCGCAACGTGGCCCGCATGTCCGCGTTGCTTGCTGTTTTGCCCATTTCCGTACCCGGTACCACCCTCAACTGGCTATGCGGTTCCGGCATGGACGCTGTGGGCACTGCTTTCCGCGCCGTCCGCGCTCGTGAGTTGGACCTGGTTTTAGCAGGCGGCGTGGAATCTATGTATCGAGCCCCCTATGTCCTAGGCAAGGCGGACTCAGGCTTCTCTCGGGATCAAAAAATCGAAGACACCAACATCGGTTGGCGCTTCGTAAACCCCCAGATGAAGGAACAGTACGGCATCGATTCTATGCCGGAAACGGCCGAGAGCGTTGCCGAACAATTCAACATTTCCCGAGAAGACCAGAATCTGTTCACCTTCCGCTCCCAGCAGAAGGCTACTCGAGAGCAACAACAAGGTGTGTTCGCCCAAGAAATCGTACCGGGGTCCATCCCGCGCCGAAAGCAGGACCCGCTGGTCTTTGATACCGACGAGTATCCCCGCAGCACCATGCTGGAGAAGCTCGCTTCGCTGTCCACACCATTTCGAGAAAACGGTTGTGTGACCGCCGGCAAGGCCTCCGGCAAGGCCTCCGGCGTCAACGACGACGCAGCGGCGATGCTAGTCGTAAGTAAGGCAGCTGTAAAGCAAACACAGACTCGAGCCCATGGAGAGGATCCTCGGCATGGCAGCCGCTGGTGTGGATCCTCGCACTATGGCTATTGGGCCTGTGCCTGCAGTACAAAAACTGATGGAGAAACAGAATATCACCATCGCCGACATCGACGTGATCGAGCTAAACGAAGCCTTTGCCGCTCAAGGCCTGGCGATTTTGCGTGAGCTAGGGATCGCCGATGACGCCCCCGGAGTAACCTGAACGGAGGCGCCATTGCCCTCGGCCACCCGTTAGGCATGTCGGGCGCCCGCCTGCTGATGACTGCCGCTCACCAGCTGCAGCGCAGCGGAGGATATGCCCTGTGCACAATAGTGTGTGGGTGTGGGTCAGGATATTGCTTCTGATTGAAAGTGTTTGAAGAAAATAAAAGGGTGAGAGATGAAGGTTCTGGTCGCTGTAAAACGAGTTATCGACTACAACGTAAAGGTGCGCGTCAAGCCGGACAACACCGGCGTTGATCTCGCCAACGTCAAAATGGCAATGAACCCATTCTGCGAAATCGCTGTTGAAGAAGCGGTTCGCCTGAAAGAGAAGGGTGTTGCCAGCGAAATCGTGGTGGTATCCATCGGCCCGAAGGCCTGCCAGGAGCAAATCCGTACCGCTCTGGCTCTGGGTGCCGACCGTGGTATCCACATCGAAACAGACGAAGAGGTTCAGTCTCTCGAAGCGGCCAAGCTGCTCAAGAGCGTGGTTGAGAAAGAAGAGCCCAAGCTGGTCATTCTCGGCAAACAGTCCATCGATTCCGACAACAACCAGACCGGCCAGATGCTCGCTGCGCTGACCGGTATGGGGCAGGGCACCTTTGCCTCGGAAGTGGTTGTTGAAGGCGACAAGGTAAACGTTACCCGTGAGGTAGACGGCGGCCTGATGACCGTTGCCCTGAATCTGCCTGCGGTGGTGACCACCGATCTGCGCCTGAACGAGCCGCGTTATGCTTCCCTGCCGAACATCATGAAGGCCAAGAAGAAGCCGCTGGACTCCATGAGCCCGGCTGACCTGGGTGTTGAGCTTGCTCCGCGTCTTTCTACCCTGAAGGTAGAGGCTCCGGCCGCTCGCCAGGCAGGCGTGAAGGTTGCTGACGTGGCTGAGCTGGTGGACAAACTGAAGAACGAAGCGAAGGTGATCTGAATGAGCATCCTTGTAATTGCTGAACATGACAACAGCGAGCTGAAGCAGGCGACGCTGAACGTTGTGGCTGCTGCCAGGGCCATCGGTGGCGATATCGACGTACTGGTTGCCGGCGAGAACTGCGGTGCAGTAGGACAGGCGGCAGCGAAGGCCGATGGCGTTAGCAAGGTAATGGTTGCTGACAACGCCGTGTATGGCCACTTTCTGGGTGAAAACCTGGGGGAGCTGGTTGCCGAGGTAGGTAAGAGCTACAGTCATATCCTGGCCGCCGCCGGCACCGTTGGCAAGGATTTCATGCCGCGGGTTGCTGCGCTGCTGGACGTTGCCCAGGTATCCGACATCATGCGTGTGGAGTCCGAAGACACCTTCGTTCGCCCGATCTACGCCGGCAACGCCATTGCCACTGTCAAATCCACGGACAGCATCAAGGTGATCACAGTCCGCCCGACTGCCTTTGATCCGGTTGCCGGTGAAGGTGGCTCCGCCACGGTTGAAGCCCTGGACGTTGTAAAAGACGCAGGCCTGTCCCAGTTCGTTAATGAAGAACTGGCCAAGTCTGACCGTCCTGACCTGGCAAGTGCCGGTATCGTGGTTTCCGGTGGCCGTGGCATGCAGAACGGCGAAAACTTCAAGATGCTGGAGCAGGTAGCTGATCTGATGGGTGCCGCTGTTGGTGCGTCCCGCGCCGCGGTCGACGCCGGCTTCGTACCCAACGACATGCAGGTCGGCCAGACCGGCAAGATCGTTGCGCCACAGCTGTACATCGCCGTTGGTATCTCCGGTGCCATCCAGCACCTGGCCGGCATGTCGGATTCCAAGGTGATCGTTGCGATCAACAAGGACGAGGAAGCTCCGATCTTCCAAGTGGCCGACTATGGCTTAGTCGCAGATCTATTCGAAGCGATTCCTGAACTGCAGCGAGCATTGTAAAGCCTCATTGTTGGGTGATGGGCGAAAGCCTAGTTTTGTGCCCCTCCTTGGGGGGGGCTTTTTGGTGCGCCCGGCATGGGCGCACTCCTGGGAGTGCAAGTCCTCCCGTGAGCAGGCCACAGCGAGCGAAATGAAGCGCAACTGCGGAAGGGTGACCGACCGTGGGGAGGAAGCGTAGATCGTAAACCGTGAGCCGATGAACAAGAATCGGATATTTGGCGCTGCCGAGCAGGGCGAGCGGTAGTGAAGAACGTCCTGTAATGGGACGGGAGCGAAGGGGTTGACTTATCCCGCCTGTGACGTGGGCGCAACCCTGCGGGGGAGGACGCTCATGAACCAGGCCAAACCCTTTCCCATCACCAAGCGTCAGGTGTGGGAAGCATACAAGCGAGCCAAGGCCTACAAAGGCGGGGCAGGTGTTGACGGTCAGTCGATCGAGGACTTTGAAAGGGTCTGATCAACAACCTCTACAAGCTCTGGAGTCGTTTGGCGTCGGACAGCTACCTACCGCCACCAGTCAAGCGGGTCGTTATCCCGAAGAGCGATGGCAAGACCCTGCCTCTGGGTATCCCAGCAGTGTCGGATCGTATCGCCCAGATGGCGGTCAAGCAGGCCCTGGAGCCGAGGTTGGAGAGACACTTCCGAATATGTTCAATGCGCGAATCAGGGGTTGGGTCAGGTACTACGCTGTCTTTTACAAGTCGGCCCTGTATCCGATGCCGCGGCAAATAAACCGACGTCTCGTGAAAAGTGGCGACCCGAAAATTCAAGCGACTCAGGGGGCATCGCCGGCGGGCCAGCCATTGGCTGGACGTAATTGCCCGGCAGAACCCTCGGCTGTTTGCGCACTGGCCGCTGTTGTATGGATAGGGTTGGATAAGAGGAGCCGTATCAGCTGAGAGGTTCACATACGGTTCTGTGAGCGCCTCGGGGGGGGAGTAACCCAGGGAGACTCGACGCAACGTTTACGTTCGCAGTCCGAAAGCCGGTGAGCGTTTGATGTGGCTGTTGCGACATTGTTACGGAAAACTGCGCCTGAAGATCAACGACTCTAAAAGCACAGTTACCCTGCGTGTTCGGTCGAGACCACCTACCGGGAGCTTTTGCGTAAGCGCAAGCCCCTGGGTTTGCGGAATTGGTGGCGGCCTTGAGTCGCCGCTGGTGGCATAATAGCCCGTCTGCGATCCATAGTGTGCTAACGATTGCCTATTTCAACCGGTTGAGTGTGCTGCGTCTCTCATGACACCTCAACTCCTCGAACCGTTCGGTGCGGACCCGCTTGCCGGGCGATGTGGGAAGGGGGTAGCCTCATGGCCCCCCCTATCCCGGTTATAAGAGGAATCCGGAGCCAGATTTCCGCCACCGTTATTATCCTGCGGCAGATTAGGTTGGCCTGCGGAAGTTACACTCTGGCGATTTATCAGGAATTGTCTGAGCAGCGATACCTTGTGGTCGGGCTACGGAACGCACTGGATCAGGAGTGATTGCCCGCCCGGACAGATCCTCTCACGTCCATTGCTAACATCCAGAGCTTTCGGGCAGGGCTTGAACGCTCCATCAAACGTCTTTCTCGATACGATCAGCATTTCACGCTAATCAGTATTGATCTGGAAAATTTCAAGCCGATTAACGATGACTACGGCCACGCAGAGGGGGCAAAGTGCTCAAAGTCGTGGGGGTACTCTCAGGTCCGGCCTTCGTAGCGGCGACTTCCCGGCACACATCGATGGCGATGAATTTGCGGTGTTGCTCCCTGATACGGATTTCGACGCGGCCAGGAAGTTCATACCGCGACTGGTCGAGACCTTGGAGAACAAGATGATTTGGTCAAGCGGGCTGAGTGAGGCGTTATTCGGCTTCGAGATTCTCAGTATCATTATGTTCTGGGACGGTCGATTCCAGCGAAACGTCAATAAGTTCGTGCTGAAGTTTTTTCAGAAGGTGAAGCAGGCTGACGCCGTCGTCAAAACTCATCCCTCGCATGGCCTGTCGGTAAAACTCCGCAATAGTATCTTGCAGTCGGTACCAGAAAGTCCGACCAGATTCGGTCAGTACTACCAGTCGAGCCCGGCGGTCTTGGGGGTCCGGTATCCGAGTGACATGCCCATCCCTTTCCATTCGTTTGAGGACGCCATCGAGGCTTTGGCGACTGACGTAAAGGTACTCTTTCAGTTGATGGAATGAGGTACCGTCTTCGAATCCTTCTCGAGACAATGCACCCAGTACCGCCCATTGCACAGCACTGATGCCCATCTCATTCTGAACCTGGCGCTGCAAAATGTTTCCAGTCTGGAACAGGCGAAAAAACAGCCGGTTGGGTATGCCTCCGGATTCGTTGACGATCATTTGTGCTCCTTTAGAGCTGTCCTGGTTTTCCGGCCAGGGCAGACTATCTCCGGCACCCCGAATCGCGGAGGACATGGGGCGCATCACCTGGGAAGGTATTCGCGCACAATGATATTTTTCATGATCTGCGCAGTACCGTCACCAATCTGCAGGCCAAGGACGTCCCGTAACCTTTGGGCAAACGGCAGGTCCTCACCCCAGCCGGTATGACCGTGGGCCAGCAGGCACTGTTTCACCACATCAAAGGCCAATTTTGGCCCCCACCATTTATTCATGGCGGCTTCGGCGTTATGGGGCTGGTTGTTGTCCTTGAGCCATAGTGCGTGGTAGCACTGCATGCGCGCAGCATGAACATAGGTCTGGTATTCAGCCAGCGGATGAGTCAGACCCTGGAACGCGGACAGGTTCTGGCCGAAGGCGGTTCGCTCGGTCAGCCATTGCCAGGCTTCCTCCAGGGATTGTTGCGCGACGGCCAGGCACTGCAGGCCAATCAGGGCGCGGCTATAATCAAAGCCCTGCATGACCTGTTTGAAGCCTTTACCCTCGTCGCCCATCATGTTGACGGCGGGCACTTCCACGTTATCGAAGAAAATCGAGCCG
>Ga0208301_1000395_pt1 | contig 12243 bp, 10 predicted proteins | sample 25BtaG_FD_184100 | JGI IMG/M metagenome (GOLD analysis project Ga0208301, IMG submission 184100) | Marine viral communities from Cariaco Basin, Caribbean Sea - 25B_WHOI_OMZ_CsCl (SPAdes) (version 2) | ecosystem: Environmental > Aquatic > Marine > Oceanic | place: Caribbean Sea: Cariaco Basin...
GGTTTCCCACCTTCCTTTAGTCATGTCTGGCATGATGTCTTCTGCTTGAAAATGTTGCAACTCCTGACTGGCAGGTGACCACCAATATCCTGTCTGCGGACAAGGCTGATTTGCCTCACAACGTGAAGATTCCAGTACTACACTACTGCCACCACCACTATCCGCGATACGCTCAACGAGCATCCAAGTAACAGGAGCTCTACCGACAGCGTGTGTCGTATCAGGGTCATAACCGACATTAGCTTCATTTGCTAACATGCCATCCAATAGCACTTGAGCACTGGCATCTGCTCGATTTGGTACATAAATGCCAGCGACAGGGACGACTTCATCTACCTTAACGCTATATTGTTGGTTGAGACTATAGATAGGCCATGATTCAGGCGCATTGAGCGCTCCTCTTGATTCAATGCTATAATTTTCTATTAAGTCGTATAAACACCAACCAAAATAACTGGTTATTCCCATGTTAAAAGCGCATAAGCTTGCCTCTCTTTCCCATTTCTCATAATTCAGCTGTTGCTGCTCTGGCATCCAGTCGGTATCATAATCCATACTGATAGCGCGAAAATCACTCTCAACATTACCACCATATCTTATTGCTATTAAATCGCCATTTAACAGCTCTTGATAGCCAACATTTAAGCTGTCTAGAGTATCACGCAGGTTTGGCAATACCCGCTCGCCCCAGACGATATCAGGTTGTCTGTTAATAGGACGCGTTCGGTAATCAAAGGGCAAATCATTGACGAACAGTTCTAATGCGTATTCAGCAGCTTCTAACATATTCGCAAAGGCATCGCGCATCTCTTTAAAGTAAGCAGGTGAGCTATAGCGCTCTAATAAGTAAATCTCTTGCGGTCTTATGATGTAGTTATTCATTTTTTATTGATTCTCGTACTGTCTAATCGACGTTGGCTAATCAGTTTTCATCTAAGCAATCACCAGCATCACATACAATATAGAGCCAATAAACCAAGTCGCATTAATAGCCATTCCTGAATACCATTTCCGCTTAACGGCTTGATTTTGGTTTGCAAAAGCTGCTTGGCGCTCTGCGGTGACAGGCAGAATATTATATGGGTTGTTTTGCCCATCCCACATGAGCCGACGTTGCACTTCCGGATGTAGAGCAGGATTAGCGCTCGACTGGTATATATTACCCTCGGCTAAATCTAAGTAGCTAACCGTACAAGCGCGCAACCAACCCATAAAAGTCACCTCGTGGCGTAGTCCTGTTAAGCCTTTGTTTTTCTTCTCTTGAGCAATATCAGCACAGGCAAAGAGTGAGGTACTGATGTCTGTCGGACAAGCATGAGCATATCGGGGATCAAGCGGTAGCTCTTCAGCGGGACGTTCCATATAGGTGCGAATAAACGCCCACTGGTCGTAAGGGTTTAGTTGCATGTCTTCAAAGTTAATAGATAAGCTTGGTTCTCTTGTTGACTCATCGATGACATGCAGATTCAGTACTTCATACACCAAACCTTCATTGCGTCTTACGGAGGCTGTGATGTCTTTATAATTAATCAGATGAAAGATAGGGGCTTGCTTACGGTTATGCTCGTAGTAAGCAATCTGCTGGGTATTTTTTAGTAGTAAGATTTTGTGGTATCGAGATTTTTTAGTTTTAAGTTGTTTTAAAGTTAGAAAAGGAGCAGTGAAAAAACTAATGAGGATAAATATTAGACATATAATCGCATAAAGATAGTAGATTAATACTCCTTCCTTTATTACTGAATTGAACATAGCGTAAATTAAGAAAAAAAACTGTCCAAGCAACCATAGTGAGGCATAAGATGCCAATAAAACTAAGTTTTGAATAGAGTTAATAATAGGATGAAATAGCAGATAGTCTGGATTCACCTCATGAATAAGTGTACTTATTCTATCAATACTGGCTTTTTTTTCTTGGAAATTACCAATCTCTCCTTCATAAGGGCGACTGAGTATTTTACCGACAGGAGGTATAGGAGGAACAGGTAAGATCATAGTAGCATTCAACTCAAATGTATTGTTTCATCAGATTTTTTAATATTTATTATTATCTAGATAGCTTACGTTTTTTAAGGGGTATGACGGATTGCGGCTACTATCAGGCGTATAAGTAACGATCACTTTTGCCTTGCTAATATTATGGGGTTCAAACTTTAGTAACTGCGTATCAATGATAAAGTGAGTTTCCGACTCTTTTTCAGTCACTTTTTTTGTCACTATCGGTATTAATTTCTCAATGGCTAATGACGTAATATTACTAGCAACGGGTTCATCGCTGGTAGAGTTATAGAATGTCGCTTTATATAGGTTTTGTGCTCTGCCGTTTTTATCAGCGACGACTTCTATCGTCAACTGGCTTGCTTTGTCCCAATTGCCAATGTGAACCTGACTTTCAAATAAGGTCAGATGCTCTCGCACACTGCCGAATACTGGCGGTAGCCTTATTTCACTGGTTGAGTCAACTTTATGCTCTACAGGCATTCTACCTTGAAAGGTTTGCAAACGATTATTGGCTAAGAATAAGGTGCTCGCAGTGATAAAGCCACTAATGTCATCTGCTAAACTGTTAAAAGCGGGCTGTGTCTGAAACGGGTTTATCAGGTAGTAGTCTTGTCCTCGCATAGCTTTATGACCAAACACGCTGTTGTCTAGCCAATACTCTATTAATACGTTTCGTTTATTATCATACTTATAAGCTAAACGCTGAAAGCTATAGATTATTAGTCAATCATCCTAAGCAATCACCAGCATTACATACAGTATTGACCCAATAAACCATGTCGCATTCACGGCGATACCTGAATACCATTTCAGCTTTACCGCTTGGTTTTGGTTTGCAAAAGCGGCTTGACGCTCTGCTGTGACAGGCAGAATGTTATACGGATTGTTTTGCCCATCCCACATAAGCCGTCGCTGAACTTCTGGATGTAGTGCAGGATTGGCACTCGATTGATAGATATTGCCTTCGGCCAAGTCTAAGTAACTGACGGTACAAGCGCGCAACCAACCCATAAAGGTCACTTCATGTTGTAGTCCAGTCAGACCCTTGTCTTTTTTCTCTTGAGCAATATCGGCACAGGCGAGTAGCGATGTGCTGATATCTGTTGGACACGCGTGGGCATATCGTGGGTCAAGCGGTAGCTCGTCTGCGGGACGCTCCATATAGGTACGGATAAACGTCCATTGGTCGTAAGGGCTAAGTTGCATATCTTCGAGATTAATACTTTGGATGGTTTGGTTGGTTTTAGGATCAATCACATGCAGGTTCAAGGCTTCAAAAACGACGCCGTTGTTACGTCTGACTGAGGCGACAATATCTTTATAATTAATTAAATGAAAAACAGGCGCTTGCTTACGATTATGCTCATAATAGGCAATTTGTTGGGTCTGTTTTAACAATACTATTTTATTATAATGGGATTTTTTGTTTTTAAACTGTTTATATGCTATATACGGTAGTAATCCAAACATTAAAATAGACAATAGCTGTACGATAATTAAGAAAACAGCTATCCAATCAAAATCGCTTTTAAATAAAATGTCATAAAAAATAACAACTGAAATAAATAAAGTTTGCCCAAACAACCAACTAAAGCAATAAGCCATCAAAAATCCAACCAATTGATATGAGTTAATAATGGGATGGAACAGTAGATAATCTGGATTTACCTCATGCACATCACGGCTCAGCTTTTCTATACTCGCTACTTTTTCTCGATACGCAGGTATGCTTTCTTCCCAAGGTCGACTCAGGAGCTTTTCGATAGGATGAGTATTGTTTGGAGGATTATAAATCATTATTTTCTCGTAATCTTTAATACTTGTTGTTATCTAGATAGCCAACGTCTTTTAAAGGATATGGCAGATTGCTGCTAGTATCAGGCGTATAAGTCACAATCACTTTTGCATTATTGATACTATGCGGTTCAAACTTTAATAACTGCGTTCTAATAACAAACTGATCGTCTAACTTCTCTTTTGTCACTATAGGTAGCAATTTCTCAATAGCTAATGACGTAATATTACTAGCAACTGGCTCATCGCTGGTAGAGTTATAGAATGTCGCTTTATATAGGTTTTGTTCTATGCCGTTTTTGTCAGCGATGACTTCTATCGTCAACTGGCTTGCTTTGTCCCAATTGCCAATATGAACCTGACTTTCAAATAAGGTCAAATGCTCTTTTACAATCTCAAGGATTGGCGGAAGTCTTATCTCACTGTTTGTGCTTATTTCGTGCTCCACAGGTACATTACCTTGAAAGGTTTGCAAACGATTATTAGCTAAGAAAAAGGTACAAGCCGTGATAAAGCCACTAATGTCTTGCTCCAAACTATTGAAAGGCGACTTTGACTGAAACGGATTAATTAAATAATAATCTTGTCCTCGCATAGCTTTATGACCAAACACGCTGTTGTCTAACCAGTATTCTATCAATGTATTGTTTTTATCATCAAACTTATAGGCTAGGCGCTGAAAAGTATAGCTTAGAGTCATACCGACAAACATAATCGCTAATAGTGGTAGCGCAGGTAATGCGGCGGCTGGCGATGCTATCGCTAATAAGCCTAGATTAAATCCGGCATAAGCTGAAGCACCTATCGAGACGGCTGAACCTATTGTTAACGCTGAAGATGTTAAATTCCCATCATTAAATTTACGATAGCCATAAATTGCTAAGCTTCCTACCTCAAACGTCGCGCCAACCACACCTAGCCACCCTGCGCGATAGACAAGCCTGTTTGCAAAGCTGGTTCTGCCAAGCACGCTAGCTCCCGATGCTGCCACATCCATACTCGCCGTGACTAATGCAAGTCCAGAGCTGATAGTACCTAATTGCTCTTGCGTTAGCCGTAGCGGGTCGCCTGCGTATTTTAATCTGGCGATCGCTGGTACACTGGCGATCACTGCATTTAACTGGAAATATGCGATAAAAACAGACACGACACCCATACTTCCATTCGCTATTTTTTGGGCACTATTGTGCCATTCAATGCCTTTAGCTGCTAAGTCGCCATTTAACAGCTCTTGATAGCCAATATTAAGACTATCTAAAGTATCACGTAAGTTCGGTAATACGCGCTCGCCCCAAACGATATCAGGTTGTTGGTTTAAGGAGCGCGTACGGTAATCAAAGGGTAAATCGTTGACGAATAGTTCTAGAGCGTATTCAGCAGCGTCTAGCATATTCGCAAAAGCATCGCGCATCTCTTTAAAATAAACGGGTGAACTGTAACGTTCTAATAAATAGATTGCTTGAGGTCTGATGATGTAGTTGTTCATTTTTAGCGGTTCTCGTACTGTTTAATAGAGGTTGGCTGATAAGTTTTTATCTAAGCAATTACCAACATCACATACAATATCGAGCCAATAAACCATGTCGCATTCACGGCGATACCTGAATACCATTTCCGCTTAACGGCTTGATTTTGGTTTGCAAAAGCTGCTTGGCGCTCTGCTGTGACAGGCAAGATGTTATATGGGTTGTTTTGACCATCCCACATAAGCCGACGCTGAACTTCCGGATGTAGTGCAGGATTAGCGCTCGACTGGTATATATTACCCTCGGCTAAATCTAAGTAGCTAACCGTACAAGCGCGCAACCAACCCATAAAAGTCACCTCGTGCCTTAGACCAGTCAAACCTTTGTTTTTCTTCTCTTGAGCGATATCAGCACAGGCTAGTAATGAGGTGCTAATATCTGTTGGACAGGCGTGGGCGTACCTTGGATCAAGCGGTAGCTCTTCAGCGGGACGTTCCATATAGGTGCGAATAAACGCCCACTGATCATAAGGGTTTAGTTGCATGTCTTCACAGTTAATAGATAAGCTTGGTTCTCCTGTTGATTCATCGATGATGTGCAGATTCAGTACTTCATACACCAAACCTTCATTACGCCTTATGGAGGCTGTGATATCTTTATAATTAATCAGATGAAAGATAGGGGCTTGCTTACCGTTATGTTCGTAGTAAGCAATCTGCTGGGTATTTTTTAGTAGTAGAATTTTATGGTATCGAGATTGCTTTCTTTTTAGTTGCTTTAGAGTTAAATATGGTGAAAAGCCAAGCATTGTTAGGAATATTATAAGCATAATAATTGGAAATAAAACTATTAGCTCAAACTCTTCAATAAAAAAATATTTAAGAACTACATATAAAAATAAAAATAAAAACTGTCCAAACAACCATGCACCACAATATGACGCTAAAAGCCATACATTTTGAATAGAGTTAATGATAGGATGAAATAGCAGATAGTCTGGATTCACATCATGAATAAGTGTACTTATTCTATCAATACTGGCTTTTTTTTCTTGGAAATTACCAATCTCTCCTTCATAAGGGCGACTGAGTATTTTACCGACAGGAGGTATAGGAGGAACAGGTAAGATCATAGTTATACAATATGTAGTTAGCAATTTTTGCTAGCTATTATAAGCCACCACTGCCCATACAAATAAGCCAACGTTGATGAGTATGATACATACCCATCTGACATTAACCTCCCAATTTCTACCTTCAAACGCTAGTTTGGCTTCATAAGTTATGGGCTGTATTGGATACGGGTTATCTTGACCGTCCCATGTGAGTAGCTTTTGCACGTCGGGATGCAAGATGGCGCGTTTGGTACATTGGTAATGATTAGCCTGAAATAGATTACCTAAGGCTATTATTGAGCCTATTATAAAGACCATGATTTGACCACCGCCAGAATGATCACTAGGCAGTATGCTGTTTTTACGATAGATAATATCAGCACAAGCAAACAGTGATTTACTAGTGTCAGCTGGGTAAGCTTCGCAGAACTCAGGATTTATCGGTAAGTCATCGGCTTCATTTTCCATATAGGTACGGATAAATGCCCATTGTACACGCGGGTTGACTCTATAATCTTCTAGCTTTAGATGATGGGTGATATCGCCTGTCTCAGGATCAGCGACATACAGATTAAGCGGTGTGTAGGCTCGATTATATGGGTCTTGATGTAAGTCTGGATGCACATCTTTATAGTCGACTATCTTAAGCGCATAAGGCTGTCTAAAATTCCATAATGGACGGTAATAATAAGCTATTTTCTGTTCTTTTTTTAAAAAGTAGTACTGGGTACGAATGAAGCGCTTTCTGATGAGTTGATAGAGAAATAAAATTAGTGGCGTACCAAATACAACAATCCATAAGAAGCTGAATACTATATCAAAAATACTAAATTCACCATCTATAAAGACAACCTCTCCAATATCTTGAAGAAAATAATTACCTAACCAAAATGAAGAAAAATAAACCCAGCCAACAGCAAAATAAAACACCCAGAAGTATGCGGGTAGGAAGGTTAAGTAATCAGGATTAACATCATGAATTTCTTTGTTAAGATGTTCAATCTCTTCAGTGCTCTTTAATAAGCTTTTGTCTATACTGGCGGTATAAGGACGGTCAATAGGATTGTGAAGCTTACTAAGGTGGGTAGCGAAATCATCGCGTAGTTGCATGTTATTATCCCTAATTACTTTTATCTAAGCAATCACATACAGTAATAAAAAGGTAGCCAATGATTTATTAAGACAACCACCCCAAACCAATCACATACCAGAGTTTATCGACCATGCTCGGATAGTCACCATGTGGTCTTGCCGCGCCTATCATGTCTATAATAAATGCACCGATAAACAGCATGATAATAGTAGCAATAATAATACCTACACTGTAAACAATGGTCTTCCAAATAGGCTGGTTATTCTGTTCAAGGTTGCCCTCTGGTAAATGTTTGTTTAAATCATAAGGGTCATTGGGATCAATCTGACATTCCGCTTCAATAGCTTTGCTAAACTGATGGCGGTAGCTGGTCAGCATTGAGATCACACGGCCAACATAACGCAGAGCTAATAAAGGTAGAATAACTATTGTCACTGGGTAAAACCTAAAAGTTCGTTCAGGGTACTCCATGTTTTCGTGAGAGTAATGTACTACGTTCAATATCAAACGCTTAAATGACATCAGCGGGGTTTCACGTTTCTTATGTATGGGATAGATGTAACGTATGGCCTCTTTGACTTCTTTTAGTTGCTGATCGTCACCTTCCATATAACGACGGATAAACTCAAAATAACTGATTAAACTTTTATCAAAGACATTGTTTTGAAAGGCAAGTGCAAACATACCCGTAATGGTTTCGCCGTTTTTATCAAAGGTCACGGCTCTGATGTCTCTATCTTCATTGATATAGGCAATAAAAAAAGTTAAGTCATCCCAGTTATATACTTCTACTTTACGATTGTATTGACGGACATAGACCTTACGGGTTTTACGATTAAAACGGATGGGATAATGCCATGTGGTAAATAGTTCGGTTGAGAGCACATTGATTAATGGAGCGAAGAATAGAATCATAGAAAAAGCGAGAATAAGACCAATACTAAGAAATACGATGTCAAAATCTATTGTGGATTTTACAATCAGATAGAGGATACCATTACTCACAGATAGCCCCACAAACCCTAAACATAATCCCCATCCTACCGCATCACCACGTCGTCTTTCATTGCGCCCTGTAGTCTCAAGATAAGTCGAGTTAAACTGTACCACCGTTTGTTGAGGGTGCAATGGCACATCATAGTTTTTATATTTATCCAAAGGCACTGTCTCATGGATGCCTTTAACGTCTACAAGCTTCTGCCCTACCGCTTGATAACCTGGGGTCAAAAATGGCGGTTTCTTTGTCAGTCGAAACCGCCCTTCCATGTCTACAACGAATCCACTCATTTTTAGTTGTCCTTAATGTCGTGGCAGTTTGAGCAGACTCTTATCAAGTACAAACCTCATTCCTGATCATTAATTGTGCTAAGCATCTTAAAAAGATTATGAGTGGCGTTAGCTTTTAAATTATTGTAATTCACAAGAACCAATTCATCCAAGTCCTCTGTCGTTGGCTCACTATCTACATTTATCAAACCTTGTATGCCAACATTAACTGACACATCGCTATGCTCTGATACAAACTGTATAAGTTGCTGTCTAAGCTGTTCTTGACGCTCGTTTCTGGTGATAATAAGTAGCTCACCACCTGAAATTTCTAATATAAGCTCATCACCTTCAACTCTTAAATCGCCAAAGTATCGATCTGTCCCTCCTTCATACTCACTGATCGGAATGTCATCAGGATTGGTTGCAAAGTTTTCAAAATATAGCTTGTTCTGCTCTTCTTCAAGCGCTTCGAGATACTCTAATCTCAACTCTTCTGCGGTCTTGGACGTATTATCAGCATAAGAAGTGTCAGCTGCCATAGCAAGTTGCGACTGACTAACTCCTATCGTAAATAGTAGGGACACACACAGCCACATTTTAAATAAGGTCTTTGGAATTGAATGATTTACCATATGTAAAACTCATTTATTATAAGTTGATTGATAAAATATTGATTAACTTAATCGTCTAACTGATTGGTCTCGTTGAAATACCAGATAGTTTGCCATTCAAGTCGCTTCATCTTTGGCATGATGTCGCCTGCTTTGAAGTGTTTGACATCTTTACTTGATGGTGACCACCAGTAGCCTGTGAATGGACAAGGTTTACCCGACTCACAACGTAAACGTTTTGGCTCGACATTATGGTTACCGCCGCCAGTATCCGCGATACGCTCAACCAACATCCAAGTGACTGGTGCATCACCAACCGCTTGCATGGTTTCAGGATCATAACCGACGTAAGCTTCATTTGCTAACATGCCATCCAATAACACTTGAGCACTGGCATCTGCTCTACTAGGTACATAAATACCTGCGACAGGGACGACTTCATCTAACTCAACGCTATATTTTGGATTAAGACGATAAATAGGCCACGATTCGGGTGGGTTAAGTGGTCCTCGCGATTCAGTAGTATAGCGTTCAATTAAACTACCAATTTTCCAGCCAAAATAACTGGTTATTTCTAAGTTAAAAGCGCGCGTGCTTGCCTCTCTCCGCCATTTTTCATAATCAAGTTGTTGCTGCTCAGGCATCCAATCGATATCATAATCCATACTGATAGCCCGAAAATCACTCTCAACATTACCGCCATATCTTATTGCCGCTAGATCCCCTTTTAACAGCTCTTGATAACCAACATTTAAGCTGTCTAGAGTATCACGCAGGTTTGGCAATACCCGTTCGCCCCAGACGATATCAGGCTGTCTATTGATAGGACGTGTACGGTAATCAAACGGTAAATCATTGACAAACAGCTCAAGCGCCTGCTCAGCAGCTTCTAACATAGTTGCAAAGGCATCGCGCATCTCTTTAAAATAAGCGGGTGAGCTGTAGCGTTCTAATAAATAGATTTCTTGAGGTCTTATTATATAGTTTTCCATTGTTTGCTCACTTATACCAGTTTTGTTTGAGGGTTGGCACGCCAACCATATCTGTATTTTCTAAACCCTTTAGATCACTACCATAGCCCCATCCTGTTTTTCTGCGTGGTTTTACTCTGCTTTTAATTAATTGTGCTGGATCAAGTACAATTTGTTTGCCACCACCCTCTAACACATACATAGCACCGCGTCCATTAGCCGTTTGGATTTGACCTTTACTATTTTCAAGTATTTGACTGGCGGCTTTACCTTCCCAAACTTTCATACCACCTTTAGGAACAATGTAATGGACGACTTCTCCATTACTATTCCAGCTTGCCCATACTGCAAAACGTCTGCGCCAATCTTCTCGTTTTTTAAGTTTCAAATACTCCGAAGCTCGCATCCAACATATACTATTATCATTACTAGTAGGGTCAACAACGCGATATAAACTCGTCCCCTGTTTTAGTTCTACTGCCTTCATATCATGAAATGTGTTAAACTTTTTCCATAATGGTCCTTTACCTTTATCAGAAATATTGGGATAACCTTTAGGTATTTTGGGACATTCTTCTACTTTAGGATATTTAATTCTTCTGGTCACATCTACCCATTTAGGCGAACTGATTTTTATAAGTTGCACCTCACCATCAGTATGGACTTTTCTAAAATTCGCAACGTTTGTCAAGTTGGTTACTGCTTTATAGCCTCCTTCAGCATCTAAACGTATTGCTAGCCGCTCTAAAAAGTCTTGCACAGGCGCTAAAAATTCACCAAGACGTCTGTTAGCACGATTTCGTATGTCTACTACTACTTTAAGTATATCAGCTGCTTTTTTACCTATACCTGAGCTGCCATACTTTTGTACAAATTCAACAGTCTCCTTTAGATAGCCAATATGCTCGTCAAATACTGTTAAAATCTGCGTCTTATTGACTTTAGCTTTTAAACTCCTTAGTTGCTTAGCTGACCACCTGTATACGTTCCCAGAGGCTTCTTTGCGTATTAGCTTTTTTACGGCAGGACGTCCTAAAAACTTATTAAGCTCTTTTATACCTTGCTCAATAGCTGGTTCAACTGCTTTATATATCAGGCTACCTGAAAATTTGCCAGCTTTAGATAAAGGTCTCATCATGAAGCGTCTAATAGGGGCAAGTAGTACTTTAAATATTCCTTTAAATAGCGATCCTAAAACTGGAAACAGACCGATCAAGGTCAAAATTAGACCCACCCATGCCCAAGGATTACTGTCATCTTCATTTATTTTTTTACAGTTAGCGCAGATATCTCGAACATCACAAATCTGGTCTACCAACGGAATCATAGAAACGACAGTACCAGTAACGACTTGAGCAGTAGATGGTTCCGTTGCAAAATCACCTTGTATGACTACCCAAAGCCAATCGGCAATATCATTTGCTGTTTCTTTACCCTTTTGCACAGCGCCATTAACAGGTACCATAAACCATGCAAGCGCATTTGAAAGTTCTTCTTTTTTCGGTAAAAAGCTCATAGTTGCACCTTCTATTATTTAATAAAGCTTTTAGCAGCTTCTAAAACTTTAAGAAATGAATCAGGAGTAGCGTCTTCAAAATCTTTTTCTTCATATTCAACACGGTTAGCCTGCTCAGGCACATTTTCATGATGTGCTTCACCTTTTCTATCGAGTCTTCCTTTAATAACTTGTCCGCTATCAAAAAATATCTTGTAGCCAACATCAGGTATACCTTCACCATCAACTCCTAAAAGCTTAAGACCAATCCAATTTTTCATTTCTGCCGACGGCAAGAAGGGTAATTCAGTTTTAACTCCACCCCCACTGCCCCAATCCACCTTACTTGCCTTATAGCCCACCTGACTTGGCGTGATAAACGTCACATTACCACCCGATATCTCAATGCCACTACCTGCGGCTTTCAGCGTT
>Ga0208301_1000403_pt1 | contig 12084 bp, 11 predicted proteins | sample 25BtaG_FD_184100 | JGI IMG/M metagenome (GOLD analysis project Ga0208301, IMG submission 184100) | Marine viral communities from Cariaco Basin, Caribbean Sea - 25B_WHOI_OMZ_CsCl (SPAdes) (version 2) | ecosystem: Environmental > Aquatic > Marine > Oceanic | place: Caribbean Sea: Cariaco Basin...
GTTACAGGCAGTTCCGCTGCGACTGCACGCCCGCTATTCCCGAGAGCAGATTCTGGTTGGCTTTGGTGCCATGACGTTCGAGCACCAGCCGCCATCGAGGGAAGGTGTTTATGTCATTCCGGATCAGAATATTGAGCTCCTGTTTGTGACCCTGGATAAGAACGAAAAGCAGTTCTCCCCAACCACCATGTACCACGACTACGCCATCAACGAGCGGTTGTTCCACTGGCAGTCGCAAAACAGCGCGCGACCAGACAGAGGGAAGGGGAAGAACTACATTCAACACCGTGCCATAAACAAACGGTTAATTCTGTTTGTAAGAGAGAAGGCCAAAGACGAATATGGTCGCACGATGGGGTTTGTGAATTACGGTGAGGTCGATTACGTGTCGCATACTGGCTCGCAGCCCATGAATGTTACCTGGAAGCTTCGGACGCCAATGCCCAACTTTATGTGGCAACAGGCGGCAAAGCTGGCCTCAGCATGACCTACGCCCCCTACAATAAAAACGCCCAAAAGTTCTTCAACCAATACCAGTCCCTGACCTTCGAACAGGTCCACAGCGACTGGTTTCCCCTGCTGGAGAAAAGCTCCGGTCTGGCACTGGATGTCGGTGCGGGCAGCGGCCGCGATGCGCTGGCACTGGCTGAGCGCGGCTGGGATGTCGTCGCCGTGGAACCCGCAGGGGAGTTACGCCGCTTGGGTGAAGCGGCTACCGTCCATCGGAGTATTCAGTGGGTCGACGACAGCCTGCCGGATCTGGCCGAAATCCGTAAACTCAGTTACCGCTTTGACCTGATTCTGGTATCGGCCGTGTGGATGCACATTGCCCCCTCTTCCCGGGAGCGGGCGTTCCGGATTCTGACGGAGTTGCTGGCACCATCGGGCACTTTGGTCATCACCCTGCGGCATGGTCCCGGCGATGGGGAGCGGGTCTTTCATGAGGTCAGCAAGGCAGAGCTGGATGGTTTTGCCCGGCATCGGGCGGTGGTGCCTGTGCCGTTGGTTGGCAGCACGGCGGCAGACCAGTTGGAGCGGCCGGAAGTATGGTGGGAAACGGCGGTTTATCGTCTGCCGGATGATGGCACCGGGGCGCTGCCCACGCTCCGGCATATCATCGTTAACGATGATAAATCCTCCTCTTACAAGCTGGGGCTTTTGCGCACCCTGGTTCGGTTGGCTGACAGCTCGTCGGGGCTTGTAATCAACCGAACAGACGACTGGGTCGATTTACCCTTGGGAGCTGTTGGCCTGTTCTGGCTGATGCAGTATCACCCGCTGGTTTTACGGCACCGGTTGCGGCAGGCGCCTGGCTCGAAGGGTTATGGATTCGCTGGCGAGGACTTCTATGCGCTGGAGCAGTTGTCGCCACTGGATTTCAGGCCAGGGTTGTCGTTGTCGGCTGTGCACGGCCCCCTGGTCATGCGCGCAATCAGGCAGGCCGCTGCCAATATCCTCAAGAACCCCGCCCACTTTACAACCTGGCCAGGAACCAATCGGCCCGTCTTCGAGGGGGCTGCCAACCGCATACGTATTCGTGAAGAGCCGGTTACGCTGGACCGGGAAACACTGTCCCGGTTCGGGGTATTCCGGGTGCCTGCCATGCTGTGGGATACCTTCAGCCGCTATGCCTGCTGGGTGGAGCCCGCCATTGTTAACGAATGGGTCAATCTGATGTCCGGCTGGGAGGTGCGATACTCCACAGAGATTTATCACAAGGCGCTGCAATGGGCGGAAGGCCGGCGGGATACGTCCCTGATGCGAAAGCTGGTGGAGCAGCAACTGGCGGAGGGCAGGGTAGAGTGCGTCTGGACGGCACGTAACCTGTCCCAGCAACGGTATGACATTGACCACTGTTTCCCCTGGTCGCGCTGGAGCAACAATGATTTGTGGAACCTGTTGCCGGCTTCCCAGATGGCCAATGCCGCCAAGTCCGAGAAGTTGCCGTCCGATGCTTTGCTGAAACAGGCTCGCCCAAGGGTGACCGAGTGGTGGGAACGAGCCGTTATCGGAACCGAGATCGAGTCCCGGTTCTTTGCAGAGGCCGAAGCCGCATTGCCTTTGTTGGGTGAGAGCCGTTCTCTTGACTCGGTTTTCGAGGGCATGCTCCAGCAACGCCTGCGGCTGAAAACCAACCTTCAATTGGCTGAATGGCTGGGGGTGTAATTGTGCTCCGGCCCTACCGCGTCGCCGTCTACGGCACCCTGAAACGCCACCAGTCAAACCACCGAGTTCTCGCCGGTTCCCGGTTAGTGGGTGAGTGCTCGCTGAATTCCATCGTGCTCTATGACCTGGGGCCGTACCCCGGGGCGAAGCTGGAGCGCAGTCAGGGTGTCTTGATTGAGGTTTACGAGGTCGACGGTCCTACCTTTGCCCGGCTGGATGCGCTGGAAGGTTATGATGCCGCTTCGCCTGCTATGGGCCTGTATGACCGCAAGCTTTTAGACACGCCCCTGGGCAGGGCCTGGGTGTACATCTACAACCACGCTGTGTCCAAGGGCGGTGAGATCCGGGTGGGTGGATGGCCGCAATAGCTTGTTGCCAGAGCCCAAGCGGATCGTCTGTGGCCCGGCCTCAACGCATGGCTTTCAGCGCCTTCGCCCATTTGGCCATTTCTTCCAGCATGGTGTTGGCAGAGCTGGTATGCATATCGGCCGCGGCAAAGCTGCCGTCATCGGCCAGGTTTTCCCAGGGCATCTGCACCATAACGCATTCCACCATGGGCATCATTTTTACCGTGGTGACCAGGTTCTTGGCGGCCTGGGCAGAGCGTAAGCCCCCGGATACGCCACCGTAACTGACGAAGCCGCAGGGCTTGTAGTTCCATTCGTTGTAGACGTAGTTGACGGCATTCACGAACGAGGGTGGCGGGTTGAAGTTGTATTCCGGCATCACAAACACATAGGCATCGGCACTGGCCACGCTTTCGGACCAGGCCCTGGTGTGGTCGTGCTCGTACTTCTGGGTACGCGGGTGGTTGGGTTCGTCATAAATCGGAAGGTTGAAGCTGGCCAGGTCGACCAGTTCGCTGTCGAATGCTCCGTGGGTACCGGCAACCTCGTGAAACCACTCGCCGACAGATGGGCCGATACGCCCGGGGCGGGTGCTACAGATGATGGTTTGGAGTTTGAGCGACATGATCGGAAATCTCCTTTTTGAGCCACTGCATGGGGTGATGAAGTTATTCGCTTACTAACTTAATCTAGCGCCGTTTCGAACATAATGATATCGGGGCTTTTTGGCAGAGTTGTTCAACCGATTCGACGGTTGATTCGATCTTTGATTGCCACTCGACGCCCGGCATGGGCATCTCTATAATCCGCCACTCCGCAGGAGAGAGGGCTGAGAGCCCCGCCGAAGGCGCAAACTCCCATAAACGCTCAGGCACAGGTACTGCGGGCATTTTTTAACGCCGTCTGGAGAGAGGCTGCACAGCAGCCCACCGAAGGGGCAAGCAGGGTCAGGCCCTGTACACTCTCAGGTATCAGGGACAGGGGGAGAGGCCACAGAAACGCAGGAGTGCTGTGTGCTGACCTCTATCTATATGATTGCCATTACCGCCGAAGCCATGTCCGGAGCGCTGACTGCCGGCCGGCGGAACATGGATCTGTTCGGTGTTGCCGTGATTGCCTTTTTCACGGCCCTGGGCGGTGGCACGGTGCGGGATATCCTGCTGGGTAACTTCCCGGTTACCTGGACCCAGCACCCCCTCTACATCTATATGACGATTACCGGCGGTCTGGTAACCATTGTTATCGCCCGGTTCATGCGCCACCTTCATCAGCTGTTTCTCGTGCTTGACGCCATTGGCCTGGTGGCCTTTACCGTGATTGGCTGCAATGTGGCCCTCAGGCTGGGCTATGAGACGGTCGTGGTGGTCATGGCAGGAATAACCACAGGGATTTTTGGCGGCATTATCCGGGACATCATGTGCAATCGGACTCCCCAGGTACTGCGCCACGAGCTCTACGCCAGCGTTTCCCTGGTGGTGGCGCTGTTCTATCTCACCCTGCTGAACCACGGGGTGGGCGAAAACATCACCCTGCTGGCGGCGTTCAGCCTTGGGCTGTTGCTGCGGATGTCTGCCATCCGCTGGAAGCTGTCGCTGCCGGTGTTCAGTTATTCCCGCGCCCGCTGGGATTGAGGTGGTTTAAACAAGCCGTGTATACCTGAATCAGGGGGTGCCGAATTTGTTTATACCATTCGCTTAAGCACAGCCTCGCCCCGGAAGTGGTGCAGCAGAGTCATGCCGATGTGCCCGATGATCAGGACCGTCATGGACGAGACCAATACAGGACTGTATTCAGCCAAACCGGAAGGCTGAAAGTTGTGTTTTGAGTACCTGCCCGGACCACGGTTTCTGCCCGGTGTCGTCACCTGCGGCGCCGGCGGCCACCATCAGTGGCAACAGGTGTTCCTCGTGCCCTGACGGGTGGCACTGGTGGGCATAGGGTGCTGAGCTCCAGTGGTCGAGCCTGTCCTCCCTTTGCGCCGCTGGCGCTTCCATAGTCTCGCTCAGCCAGGCGTCAAAAGCCTCGGAAAGCGGCGTGAAGTGAGGGTCGCCGTAGCCGCGCATATTATGAAAACTCATGCCGCTGGCGATGATCAGTACGCCCTCCCTGCGCAGCGTCTCCAGGGCCTTGCCGGCCCGCTGGTGGGTTGCAGGGTCCAGGTCGGCGCGCAGGGAAAGCTGCACAACCGGAATGTCAGCGGCGGGGAACATCAGCTTCAGCGGGATAAACATGCCATGGTCAAATCCCCGCTCCCTGTTCTGCCGGCAGGACAGTCCTGACTGGGCCAGAAGGCCGGTAACCCTTTGTGCCAGCGCCGGATCGCCCGGGGCGGGGTAGGTCAGCTCGTAGGTATGTTCGGGAAAGCCGTAATAGTCGAAGATGAGCGCGGGCTGTTTGCCGGCGGTCACGGTGAAATCTTCTGTCAGCCAGTGGGCGGATACCATGAGGATGGCCCGTGATTTTTCTGGCAACGATGAGTGAATGTTGCGCAGAAAATCTGCCATACCATGCCAGGCGTCAGCGGGTGTCCAGTCCATAAAGAAGCACGGGCCCGCGCCATGGGGAATGAAAAGGACCGGCTGGGTAGCGGGTGCAGCGGAGAACGCTGGATTCGCCATGGTTGGTACCTCGCTGGATATTGCGATTGATCAATAGCTGGTAATTTACGTTTTATTCGCGGGTGCGAGAACCTGCTAAAATCGGAAAACACCTTTAACCAGGAGTGTGAAATAGAATGCTGGACCGCTTTATCAGCATGAGGGTGTTCGTACAGGCGGCCACCCATGGCAGTCTTTCTGCTGCCGGCCGGGTGATGGACATGTCTCCGGCCATGGCTACCAAGCATATGGATGCGCTGGAGGCTCGGCTGGGCGTGAAGTTGCTGCACCGCACCACCCGCAAGCTGACACTGACGGATGCGGGCACGGAGTTCCTGGAGTCGTGCCGCAGCATTCTGCAGGAGCTGGACGAGGCGGAAGCCGAAGTCAGCGTACAGCGCACGGAAGCCGTCGGACGACTGCGCATGAATCTGCCCCACTCTTTCGGCACACGTTTTATTGCGCCCCTGTTACCGGAGTTCAGTCGTCGTTATCCCGGAATCGATGTAGAGGTGGGGCTCAGCGATGCGCAGCATGACCTGATACGGGAAGGCTGGGACCTGGGCGTTCGTATTGGTCACCTGGCGGACAGTTCGCTCAAGGCCCGTCGGCTGGGCAACTGTCAGCTATATGTGTGTGCCTCACCCGACTACCTGGCGCGGCACGGCCGACCTCGCCGGGTGGCGGACCTGGCTGAGCACAACTGCCTTGGCTATACCTTGTCGCCCCTGCAGGGCAAGGGCCCCTGGGCCTTCGGTCGCCAGGGGGATATCAAGGTGCCGGTGCACGGCAATCTGACAGCCAATAATGGCGATGCCTTGCTGGCTGCGGCTGTGGGCGGGCAGGGCATCATCTACCAGCCGGACTTTATCGTGGACCGGGCGATCGCCAAGGGTGAACTGGTGTCACTGGAGCTCGACCAGCCGTTGGTGGAGCTTGGCGGGCTTTATGTGATGTTTCCGCCGGATCGCCGTTTGCCAGCCAAGGTCCGGCTGATGATCGACTTCCTGGTTGAGCAGTTTGTGGGTTCACCCGCCGGATAAAAAAATACCCCGGTACCAGCGGCACCGGGGCGAGGCCTTGAACCGGGAGATGGTCCAGGTCAAGGAGGCAACTTCAGCAAGTCACCGAAGGGTTCTTTTGTTGATTGTCAGCCGTTATCGCGTTTCCAGTCCCGCTTGATCTTCTTGGCCAGGGACCACTTGTGGACCTCGGTGGGGCCGTCGTATACGCGGAAGGCGCGGATTTCACGGAATACCTGTTCCACGATGGTGTGCTCGGTCAGGCCGTTGCCGCCCATTACCTGGACGCAGCGGTCGGCAATGCGCATCAGGGCTTCACTGACGGCGACCTTGGCCATGGAACTTTCGGTGCCGCCTTGTTCGCCCCGGTCCAGCACGCTGGCGCACCAGTCGATCATCAGCTGGCATTGCTGCAGGTCGATCTTGTTCTCAGCCAGCATGAAGCCGACACCTTCGTGGTCAATCAGCTGCTTGCCGAAGGCCATGCGACGGTTAACGTAGTCGGTGGCAATCTCGTTGGCGCGGATACAGGCACCCAGCCAGCGCATGCAGTGTGACAGGCGGGCCGGTGCCAGGCGTACCTGGGCGTAGCGGAAGCCGTCGCCGGCTGCGCCGAGCATCTGTTCTTCCGGCACCCGCAGGTTCTTGATAGTCAGTGTGGCATGGCCCCCAGGCATGGAGCTGTCCATGGTATTGGGCACGTTATCGATCTGGATCGCCGGGTTTGGCAGGTCCACCAGGAACATGCTGGCCCCTTCCGGCGCCTTGGCCATGATGATGCCGACACCCGCGCCCTGGGCACCGGTAATAAACGCCTTGCGACCGTTGATGACCCACTCGTCGCCGTCTTTGTGGCACTCGGTCATCATCATGGACGGGTCAGACCCCGCACCACCTTCCTGGGACGGCTCGGTCATGAAGAACGCGGAGCGCTTCTCGCCAGCCACGATGGGTTTCAGGAAGCGTTCCTTGATCAGGTCGCTGCCCATCTTGCCCAGCAGGAACATGTTGCCTTCGTCTGGTGCGGCCGTGTTACAGGCCAGCGGGCCAAGGGGAGAGAGACCGCTGCGGATCAGCACCATGGCGGTGCCACGCTGGCTCAGGTGACCGCCTTCCGGGAAGATGTGGGGTGTCAGTACGCCGGCCTCCCGGGCCTTGGCGCGCATTTCCTGGGTCAGCTCATCGGTAGGGCAGTCGTGGTGGTCCCGCCGCGGGTCGCTTTCATAGGGAATGACCACATCGCGAACAAACCGTTCGACTTTCTCGGCGATTTCTTCCGCCCGAGCCCGGTCCGGAAAGCTGTCGTCTGTTATCGGGTCCATGGTGGTGTTTGTCATTGTTATCTCCGGCAAAGGTCTTGCAGGCAGTTCGCTCCGTTGAAGGGAGGCGATGCCGATCAGTCTGGTATAGGTCTCATTGTGGCTTCGTGGGCCATAACTGCCATCGTCGTTATGGACGAAATAGTGCGAGCGCTCTATAGATTAAAGCGAGGTGATTGGCCAGACAAGGACTTTTATTAAGGAGGTGGATAAGGGTTGGAGTGCGGATTGACCTGGAGTGGAAACGGCGGGTGGTTCCGCAGGGCCTGGTGGCAAAGCAAGGGCTCTTGAGCTTTACTGTGTTTGTCGTCCACATCGCTTCGCAGGAGGTTTGCGATGAACAGAATTGTGCGATTTGTCGCCGTTTCCATGATGCTCGTTGCACCGGTTGCCCTGGCTCAGGGGCAGGGCAGTCAGGGGCGGCCCGCGGGCACCATGATGTCCCAGGAACAGATGCAGCAAATGCAGCAAAATATGTCCCGTATGCAGGAGATGAACCAGAGAATGCGGGGCGATACCGGTCAACAGCGCGAGCAGCGGAATGAGTTGATGCAGCAGCATATGGAGCAGATGCAGCAGCACATGCAGATGATGCGGGGCATGTCCGGGCCGCAGGGAATGATGAATAACCAGGGTATGGGAAATCGCCAACAGGGCGGTAACAGCCCGGGCATGCGGAATAACCAGGGCATGTCCCCAGGTCAGGGCGGCCCGGGACAAGCCGGCTCCGGGATGAACACTGATGAACGCGTTCAGCTCATGGAGCAGCGCATGGACCAGATGCAGCTGATGATGGAACAGATGCTGGAGCACCAGCGTCAACTTCAGCGTGACTTGCGGTAACGTTTAACCCAAGTAGATTGTCGTAATGGTCGGGGCCTGCCGGCCCCGGCCATTCCGAAACCTGGCTTCGGGTTATTGTTGGGGGGACTCAGGAACTTTCTGCTGCGACGTATCCTTTGAACTGCTCCCGTAGCTTCGTTTTGAGCAGTTTGCCGGTGGCGGTGTGGGGTAGCTCGTCGACGAACGCGATGTCATCCGGCAGCCACCACTTGGCGACCCGTTCACCAAGGAATTGCATCAGGTCGTCGGAGGTAACCGTGGCGCCTTCTTTTGCAACCACGATCAGCAACGGCCGCTCCTGCCAGGTCGGGTGGTGGATGCCGATGACAGCGGCTTCGGCCACGTCAGGATGTGATACCGCCTGGTTCTCAAGCTCCATGGTGGAGATCCACTCGCCGCCAGACTTGATGACGTCCTTGGAACGGTCAACCAGTTGCAGGTAGCCATTGCTGTCGATGGTTGCGATATCGCCGGTCGGGAAGTATCCATCGGCGTCGAGTTGGTCACTGTTGTCTTTCTTGAAATAGCCTGCGGCAATCCATGGGCCCCGTATCATCAGGTTGCCGACGGACTCGCCATCCCAGGGTTGCTCGTTGCCTTCGTCATCGGTGATCTTGGACTCGACGCCCCAGATGCCGCGCCCCTGCTTGGACTTGATGGCAAAGCGCTCGTCCTTGGAGAGGTTTTTGTGCTTGGGTAGCAGGTCGCCGTTCACAAATCCGAGGGGGCTGGTCTCGGTCATGCCCCAGCCCTGCATGACGTCAATACCATTATCTTCGAACCGCTCGATCATGCTCCTGGGTGGCGCAGCCCCGCCGATGCTGACTTTTCTGAGGGGCAGTTTTGACAGGTCCAGCCCGGGCTTTGAATCAATGTACTGCAGGAACATCAGCCAGACGGTTGGCACACCCTGGGAGAAGGTGACACCTTCCGTGGCCATCAGGTCATACAGGTTTTCACCATCCAGCCGGGGTCCCGGCAGCACCACCTTCGCGCCGGTCATGGCGGCGGCGTAGGGTATGCCCCAGGCATTGGCGTGGAACATCGGAACGATCAGGAGCAGGCACTCGGATGCGCTGATGTTGGCGCCGTCCGGGGTTGCGGCCATGATGGTATGGAGGACGGTGGAGCGGTGGGAGTAGAGGACGCCCTTGGGGTTGCCGGTGGTGCCTGACGTGTAGCAAAGCGATGAAGCCGTTCTCTCGTCAAACAGTGGCCACTGGTAGTCGGGCTTTTCTGCCTGCACCAGTTCCTCGTAACAGTAGAGGTTTGGCAGGTCCATGTCCGGCATGGAGTCCTTGTCGGTCATGGCAATATAGAATTCAACGGACTTCAGCTTTGGCGCCAGTTTCTGGACCAGGTCGGTAAAGGCGATGTCGAACATCAGCACCCGGTCTTCTGCGTGGTTGATGATGTATTCAATCTGCTCCTCGAACAGTCGCGGGTTGATGGTGTGCAAAACCGCCCCGGAGCCGGAGACGCCGAAATAAAGCTCCATGTGCCGGTAGGTATTCCAGGCCAGGGTGCCGACCCGGTCCCCTTGCTCGATACCCAATTTTTCCAGTGCGTTGGCTACCTGTTTCGACCGGTTTCTCAGCTCAAGGTAATTGGTCCGGTGGATCGGACCTTCTACCGTTCGGGTGACAATTTCCGAGTCCGGATGAAACCGGGCGGCGTGCTCGATGAGGGAGGAAATCATCAGGGGATGCTCTTGCATGATGCCCAACATCGCGATCTTCCTTATTGTTGTTGGTGTTCCAGGGAATCGCGGCTCCTTCCTGTCGGGGGTGGCCGCGAATGCGTTGAAGCTAATAGTGAGCTTGGTTGCTACTTAAACAACGTAGAAGTGGCCGGGAAATCCGGCCATCGTCGGAATGGACGAATTATGATCAGGGGCAAGGAGGTGCCGGGAGAGAAAGGCGTACTAAATAAGAAGGTTTTCAGCCTGGAACATTGGCCATGGTTGCCTGCATCAAGGCAACGGTTTTTACACTGTCGCCGGAGTAGGCAAGAACCTCGCCCCGGCAAACCGACAGCATCCGGCCAGCGGTTTCCAGCCTGCCAATGGCGACGAAGCGCTCACCGACGGCGGGTCTGACAAAGTTGGTCTTGAATTCAACGGACACCACGGTATGTCCCTCCGGTGCCCGGGTCAGGGCGGCATAGCCGCAGGCGGTATCCACAAGACTGGTGACAACGCCGGCATGCAGGTAGCCAAGCCCCTGGGTAAGGTCTGGCGAGAAGGGCAACTCTATCTGGACTTCACCGTCGGTAATGGACAGCAATCGGGCCCCCAGGGTTTTCATCAGGCCCCGGGCGTGGAAGCTGGATTCAAGTCGGTTCTGGAGATCGTTCATGGGATGTTTTCGGGTCAGGTGTCAGGGTTGTGTTGAAGGTCCAGGCACAGGGCCAGGATGGTACGGCCCAGGTGCTGTGACGTTCTGCTGTAAAGAGCGCTAGCTCGCCTTACGCTGGTTTCGCAGCATCTGGGCTTCTTCCAGGGGCAGCCACTGTATGTTGAGCTGATTTTTCTCGATGTTCACGACGCCCTGGCAGAGGTTGGCCTGGTGCTGACTGGCCCGGTGGCTGATCAGGTCATCCAGGAGTTCCAGCAGTGCCGATTTGAACCCGGATTCCTGGAGTCTGCGCTGGTCCTTTTGGGACAATTGCCAGGTAGCATGGCTCAGGCGTTCACCCTCGTCAGCAAAGAAAATCACATCTCCTGTGACCGGGGTATTCCCCAGATACTGGCTCGCCAGTTGTGCCAGCCTCTCCTGATCCACGGACGGTGTATAAGACATTTCTGTACTCCTGATGCTGCAATTACCTGAGCGCCCATGTCCACCGGGTTTCCGGTTGACTGCGGGTTTTGCCTTCCCCGCTATGGTCGCATGCATGCTCTGGATAGGGAACTAATAAACAGGATATCCGCATCCCGGAGGTCAGCGCAATAAAATTGACCGATCGTTTGGTGGGTACTAGGTTGAGTCTTGTAGCTCGAAACAACAATCACAAAAACCGGGAGATCATCATGAGCGGTATAAGAACGACAAAAACGTTTCTAATCGGCTCTCTGGCCGCAACCTCGATCCTTTCATCAGTCAGTGTCGGTGCAGAAACATTAAAATACACAACGGGTTACCCGCCCAATACTACTGCTGCGATTGCCGCCGAGGATTACGCCAGCTATCTGGATGAGCTATCCGGTGGTTCCCTTACGGCGAAGGTGTATGCCGGGTCTTTGCTTTCCTTTGCCGAGACACCCTCCGGCATCGCCCATGGTATGGCAGATAGCGGTCTGCTTTTCCTCTCTTATTCACTCGCTGAGTTCCCATACTCCAATATGGTCGCAGAGCTCACCATGATGCTCGAAACGACTGGCGTATCTCCGGAAAAAGCTGGCCTGGCCTATGCGGGAGCTATGTCGGAGTTCATTTTCTCAGACTGTCCCGAATGTACGGAAGAATTTGTTGAGCAGAATCAGGTTTTCCTTGGCGGGGCAAGCAGCCCTCCCTATTGGCTGCTTTGTACCACGCCAGTGACTGACATGGACGATATGCAAGGCAAGCGTTTAAGGGCGGGAGGGGCCCAGTGGTCACGATGGGCGGAAGCCATGGGCGCAACACCTATATCTGTTTCGGCAGCAGAAACCTATGAGGCCCTGAGTCAGGGGGTTATCGATTGCACGATGATCGTTACCACAGATCTTTCGGTCTGGAAGCTGGATGAAGTGGTCACGGATATTACCGTCCAGGTGCCTGGCGGCGTTTATGGTGGTTCTGCCATTAAC
>Ga0208301_1000404_pt1 | contig 12078 bp, 9 predicted proteins | sample 25BtaG_FD_184100 | JGI IMG/M metagenome (GOLD analysis project Ga0208301, IMG submission 184100) | Marine viral communities from Cariaco Basin, Caribbean Sea - 25B_WHOI_OMZ_CsCl (SPAdes) (version 2) | ecosystem: Environmental > Aquatic > Marine > Oceanic | place: Caribbean Sea: Cariaco Basin...
GATGCCCGCCTTAAACGCGCTATGAAGAAAACCAAGGAGCAAAAATTCCTTAGGTTCTGGAAACGCTCAAAATTTATTCCGGAGGAATATGAAGCCGACAAGCAGAAAATATTAAGCATCTATAAAGAAAGAGGTTACCGAGATGCGCGAATCGTTTCTGATAGTCTAGTTCACGTAGATGAGAACGACGTTGCACTAAACATTAACCTTGAAGAAGGAAACCGTTACTATTTTGGTGATATTGAATTTGTTGGAAATTCGGTTTACAGCGACCAGGAATTGAGAAGAAGGCTTGGAATAAGCAAGGGAGATGTATACAACGGTGTTCTTCTTGAAAAGCAGATTGCCGATAACACAAAACCTGACGCAAATGACCTTACTAACCTGTATCAAAATAACGGGTACCTGTTCTCAAATATTAACCCGGTAGAAGTTAGGGTTGACAACGATACTATAGATTTTGAAATAAGAATTAGAGAAGGTAAAGTAGCCTACTTTGATGAAATCACAGTAATTGGTAATGATAAGACTAAAGATCACGTGATCTTTAGAGAAATGAGAACCAAACCCGGCCACAAGTACAGCAAAGAAGCTGTTGTAAGAACGGTACGGGAACTTGGACAGCTAGGATTCTTTGATGCTGAAAATCTTACCCCCGATTTTAAAGAGGTAGACCAGAACAGTGGAACTGTAGACCTTGAGTATTCTGTTGTGGAAGCAGGAGCCAGCCAGATAGAACTACAGGGAGGATATGGTGGCGGAGGCTTCGTAGGAACCCTTGGGCTTTCTTTCAACAACTTTTCCCTAAGCGGACTTTTTGATAAAGATGCCTACAAACCATTACCTATGGGAGATGGACAAACGCTTTCTCTACGTGTACAGGCCAGTACATATTATCAAACCTACAGCCTTTCTTTCTCTGAACCATGGTGGGGCGGAAAGAAACCGGTAAGACTTTCTACTTCGCTGCAGCACACTGAACAGTATTTCTACGACTACAGAAATCGTGAAGCCGATAAAGACAGGAAGTTCTCTATCTCAGGAATCACTTTAGGTCTTGCAAGAAGACTAAATGTACCCGATGACTTTTTTGTACTTTCTACTGCAGTTTCTTTTCAACACTACAACCTGAACAACTACAACACAGGGCTCTTTACTTTTGGAGATGGATATTCTAATAACTTCTCCCTAACCCTCGGTCTAACAAGAGACAATACCTTCAGCAATCCTATTTTCCCAATGGGAGGCTCAAAATTCGAAATTGTAGCCAAGCTTACTCCTCCTTACTCTTTGTTTGACGACATTGATTATGCAAATCTTGGAGATCAAAAAGAATATCAGCTTCAAAACGAAAATGGTGTTCTTATAAACAGGCAGGGAAGACCATTAAGAGACGGGGAAGATCCTGTACCAGATCAGGGAAAAATTGACCAGGAGAAGTACAAATGGTTAGAATTTTACAAGATCAAATTCAACGGTACTTGGTTCACCAACATCTATGAAAAATTAGTTTTAAGAACCCACGCAGAATACGGTTTCCTTGGAGCTTACAACAATGACCGTGGTATTCCACCTTTTGAAAGATTTTACCTTGGTGGAGATGGAATGGGTACCTACAGTATGGATGGCCGTGAAGCCATTGCACTTAGAGGATATCCTAACCAGTCTCTCATCCCGGTTGACCGGGGCGTAATGAGCAGCGCTACAGATAATGACGGGGCTACTATTTACAACAAATATTCTCTTGAATTAAGATACCCAATAACATTAAAACCAACAGCCTCCATTTACGGCCTTACCTTCCTGGAAGCGGGTGCATCTTTTGATGATTTCAAAGATTACAACCCTTTCCAGATCAATCGTTCGGCAGGTGCAGGTATCAGGATATTCATGCCGGCCTTCGGTTTATTAGGAATAGACTTTGGATATGGCTTTGACCCACTTCCGGGAGAGACCCAGGCTAACGGTTGGGAGACCCACTTTATAATTGGACAGCAGTTTTAATTTGGCACGGTATTTTCTATATACCCCTTGATTATGAAAAAATCCATACTTATAACACTAACTTTTTTACTCGTTTCGGGTTTTGTTGTGCAGGCACAGCAAACAGTGAGAATAGGTTATGTAGATATGGAATACATACTTCAAAACGTTCCCGAATACCAGGAAGCCTCTGCCCAACTTGAAAAGAAAGTACAGCAGTGGAAGACGGAGATTGAGACCGAGTTGCAAAGGGTTGACAAGATGAAACAGAATCTCGCTAATGAAAGGCCGCTTTTGACCAATGAGTTGATCAAAGACCGTGAAGACGAGATAAAGTTTGAAGAGAAAAAAATTCTGGATTATCAACAAAAGAGATTTGGCCCTAATGGAGATTTTATTACTCAAAAACTCCAACTGGTAAAGCCGGTACAGGACCAAGTTTTTGTAGCAGTACAGGAAATTGCCAAGAACCGAAATTATGATCTTATCTTTGATAAATCGGCAGATGTAGTTACTCTTTTTGCCGCAGACCGGCTTGATGTGAGTGACCAGGTACTAAGAAGTATTACCAGGGCCTCTAACAGGAAAGAGCTGGAAACGCGACAGGAGAAAAGAGAACTGATAAGACAGGAGGCAAAGACTGTTGAAGAAGACGCAGTACTTTCAGAAAGAGAGCAATTGCAACAGGAGAGAAAGCAGGAAAGAGAAGCCCTTCTTGAAAAGAGACGACAAGAAAGAGATTCTATTCGCAATGCAAAAAAGGAAGAAGCCGAAAGACGCAGGGAGGCCATTCTCAAAGAACGTCAAAGGAAGAAAGATTCTGTAGCAAAAGCGAGAGAAGAAATCAGGAACAACTAGTAAGCCAATAATAGTACAACAAATAATTCAACAATTAAATAATCAATTTTAAACATGAAACAATTCAAGACCCTTCTAATAGCTGTAGCTTTAATCTTTGGAGCAACTTCTTTTGCAAACGCACAATCAAAAGTGGCGCACATCGCTTCACAAGAACTGATTGAACAGATGCCAGGATATAAAGCTGCAATGAACCAATTGGAAAAACTTCAGAAAACTTACGATACTCAAATTAAAGAAATGGTTACTGAAGCCCAAGGCACAATGAAAAGATATGAATCTGAAGCTCAAACAAAGACAGATGAAGAAAACCAAAAAAGAGCTTTAGAACTTCAACAAACACAAAGATCTATTGGTGAGTACCGTCAAACTGCTGAGCAGGATCTTCGTCAAAAAGAAGTAGAGCTTCTTAAGCCTGTATTTGAAAAGGCACGTACTACAATTCAAAAAGTAGCCCGCGCTAAAGGATATGACTATGTGCTTGATTCTACTACCGGAACAGGACTTCTTATGGCCGATGGTTATGATCTAATGCCTGATGTTAAGAAAGAACTTGGAATTTAATTTCCGACAAAATATTTTGTAAAAACTGCGCATCATTGATGCGCAGTTTTTATTTTTACAGGAATGAGCAAAGACAAACCTATAGGTATATTTGATTCGGGTGTGGGCGGCACCTCAATCTGGAAAGAGATCCATCAGCTGCTCCCCCTGGAACATACCATTTATTTAGCCGACAGTTTTAACGCTCCTTATGGAGAAAAATCTTCTGAAGAAATTGTAAAGCTAAGTATCAAGAATACCGAAAAGCTGCTCGAAATGGGGGCTAAAATAATTGTAGTGGCCTGTAACACGGCTACCACGAATGCCATCACTCACTTAAGAACATCATATAGCATTCCGTTCATTGGGATTGAACCCGCAATAAAGCCAGCTGCCTTGCAAACCCGCGCCAAGTGCATTGGTATCCTCGCCACAAAAGGCACACTCTCCAGCAATCTTTTTGCCAAGGCATCAGACCTTTATTCAAAAGATAACAAGATCGTTGAAGTAGTGGGAAAAGGCCTGGTAGAAAAAATAGAACAGGGACAAAAAGATGCCCGTGTGGTTCATGATATGCTTACAGAGCTCCTCGAACCCATGATACAAGCTGGCATAGATTATTTGGTGCTGGGCTGTAGCCATTACCCTTATTTAATTCCCACCCTCAAAAAAATACTCCCTCCGCACGTGCAGATCATAGACTCGGGGATGGCTGTTGCCAAACAAACCCGCGTTGTACTTCAAAGTCTTGACTTGCTGACTAGTGAACAACAGCAAATCCCAGAATTTTTCACCAATGGAGACCCAGAAATTCTTACTGACATTATTCCCGCGCCTTTAAATTCTTTCAAAGTCAACTACCTCGATTTTTAAAAGCACATTGAATCGTTCTAAATAAGCGATGTAAAACGGGCAGAAAATTGTAATTTTGTGAAAATTTCGACATGAAAAACATCACCATAGATATTCAGCCAACCACCAGGCCAACAATCGTCAAGTTTGAAGCGAATGTATTTTTGACCAAACATGAGAGCTTTGAATTCAATAATATTGAAGAGGCCGGGCGCTCTCCTTTAGCCCAGCAGCTATTCCATCTTCCTTTCGTAAAAAAGGTATACATAGCTCAAAATTTTGTAGCTATTGAAAAGTACAACATTGTGCACTGGAAAGATGTGCAACAGGAAATCTCTGAACAAATTGAGACCTACCTCAACAATGGCGGAACTGCAGTAACCTCTCCACAAGAGGAAATCAAAAAGGTACCTGTCACTATATACGCCGAAAGTACGCCTAACCCTACGGTTATGAAGTTTGTTTCAAATAAGAAACTGGTGCTTCAAAGTGTGGAGTTTAAAAACATAGACGAGGCCAAAAATGCTCCTTTAGCAAAGGCTTTATTCCACTTTCCTTTCGTTAAAGAAGTTTTTATTGATGAGAACTACCTCTCCATCATGAAATATGATATTGCTGAATGGGAAGAGATCACACAGGAACTCAGGGAATACATGAGAGAGTACCTGGAACAGGGCAAGGAAGTATTGATCGAAGACAGCGAACAACCTTCTGCAGTTAAATCTGAAGGAAAAGCCCCTATAAGAAAGGTTGAACTCGATGATACTTCAAAAGAAATTGTTGCTATTCTGGATGAGTACATCAAGCCGGCGGTAGCCAGTGACGGCGGCAATATTTTATTTGATAGTTACGACGAACAGCAGAAACTTGTAAAAGTGATCCTTCAGGGAGCCTGTAGCGGTTGCCCCTCTTCTACAATGACACTTAAGAACGGTATTGAGACAATGCTCAAAGACATGCTACAGGGCAGGGTAGATCGTGTGGAAGCCATTAATGGATAATTAGAAAATATCAGGAAGCACAACTTCCTACATTATATATCAACAGGACTAAAGGACACTCAAAAATGGTGTTTTTTAGTCCTGTTCTTTTTGTGGCAGACCGGTGGAGAACATGGTCGCTTCCACAGCAATATTGAATTCGCGGTAAAGCTCCAGCAAGTTCATTGTTGAAGTAATGAGGTCACGTGTTTCAAGCAATAATCCGAAGTAAAGTTCAGAATTTCTCGGGCTGCTTTCGGTAGTCCTTATCCTTTTGATCTGTTTCTCGATAAGTTCTCCAACATCGCTAAGCAAAGCCTGTTTACCTGCCAGCACCACATCAATACGCGCAAAATCACGATGTGCAAAAATGTCTTCAATCTCGTCAAATAAAGCCTGCATCTTGTCGTCTACCCTTTTGAGATCGCGAATTTGATTAAACTTGAGATTCTTGTGGTTATTATTTACATGGTTGTAACTGTTCCTGGTGATGTAGCCAATAGACTGCACGATATCCTGCAGATAATCTAGAATAAGGATATAAAAGCGGTTTGAATCAAGAGAAGTTTCCTCAATACTTTTGATAAAATAGAAAACATTCCGTTTGAGTTCGTCAATTTCGGATTCCAGTTTCTTAATAGACTTTTTATTCTTTTTAAGCTTGCTCTTATCGTAGTAACCAAGGTTCTTGACCGTCTTTGAGAACATTTGATTTACACCACACACAATACTGGAAATGTTTTTAGAGCTCTCTACCACAATATCATTAATGGTGCTGATATCATTTCTTCTGAAAGGTTTTTTCCGCTTTTTCTCCTTCTCCTTTCGGGAGTGAAGCACAAAGCTGCGGGCAATACTGAAGATGGCCAGAATAATAAGAATGGTAATGGCTATAATCCCTCCAAAGTAAATAATAGCGGCAAAAATAGCGGCAGCCGAGAAAGCCACTAATGCGGTTACAAACCAGCCACCAACAACATTCACTACGCCGGCTACGCGATATACAGCACTTTCCCTATCCCAGGCCCGGTCGGCCAGCGAAGTCCCCATAGCTACCATGAAGGTCACATAGGTAGTGGAAAGTGGCAGTTTAAGACTCGTTCCTATGGAGATCAAAATACTCGCAACCACAAGATTTACCGAGGCACGTACCAGGTCAAATGCCGGTGTTTCTTCAGAATCACGTGTAAAGGCACCGGGTTTCTGAAATTTTTCATCAATTTTTTGACTTACGGCTTTTGGGGTTATAGCTCCAATCGCATTGCCGAGTAATACTGAATACCGAACAATTGCGCGGGAAAGAAAATTAGGATCAAATCTTTCGGTCACTTCGCCCTGCCGGGAGAGGTTAACTCCTGTTTCAACAACATTACGGGCTTTGCGGGAAAACCATAGAGTAATAACCATCACACCTCCTGCCCCGAGCAAGAGAAAAGCAGGGGTTGAGACCTCCCCCTGTAAATCACTCATTAAAAACTGCGACGGCAAAGTGCCTGAGGCAGCATACGCGGCCTGCCACAATTCAAAAGACTGCCAGGCTGCAATGGGCACACCTATAAAATTCACCAGATCATTCCCGGCAAAAGCTAGGGCAAGAGAAAAGGTTCCAATAAGGATGATAAACTTTAAAATATGAGTTTTGAACAAACTCATTAAAAGCTGTGATATCAAAGTGAAGATCACCAGCCCTGCTCCCAGAATAACCAGCGTGTTATTGTCAAGATAGTTCAGTAAATCCTGTGAAATAAACGTCACAGATTTTAAACCCTTCAGTAAAATGAAGTAGAGGATAGCAGTAAGCGATACCCCTCCAAAAATGGCACCTGCGTACTTGATTTTTCTTTCGAATTGAAAAGAAAAAATTAAGCGCGAAAAATATTGCACTATAGCCCCTATGAGAAAAGCAATGACCACCGCCATAAGTATGCCCATGATAATCTCGGTCGCTTTAGAGGTATTTATGTAGCTGAAAATCTCGCCGTAATTTCCGGAACTGTTATAGATCTTGATCACTGCCACACTTACTGCAGCACCCAAAAGTTCAAATACTATAGATACAGTAGTGGAGGTAGGTAACCCAAGGGAATTGAAAAAATCGAGCAGTAGCACATCGGTGATCATTACTGCCATAAAAATGATCATGATCTCTTCGAAGTAGAACTGCCCGGGCATGAAGATACCCTTACGCGCTACCTCCATTATTCCGCTTGAAAAAATAGCCCCCACTCCAACGCCCACACTTGCCACGATAAGAATGGTTTTCATGGGAAATGCCCGTGACCCAATAGCCGAACTTAAGAAGTTAATTGCATCGTTACTCACTCCAACAACCAGATCGGTCACTGCAAGGGCAAATAAGGCGACCAGCATTACGATATAAATATCTTCCATTCTAAAAAAAGCAGGTTTAGCTACTGCAAAATAGGGATAATTTAAATAAAGGCCTTATTCGCTTCTGCTTAATACCAAACGTCACAAGGTTTAACAATTCCTTACTAAAAGCTCCATGAAGTTTTTGTATATTAATAATCAGCAGTTTAAAATAAATTATTAACAAAAAAAGAAAAAATTATGGCGGTAATGAAAGTAATTGAAATTATGGCAAACTCTGAAAAGAGTTGGGAAGAAGCTGTAAAAAATGCAGTTAAAACTGCATCAAAATCTGTAAAGAATATAAAATCTGTTTACGTAAAAGAACAAAACGCCAATGTTAAAGGTGATAGTATTACAGACTACCGGGTGATCGTGAAGATCACTTTTGAAGTAGAGGCCTAAGAAAGGTCTGGTTTAATTAGTTAACTGAAGCTGTCTTAAAAGCTAAAAATGTCATTCTGAAGTTATTTCAGAATCTTATACCTCTGATTTTTTTCAGAAGTCATAGAACCTAAATGAATAGGTAGACAAAAAAGGCTTTTAAGGCAGCTTCTTTGTTTAAGATGACCTGGAGCGATTTTCTTTGCAGTATTTTAACATTCCCTATACGCAATAAAATGGCTGATTCTTTCACCTTTGCAGCAAATAGTTTTTTAAATGGAAGAAATTACCAATCTTAAGAGCATATCAAAAGAATACCTTGAAAAATTTATTGCTTTTTTACCCGATTTACTCGGTGCCTTACTCTGGCTCGTTATTGGATGGTGGCTTATAAAAATAGTTATTCGCTACCTAAAAAGAATTTTTCAGAAAAGCAATCACGATCCTGCACTTGTAAAATTCCTGCTCAACCTTGCCAATGGTATACTGCTGGTTCTTTTATTAATAAGTGTGGTAGGTATGCTGGGCATAGAAACCACCTCATTTATTGCCATTTTAGGGGCCGCAGGTTTGGCTATAGGTCTTGCACTGCAGGGATCACTTTCCAATTTCGCAGGCGGAGTTTTGATACTGTTGTTAAAACCCTTCAGATTGGGCGACTGGATTGAAGTCAACGGCATTTCTGGAAGTGTGAAGGATATTTCCATGTTCTACACAAAGCTCAACACCTTTGGCAATCAACTGGCTATTATTCCCAATGGGGAACTTTCCAATGAGAACATTATCAATTATTCGGCCGAAGATAAAAGAAGGGACGCTATTACTATAGGCATCTCCTACGACAGCAACATAAAACTGGCCAAAGATGTTCTCATGGACTTACTTAAAGAACAGGAAGACATTCTTGAAGATCCTGCCCCGGCAGTAGTAGTGACCGAGCTTGCCGACAGTGCTGTAAATCTTTCGGTGAGATTCTGGGCCAAAAATGACGTTTTTTGGGACCGTCACTGGTATACTATTGAAGAGGCAAAAACACGACTTGAAGCGGCAGGAATCTCCATACCATTCCCACAGCGCGATGTGCATTTTTTCAACCACAGTAAAGAAGAAAAGAGTCGTTTGTAGTTGAGGCTTATGTCCCGAAAGTTTTAGTTTGTAGTTTAAAACATTTTTTCTACAAACTAAAAACGTTAAACAAGGAACCTATCCTGCCATGAAGTCTTTGAGATAGTACGGCTCAAAGTAAGCTACATCTTCAAACTTTTGTTTCTGAAATTTTTCTGAAGCCAGTGATACCATCTGTGAAGCTGATGGTAATTTACCTTCGATAAAAGTAGCATTGGGATGTTCACAAATCTTGCTGAATTTTTCGACTCCACTTCCTATAAAAGTAACAGCAGCATTCTCCAGGTACTTCGAAAAAGAATCGGGAGCAAGGATCTGTGCGCGGGTGTCAAAAACTTTTCGGTAATCGGCGGTAAACCCGGCGGTATAGACTTCCATTCTTCGGGCGTCTAAAAGGGGAATAATGAAGCCGTCTTTTTCCTGTTTTACCTGCAAAGCCAAGGACCTTAGGGTAGGAATAGAGATCAACGGCAACTCCAGGGCAAAGCAGAGCCCTTTAGCGGCCGAAACTCCAATTCTAAGGCCCGTATAGGAACCCGGACCTTTACTTACGGCAATGGCATCCAGATCGCGCGCATCTACCTCATTTTCCCGAAGGATCTCTTCGATAAAAAGGTGTAACCTTTCGGCGTGCGAATAATTATTGCTGTAATCTTCTTTCAAAGCCAGCAATTTCCCTTTATTTTCCAGCGCTACCGAACAATTTGTGGTAGCTGTTTCAATACATAGAATCACGGCCGAAAGGTAAGAAATTATTCTTTTTCCCCCTTCACTTCTACCTTATCTCCGGGTTTAAGAATTTTGGTCACGGTGTTATAAGGTCCTGTAATAACCATTTCCCCGGTTTCAAGACCTTCTTTGATCTCAATCCTGGAATCATCCTGTATTCCTGTTTCTACAACGCGCACCTTCGCCTCATCACCTTCTTTAACATACACTGTTTCAAAAAGCTCTTCTAAAGCCTTTTCTTCACTGTTGGTTCGGCTGCCTGCACTGGTATCGGCTTTTACAACTACTGCACTTATGGGCACAGCAATAACATCATCGCGTCTATTGGTAATAATATCTACCGTAGCGGTCATTCCGGGTCTAAAAGGGGAAAAATTCTCGGGTTTTCCTTCAAGCAAATGGTCATAAGATTCTTTTACAATCCGCACCTTTACCTTAAAATTGGTCACCTGGTCGGCAGTTGCTGTAGCATTGGCCGAATTTGAAATTTCAGTCACTACACCTTTGAATTCCTGTTTGAGATATGCGTCTACCTCAACTATAGTAGAGTCACCAATAGAAACTTTTACAATATCGTTCTCATTCACATCTACTTCCACTTCCATGTCGCTAAGATCGGCCACTCTCAATATTTCGGTCCCGGCCATTTGCTGAGTACCTACAACTCTTTCCCCCAGCTCGGCATCAAGGGAAGAAATAGTTCCGCTCATAGGAGCATAAATATTGGTTCGCCCCAGGTTTTCAACAGCCTCGTTTACGCTGGCTTCAGCACTACGCACACTGTAAAAAGCAGCCTGCCTGTTGGCCTGCGCTACTTCATAAGCCGAAACAATCCTGTCCCATTCTGCTTTGGAGATTATTCCTTTCTCAAACAGACTTTGATTTCGCTGGTAATTAGATTCCGCTTCTTTTAAGGAAGCTTCTGCCTGTGACAGGCTTGATCTTACATTTTGAAGTCCGGCGCGCACCCGTTCAAGATTAGACTGGTATATTTCAGGATTTACCCGCACCAGCAAATCTCCTTTTTCTACCTGCTGCCCTTCTACTACCGGAAGTTCAATGATCTCTCCTGAAACTTCCGAAGAAAGTTTGACCTCAACCTCGGGCTGGATCTTACCTGTGGCCGAAACTTTTTCAATAACATCAAACCTCTGCACCTCTGTAACCTCAACTTCTTTGAAATTTCCCGATTTGCCAAACCAACCTGCTTTTTTACCCACAACGAGCAGAACAATTAAAACTACGGCAATTCCAACAATAATATAAATAGTCTTCTTCTTCATTATTTAGAATTTAAGGTCTGTGATGGGCACTCCAAAATATAGTTCCAGCACTTTTAATTTAAAAATATAATCGTATTTGGTCCTTACTACTTCGCTTTCGGCATTTTCAAGATTGAATTTTGCCTGACTAAAGTCAAAAGCGTTGGTCATCCCAACATTGTAGCGCTCTGTAGCATACTCGTAAGCCAGTTGCTGTGCCTCCCGGGCCACCAGTGCAGCTTCGTAAGCTTTTAAAGCACCACGGGCATCGGTATAGGCCTGGTAAACATTTGCTTCTAGATCGAGCTTAGTCTGCTCCATCTGGTATTCGGCCCTCAGCACGTTCACCTCACTTCTTTTGATCTGGTTACGAGTAGAAAACCCGTTAAATAACGGTACATTGAGCTGCACACCATAAGAGATTCCATCATTCAACTGTAGCTGTTCAAAAAAAGGAAGCGGGTTTCCTAATTCACTCACCATGTTTGGTGCCACAACAATTTCTTCAGTACTCTCTACAAAACCTATTTGACGATAGGGCTCATCGGGATCGAGACCTCCAGAAACAAACCTCCCGGCACCCGACTCCCGGGTGTTATAATTAAAAAAGGCATTTAGCGTAGGCCAGTAGGCACCACGAGCTATTTCAACCTCCTTTTTTGCGAGTTCAGTATTCATCTCGGCCACTTTTACTTCATAACGCTCTTCTTCGGCAGATTCAATAACTTCAGACACCGGAATATCCAGTATTTCGTTTCCAAAAACATCATAATCCCTTTCGGCGATATCAAAATTTTCGTAATCTTTGATAAGCAGGGTTTGAGCGAGAGCGATCAAGGAGATCTCTATTTGGTTTTCTGCAACAATCATTCGCTGTACCTCACTGGCAGAAGTTGCTTTAATCTCAAGTAAATCTCCCCGTGGCAAAGAACCTGCCTCTACCAGTGCTTCAGCTCTCTCAAGCTGCTCAAGGGTAATTTGGTGTTGAGACT
>Ga0208301_1000408_pt1 | contig 12051 bp, 15 predicted proteins | sample 25BtaG_FD_184100 | JGI IMG/M metagenome (GOLD analysis project Ga0208301, IMG submission 184100) | Marine viral communities from Cariaco Basin, Caribbean Sea - 25B_WHOI_OMZ_CsCl (SPAdes) (version 2) | ecosystem: Environmental > Aquatic > Marine > Oceanic | place: Caribbean Sea: Cariaco Basin...
CTATTGAGCGACCACAGGATTTCAAAATGCCCAGGACCATTGACCAGCAGATCGCCGAGGCACAGGCCAAGCTGAACCGCCTCAAGACCCGACAGAAGGCCAGCGACACTCGCCGCAAGATTATCGTCGGGGCTGTCGTCGTGAAGGCGGCACTGGAAACACCTGACGCTGCCGCAAAGCTGGCAGGCCTGCTGCGCGACCGGGTGACACGCGACCTCGATGTGAAAGACATTCAGCAGCTCCTGGCCAGCCTCGACAAGAAGGCCGCGCGCAATGGCTGAGTTGAGAAACCCTGCCGCCGCCCCCACACCCCAGGACGAGATGCTGGAAGCCCTGGTCTCCGTCACCGCGGAGAACACCACAACGCTGATCGACGTGCAGCGTCAGGCAGCAGCAACAGCGGCCTCGGTGAAGGATGCCCGCACCTACATGGCCACGGTCGTCAAGAACACGGACTGGGAGACTAACGGCAAGAAGATCGCCGCCATTCTGGACAAGGCACTGCTGAGGATCGCGCCGCCCTGCATGCCGTCAGTGAGGCCGCACGCGAGATGCGCGGGACATCCATCGAAATCACCCACAGGGCCGGAGACGCCGCTGTGGCGCAGAAGGACGCCAGCAAAGCCTTCCACAGCGCCGCAGAGCGGCTCCTGAGGGTCATGGAGGTTCACCAGCAGGGTCGGTGGCGCAGAATGGGCACCATGGCCCTCATAGGGGCTCTCTGCGGTGCTGTGGGGTTCTTTGCCCGCGAGCCGGCGACCAAGTTCCAGCACCTCTGGGATGCAGGGTCCGCGCTGCGCCAGGATGCAGCCCACCGCGACTGCAAAACCCTTGGTGGGGAAACCCTGCCGTCCGGTGAGCGATTGGCCTGTGTCATCTGGCAGGACACAGCTCAGTGAGTCCAATTGAGTTAAGTCCTAGGCGATGTCCCATGGGTTGATGATCTGCACGCCTGTCGGCGCGAAATCGGCCACATTGCGCGTCACGATTGGCATGGCATGAACAAGTCCTGTCGCAGCGATAAGGGCGTCCCTGTCGCTGCGGGGGTCAGGAACATGCAGAGCAGCGCAGCAGAGCGCCACAGGGCCGTCTACCGGCAGGATACGCCCCTCAAATGCCGGGAGCACCCTATCCGTCATCCAGGCTCTCAGAACGGCCCCCTGAGCGCCGTCACGCCTCTCGGCTTGCCTGATACCCATTTCAAGCTCCAGAAGCGTAATGGCCGACAGGAACAGGGCTGACGGGTCTTGACCTGCCGCCCAGGCTACGACGTTGGCATCCGCCTTACCTGCCTTTGCCTTACGCAGTTCGGACACCACGTTCGTATCGAGAATGAACATCAGGACAAATCGACCGGCTTCGCGAGGCCACTCAGTCGACTAGGTTCAAAAGAGACCTCTGCCGCTTCCGTGTCAGCCAGCAGATCAATGATGCTCTCTCGCTGCCCTGTAAGCCGCCTGTAAGCTTCAATGCTCAGCAACACATGCGCGGGCTTGCCACGGTCCGTGATGAACACAGGCCCGTTCTGAGCAGCCCTTTTTGCACCGCTGGCGTCTTGGTTGAACGTCCGGCTGGTGATCGTTGTCAGTTCCATAGCTCACCCCTCCTCATCAGGTTATTGTAGAAACATGGCTACATTTCGTAAAAATGTCAAGCAGACCACCATATCTCCTAGTGTTAATAGTGTTACCTACGGAGTAAGTTACGGGTCTGAAAATTCCCCATAGTCGCCTGTTTATCAAAAATAAAACTATCCACAGGGTTCCGAAAGGTGCGAACTAGGGTTCCGAAAGGTGCGAATTTTGGTTCCGAAAGGTGCGAACAGCGGCGGTTCCTGATAGTGCGAAATGTTGGTTCCTGATAGTGCGAATTTATGCTACGGCTTAAGCATGGCCCTACTTCCTGATCGACATCCTCAGAAAGACTTCTTCATCCTCGACATCGCCGATGTCGTGCCGAAAGATGATACGGCGTCGATGGAACACCCCATGTTCTCACTGGCGACGAAGCCAGACATGCGCCACTTGCACTATGCATCTGGGGATGTTCGCTTAGAGATTACGCCGTCCTACAACGGCCTGCCGACCATCTTCGACAAGGACATTCTGATCTTCTGTATCAGCCAGCTGATGCATATGAAAAACCGGGGTGAGAAGGTCGGTAAGCGCGTCAGGTTTACGGGGCGAGAACTGCTAGTTTCAACGAACAGGCCTACCAACAACCTCGGCTACCAACGCCTAGAGCAAGCCTTCAAGCGCCTACGAGGAACAACCTTCAAGACCGACATTCGGACGGGCGACCGTATGGAAACCCGAATTTTTGGCCTGATTGACGAAGGTGGATTCGTCATGCGTGATGATGGTTCTTGGCGGCTGGATTATTGCGAGGTGGTTCTGTCCGACTGGCTCATGCGGGCTATCGATTCTGACCAAGTCGTCACCATTTCGAATGACTACTTCCGTCTACGCCGCCCGCTGGAACGCCGTCTCTACGAGATCGCGCGGAAACATTGTGGCAACCAGCTAAAATGGCATATTGGCCTTGCCAAACTTCAGGAAAAGACCGGAAGCAATGCCCCCCTCAAGAAGTTTCGGCTCAACCTTCGCCAGATTATCGCCGACGATCATACCCCCTTCTACCGGATTGAACTGACGGGCGATGATCTCGTAATCTTCCGGCCCCGGAACACAAAAACACAGATCGCTCCCGCTATTATCCTACCTGATTGGGCCGAGGAAAAGGCCCGTGCTCTAGCGCGGGAAAAGGGTCGGGACTATCACGCCCTTCAAGCTGATTGGCTGGCCTTTGCGCAGGCAGAAACGGCTAAGGGGAACCCACCGAAAAATGCGGGTGCCGCCTTTGTAGCTTACTGTGGAAAGCAAGAAAGCCTGCGCTAGCGACTATCCAAACAACCGGCTCCAGAACCCCTTCGGTTTGGCGATGGTTTGGGGTCGTAGGTCTGCCAGGAGCGCGTGAAGTTGGTCTTCCTTGCGTTCCGCTCGTTCCGCCCGGTCCTTCAGATCCTCGATGCGTTGTTCAAGAAAACCGCGTTCTCGCTGATCGGATTCCACTTGGGCACGAAGCCTCTCAACTTCAGCCTGCAATGCATTGGTTTCAAGAGGTGTTTCAGGTGTTTCAGTGGGGGTTGCAATTCGCTTCACATCACGGTTTCTGTGCCCGTTAGCATCCTTCCACCTCTCCAGCTCAGATGCATCGACACTATAGGAGCCATCATCCAGACGCCTTGCGCTAAGCTTTCCACTTTTTATAGCTCTCGAAAGTGTAGGCTTACTGAAACCAACCGCCTTCGCAGCTTCTCCTAGGGTGTAACTCATAGGTGTAACCGCTTGCCTTCACAGTGTTGCAATTCGCCTCATGTTACTGTGAGGCTTACAGTTACGCATGTTACACCTTACTAGCAGGATCTCCAAACACCTCACCGCTTCGGCTCTACTACTCAACGCCTCTGGACAGGCGCCCGAGAACGCGAAGCAATAGCCCATGAGCCACCGGCCCCAGCCTGACCTCAGTCCCGCATGCAAAGACCCCCGGCCCTGGCCGCAGGGAGGAGGAGAGCGGCAGGACCGGGGGCTGGTGTGTCACCGGCGCCGCAGGGAGGAGGAGGCGGCACCGGGGGAGTGGGACAGTGATACGGCAGAGGCGTTTCAGCTTGGTTAACGGACCGTCCGAAACGTCCCCCGCTCAACCCTGACCCTCTGCGCCTGCCCGTAATGGGTGTTATGCGGCGGAATAGAGTGAGGGCGGGGATCAGCCGGGGGTTGTCAACACGGCAACCAAAAACGCAGCAACATATCTCTACTCTAAAATCAAAACAACTATGGTCCTAGCGAAACCTAGCCTGCTCGTCAGCCTGCCGTGTCAGCCGTTGATGCTCAGAAAGCGGACGCCGGTTGGACTAGGAAAAGAGAGACGCCGGCTCGCTCAGATGCGCGGGTCTGGACAGAAATAGCGCTTCGAGAACGGCAGTCAAATAGGCCGCGGCGACAGCGCCGACGAGGGTGAGCACTGTACGCGTCATGGCGGCGTAGGCGGGTTCCTGTGTCGAAAGCGCGCCGGCAACGAGTGCGAGCGTTACTGACATGCCGAACTGATAGACCATGCCCGGATAGTATCCCCTCATCATCCGGCTGCCGAAGAACAGGCCGGCGAGGAAGACCAGTCCTAGCAGGATCGGCAGATGCGCGTTAAGGGTCAGCACAAATAGGATCATTGCTGCAACGCAGGCGCCAAGCGCGGTCGAGACGGTTCGTTCTTTGGCCTCTGCGAATAATGTCTCTCGCGTCGGGAAGACAAGGACGAAGGTTGCCGCGACCGCCAGCATCAGGTTCGACAGGTCGATGACGGTGTAAAGCCAAAAGCTCATGACAAGCAGGACGCCAGCGCGGATCAGGGCGCTGGCCGCATGAGGACCCGGTGCCGGCGTATAGATCTCGACGAGGTTCTCCTTCGCCGCCGGCGGGAAGATGGCGTAGAGAAGCGGGATCAGGATCGCCGCTACGATGCAGGCTTCGGTGAAGCCGTCGCGCATGACCTCTAGGGCGGCCGTTGAGCTCATCCCCATCACAGACATCAGCACCGTGACGATGAGGAGCAGCATCCCCATCGGATTGCCGGTCTTCTGAATTAGATAAAAGCCGAGGAAATAGAAGAGACCCATGATCGTCACCAGCACGACCGGCATCGGCCGAGCGAAGGAGACGATTGAGGCCATCAGCCAAACCATGACGATGAAGGCAATAGGACCGCCAAACGCCTTCTTGGGATCGAAAGCCTTGCGCATGCCGGCCATCAGACCGACCGGCAGCGCGACCAGAAGCGGTGGGATCGCCGGTTGAACGAACGGGATTAACGCAAAGGTTGCGACGGCCATCGAGGCGAGGCGGACGGCATGCAGCGGATCATCGTTTACCTCGGGGCGCGGGACAACGTACATGTCGCGCCCTCAGTAGAGGTACGAGAAGGTGGACTGGACATGGTGCATCGCGTTGGCGATCCAAGCTATCGGACCGTCGTCGTCCTGAGTGTAGATCACCGCGCTGACCTTGCCGCCCGCTCGTACATTCACCGGCCAGGCATCCATGCCGCCTTCGAGTTCGATGCGTACAGGCATGCGCCGGGCCGGCTCGAACCAGCGCGTCTCGGGTTGGTTCTGCGGTAAGCCGCCCACACTGGCGCGCCCCGGATCGATGCCCCAGGAAATGCTGTCGAGGCGGCCATGAAAAATCGTACCGGGGACGGCATCGAACAAAAGGCCGACGCGATCTCCAGGCTTGACGTTGGCAAGCTGGTTCTCACGAAAGTCCGCAACAACCCAAGCGCCTTGTGCATCCAGGAAGGTGAGGCCCGGGTTGCCGGCGGCCAGATACTGACCGGACGTCAGCTGAACATTCGTGACGACGCCCAGCCCAGGCGCGACGACCGTTGTCGACAGGAGGTCGTACTGCGCCTGTTCCAAGGCGAACTGCGCGGCCTGAATCTGTGGGTTGTCCTGCCCCAGTTCCCCGAGTTGTGCTTCGGCGCTGCGAAGGTTCGCCTCCGCCGTGCTAAACTGGGCTTCCGCCGTGCGTAAATCGGCTTCGGCCGCATCACGCTGTGCACCTGACGATATCCCGCGCTCCACCAAAGCCAGGGTCCGCTCCGCTGCAGCTCGAATGTTGTCAAGATTTGCTCTTGCCTGAGCCACTTGCGCCTGTGACGCGACGAGAGATGCGGAGGACGCGTCGATCGACTGAGTCGCTTGTGCGAGATTGGCCTCGGCCTGACGGACGGCGATTTCGAAAGGCCGGCTGTCGAGGCGGAAGAGCGGTTCACCCGAATTGACGATGGCGTTGTCCTGAACCAGGACTTCCGTCACCTGCCCGGAAACTCGCGGTGCGATCTGCGCAATATAAGCGGCGACCGCCCCGCGCGAAGAATAGGGTGCTAGACGATCAGTGGCCACGTACCATGCCATGAGCAGGCCCAGTAGGAGGATCACGACCAGTGCGATTTTCTTCGCCGGGTTCTTGCGCGCCGGAGCGGCCGCTGCCGCAGGATCGGGATGGAGGATCTCCATCTCCGGCTTTCCAGCGGTGGCTGCCGCCGGATCATCGGCAGATCTGGCAGGGGGGCGGTCGGTCATGACGGGGTCGATCGAGAGGAGGGAGAGGAGGAGACTTTTTAAAGTCCCACGAGGGCGAGTTCGTCGAAGGCGTGGTTAATGGACGCTGTCAGGGTGATAGCGCCGTCGGCGGCTAACCAGCGGCGAGCGCCTAAACGCGCCGTCGCCACCGCCACTACGGAGATAAGTGGCGCTTGTGCCGCCTGATCCGGATTGCGATCGATCAGCCCCTCGGTCAGAGCGGATTTCCAAGCGTCTGTGAGCTCGTGGCTGCGCGATCGAAGTCGGGGCGTTTTCTCGATGAGTTTGGCAATCAAGAGGGCGCCCGGGTGGCGCTCAGCTTGGGCCGCGACATGTTTGACTATGGTTGACTGCATGCAGACAAGAGGTGGTTCGTTCGCTGGACAGGCTGCCACGGCTGCCCTGAGTTGGCCGACGGATGCTAACGGCCCGCTGAGGACGATGTCCTCTTTGGTTGGAAAGTGGCGGAACACAGTCCGCCGGGACACACCAACATCGTCCGCGATCTCGTCCGTCGTCGTCTCATCGAAGCCGCAGTCTAGGAACCGTTTGATCCCGCTCTGCACAATCTCAGAACGGACGGCGGCATTCTGCCTTTCGCGCAGCGAGAGATGGGTGTTGGCAGGTATTAAACTCATAGGATAGTGTGCTATGGCATTGAGTGCCATGTCAACACTAAGCGACAAAAATGCTCAGTGTGCAGTGTTGATAGGAGGCAGTCATTTGTGTAGCGTGCTTGTTGATGATCTGCCTCGCTTGGCCTTAGATCCTTTAAAATCTTTTCAGATCGCAAAAGGTCATCAATCAACGGGCGGGGCATCAACCCGCCCTTGAGTACCCAGTTGTGCGCTGAGATCCCAGATGTACCGGTCTAACTGCTCACCGAGCACATCGAGGTCTCCGGGCAAGAGGCAGGTTTCTCCTTCCAATGCTCTAAGCATTGCGTCCGCACGTTCGCGCAGGGCACGCCCGGTTTCGGTGAGAGCAATAAGAACCCGCCGTTCGTCGATCGTGTCACGCCTACGGACCACCAGCCCGGCGGCCTCCAGCCGCTTGAGCAGAGGCGTCAGCGTGCCACTGTCCAGATACAGCCGGTCGCCGAGCTGGCTGACCGACTGCAGCTCGGTTTCCCACAGGATCAGCATGACCAGATATTGCGGGTAAGTAAGCCCCATCGCGTCCAGATGCAGGCGATACAGTCGCGTCACGAGGTTGGAGGCAACATAGACGCGAAAGCAGATCTGTTGCTCTAGCAGGACCCGGTTCACGCCTTCCGCATCCCCGTTCTGTGTCCCCTCCATGGTCATCCCCGCGTGCTGACGTTGATCTTCACATCGACGTTGCCATGAATCGCATTGGAATAGGGGCAGACGGCGTGCGCGGCGCGAACGATCTCCTCAGCCTTCGCCTGATCGAGGCCGGCAATCTCGACATAGAGCGTAACGGCCAGGTTAAATCCGCCAGCACCGTTGGGCAGCAGGCCGACCTCGCCGACCACCTCGATGGCATTGTCACGGACTTTGTCGCTCTGGCCGCGCGTGACATGAATAACTGCATTTTCGAAACACGCGGCATAGCCGGCCGCGAACAGCTGTTCGGGGTTGGTGGCACCACCCTTGCCGCCCAGTTCCTTGGGCATGGCCAGTTGCAGATTAAGAATGCCATCCTCGCTCTTGATGGTGCCGTTACGGCCACCAACTGCGGTGACTCTGGTGGTATAGAGATGACTCATAACAGCTTCCTTTTGTCGCTCACTGTTTTTTACATAGCGCACAATTTAATTTTGTGCAATTCATAAACCTAGGCATGGATGCTTAGCCCCAGAACCTCTCCGGGACTATTTTTTGGAAAACCACTTTAGATAATACTCGATAAAAACAGGCCCGCCCTCGTAACGCTTGCGGCCGGAATCCGAGGCGGCGCTCTCGCTGGCGCGCTGCCGGAGGCCGGCGTTCCCGTCATTGCCTACGTGCGCAATGCGAACTGCGCCGGCGCTCATACGCTGGCCGAAAAGGACGCGCAGATCTGTCGATTTCCATCCAGATCTAAGCCGGGTATGGACCGAACACGATCGAGCCGAGGTTTGCGACACCGGAACGTCCAAGCAAGCGACCCCTTCTTGGAGACCCGGGGCAAGTTGGAGAGCGCTTAACGGGCGTTTGCGCGGGCGGCGACGGAGGCCAGAGCACGCCGCCTTGCGCCCCCCCCCCCGGCGGCGGTCAGCGCTTGGACGGATCCTCAGCCCGGATGGCGATGGAATAGGGAATGGCGGGATCGGCCTGCTGTGCTTTGGCGCTGATACGGGCGTTCGCCCTGAGCTCCTCTAGCGGCAGCCCGGCGTCGGTCACCCCGTGGTCATGCAGGTAATCTGGCAGATAGCCGGACAGAAGGATGCGCCAGTCCATCGGGATACCCGGCGCGACAAGCCGGGCCATCTGAAAGATGATTGTAGTGCAGTTGGCGGTAATCGTATGATAGAAAGCGGGCTGGGCCGCCAGCTGGTTGGCCTTCTCCAGATAGGTCATGAACAGCGCGCGGCGCTGCGCTGGAGTCAGATTCAGCCGGTACAGAGCGACATCCTCGCGGCGGATGTTGGTGCGCAGCCGCAGGATGTCGGCTTCGTCGGCTGCGATCAACACCAGTTCGAATTTCTTGAAGAAACCACCGATCTCGGAAAAAGATTCGTGCCGCTCGCGCCGGATCTCGGCCGAAAAGGTCAGGTATGCCCCGTCCGAAAAGCCAAAACTGACCAGCGTATGGGCGATGGCCGGATTATCCCATGTCGATGTGGCAAGATCGACCGATGACAGCGTGCTGATGTCATAGCGGCGCGTTTCCCACTGCGAGGTGAAGTCCTGTTTGCTGCGCCAATCAAAATTGCGCACGTGGTCCAAAATGGCGGTCTGACCCTCGATCCGCGCGGTCACGCCATAAGCGACATCGGCTGCCCAGTCCCGATCCCCCAAAGGCCGGATCGTTAGCCACCAGCCCAGAGCACCGATAATGGAGGCCAGCAGAACCGCCCGGCTGGCGCTGCGTCGCCCTGTCGCGCGCAGCGCCAGAACGGCAAGCGCCGTCGCGACGACGACCAGGATCCAGAACCAGCGCGCCGGACCGTCCAGTTGAAAGCGAACGGTCAGACCGACAAGCGCCGCGGCGATCAGCACACCAAGCGCAAAGGCCGCCCCGGCAAGCCACCCTCGGCCAGATCCTAGTCGGCGCCCAGGCTGCGGCCCGGTCTTACCCACCCTCCAAAGCCTCGCCGATGATTGAGAAGGGGCTGGAGATGGTGGCGCCCACCGTGTTGAACACGAAGGCACCGGTGCTGCGAAGACCGGGTCCAGGCGTGTCGCCCCCCTCGTCGCGCCGGTTGGCATAGAGGGTGGCCAGCTTGATATAGCGGTCATGGTTCAGACCGTCCGAGGCCTCGACGCTGGAGATGTCGATAATCGCAAGCTGGGCCTTGCGCGCAGCCTGCTGCACGGCCGGGTCAGTGATGTCCAGCGCGCCGATGCGCGCGCGGGAGCGGCTCAGCCGGTTGCTGACGCGCAGCGCTTGGTCATCGGACGAGACCAGCACCGTCATTGGCGGCGTCATCGGGCCGATAACCTGCATCTGCGCCTGGAATACATCCACGTCGATATCGGGCGCTGCAAGCACAACCGTCAGACGGTTAAAGACATCGTCCTGCCCCGACAAACGCAACTGGCGCAACGCTTCCACCGTCAGCCAGCCGCCCATCGAATGGGCAAAGACGGTGATCGTGCCGATGCGGCTGTCGCGTGCCAGCGCGGCCAGCAGATCAGTCAGCGCATCGCGCGAATAGGTTGCGGATTCCTTGTCGGCCACATAACCCGCAACGGCGGCTTGAGAGGGCCAGGCGAACAGAATCGGGGTCTCGTCCAGATTGCCATCTACCTTTATCTGGGTCAGCCGATACAGCGCCTCGGGGAAGCTGTAATTGTAGCCATGAATGAAAATGACCACGTCCTTCCTACCGTCCCCTGATCCCGCCACCTGCTGCAGAAGGCCCTGCTGGGTCAGATTGGTTTGTCCCACTGTAGCAAAGCTTGTCTGCGGATCGATCTGCTCTTCAGGCCATTCAATCCGGCCCGGCTGGTGGTTGGGCGGCACCGAGATGTCAAAGGACGCGTAATTTGGCTGGCTGGCGCGACCCGAGGTGAAGACATTCACATTCCCGGCCGCCCGTGCGCGGGTTGTGGCGGCATAGACGGTGACGGTCTGTGCACCGGGAACGTGCGCCTCGGTAATGCGCAGAACCTCGGGCCCGGGTCTGGCCGCACAGGCGCTCAGGGACAGGACGGCAGCCAGAACCATGAGGCAGGATATGAAATCGGCGCAAAGGCGCCCTCGTCTGATGTCCATTCTGCTGCCCCTGCCGCCGTAGGTCAGTTCATCTGACCAAAACTCTTCTGATTACCGTCTGTTAGTCTGCATGGGGCAAGCGGGCAAGCGGGACAGTCAAGCAGACCTTTGCCGCATCCATACATACCATCACCTTTTCACCTTTCATGGCTGGGCCCTTCGCGCTCAGCGGCCCGCTGCCGTTCCAACGCCCGCTCCTGCTCCAGCACGCGTTCCCTCTCCCGGTCCTGTTGGGTGAGGGCATGCCCTGCGCTCTCAATATTGCGCTCGATCTCCACACCTCGGTCCTCACCGCGCCCCGCCCGCGCGGCCTGTAGCCGTTCAAGCGCGCTCGAGGGGGTATCGACGGCCCCACGCGATGCACGCGCGGCCTGAAGCCGCTCCAGCGCCGTCTCCGGGGCGCGGGTGAGGCCAAGCGCCGCCCCGCGCTCTTGCACCCGGTCCAGGGTCCGCTCCAGCCAGTCGCGGGCCTGTGTCCGGAACTCGCGGGCCACCTCGCGGACCTGAAGGCCGATCTCGCGCACTTCCTGCCAGCGATCGGAGGCCGGTGTGGCGATCCCGCGCCGCATCATGCTCCAGCCCCGGGCGCCGACATCGGGCAAGGGCGGGCGGTCCAACTCCACCGCCCGCGTCATCTCTGCGACACGGACCCGCTCGTCGCCGTTGTGCTCGGCCACAGAAGCCCGCTCCAGCGCCTCCGCGCGCTGCGCCTCCAGGGTGCGGTGATCCACGCGCTCATAGACGCTGCAGCGCTCGAGCGTCCGGTTGACGTGCTCGGCCCAGGACGACCGCCAGTCCACCAGCAGCTCCTTGGCATTCCAGTCGCGGTTCTTGGCTCCGAACCCCTCGGGTCCGATCTCTCGGGTGGTCAGCATGATATGCGCATGGTGGTTGCGCTGGTCTCCCTCACGCCCCGGGGCGTGAAGGGCGATGTCAGCGACCATCCCCCGGGCGACGAACTGCTCTTGGACGAACCCGCGCACCAGATCGCGGTTCTGTTCAACCGACAGTTCGGAAGGTAGGGCCACGCGGACCTCGCGGCTGACCTGCGCGTCCTTGCGGCGTTCGATCTGCTCGACGGCGTTCCACAGCGCAGAGCGATCACGCGCCCAATCCGGCGCATGCGCGGGGGCGAGGATCTCGGTGTGCTCGACACCGTGCTTGCGGGTGTAGTCGTGCATCTCACCGGTGCGGCGATCCACGACACGCTCGGCGGCACGGTACGCGCTTGCGGCGGTCGCGGACCGACCCTTGCTGCGGGAGATCACCGAGGCGTCAAAATGATAAATCGCCATGATCGCCCTCCTGGCTTGGTTTCGAAAGGATGCGCAGCGGTCCTTCGCTCACACGTCGCTCGCGACGTATAGGTGAGCACTTCGTGTCTTGCACCCTATGCTCTGGGCATCCAAACTTGCAACTATTGAGCGACCACAGGATTTCAAAATGCCCAGGACCATTGACCAGCAGATCGCCGAGGCACAGGCCAAGCTGAACCGCCTCAAGACCCGACAGAAGGCCAGCGA
>Ga0208301_1000422_pt1 | contig 11810 bp, 17 predicted proteins | sample 25BtaG_FD_184100 | JGI IMG/M metagenome (GOLD analysis project Ga0208301, IMG submission 184100) | Marine viral communities from Cariaco Basin, Caribbean Sea - 25B_WHOI_OMZ_CsCl (SPAdes) (version 2) | ecosystem: Environmental > Aquatic > Marine > Oceanic | place: Caribbean Sea: Cariaco Basin...
TGGAGACCTGACGATTCCACCGGGGATAAAATTTACAAAGGAATGGTCCATGTGTCGAATGCGTTTATGCCCGGGACATTTCCTGTTAAAGCTGACCCACGTGTCATCGGCGGAGGAGAAGGACCTGTACGTGCAGGGCCACTAGCGACAGCCGTTGAGGGAACGATGGGCGGCTCTGGTATAGACTACCGAGGTAAGCGCCGAGAACTTGCAGGAGAACTCGTAAGTGGGTTCTTCGCGATCAACGAGACGCACCATAATCTACTCAAGAGCCTCGGTTATCTCGGGCAAGACATTCAGCACCGAGTGAAGAATATCCCCGGGCAGTTTGCGGAACCGCTGCTCCGTGGAGGAGAAGTATCCCCTGAGGAAATGGTACGTTCGTTCAATAGCACCAACGCTTCGAAGTTTAAAATCATGCAGGAGCTGCACCTGCATATCAACAATATGCGGACACTCGGCAAGTCTGATGATGAGATATTCTCAACACTGGTCGATTCGAATCTCAGTAAAAAAGATTTAGGCGCGGCAATGGGTGGGGAATTCATCCCTTACTTCCCTGCCAAAGAGACCGTTCTTGCGATAGAGAAATACCCCGAAATCTTACCTGAATCCCAAAGGAACAAAGTGCCTTTTGATGCGCTCGGTGCTGAAGAGGACCGTTGGTTTGGTCTGAGGCTGGATCAGAATTTGGGAGATCAGATCGACCCTGACGTGCTCGCTGATGAAGAGGAGCCTGTGTCTGCTGTGCCGAGTCAACCGGAGCCTGTAGCACAAGCGCCTGCCTCCGCACCTACGCCGGTGGCGTTAGCACCTACGCCCACTCCCGCACCGGGGACTTCCTTGGGTCAGACTAGCGTAGCCGGTCAACGCTCGCCAGCGGAACTGGCGGCGTTGGGATTAGAGAGTCCACTCGAGCAGGCCATTGCTGCTAGGCAACAGCGCAGAGTAGGTTAGCTCTCGTCTGATTCTCCGAAGACACTGAACCCTTCCGTAATCTCCAGTACTACATCACGGCGGATGTCATCCACTGTGGTCTCAGTATTTGGATCAGCTACATCAGCGTCTACCTCGTCCTCACTGTTATACTCATGACCTGTCTTTAGGTTAGTTACAGTAGAGGTAACCTTAGGTGTGAGGATAGGTGTACCTTCCTCTGTGTACCTAATTTCCTTACTCTCTTCAACGATTGGCATTCTATGCTCCTTTCACTTTTTCACAATTATCAGTGGTGCAAACAATCTCGTCTTCTTCAGTTTTCAGAAGGACTTTCTTCCACTTGCCCTCAGGCGTAAGCTCCGCGTGTACATCTTCCAGATACCCGTACAACTTTTTACCCGGAGGTAGATCGGTATCCAACAGTGAGCAACCTTCTGCAACCGCTACCTGAATCCCCTTGGAGATAGCTATTGACAGTAGGAACTCCACACAAGCCCTGCCGTGTTCTTTTCCTTCCGCACGGTCGCGGTATTCGAAGTCGTAACCGTACAGCGAAATACTCTTCACATTCGCGGCAATAGCAAAACCAACTGCATACGCTGCAGTGGTGCTGAAATACGCAGCACCGATGGTGTTCATCACCTCTTCCAAAGGGAACTCAACTGCATTGGGAACCCTTGGATCTAACGTACAAGTGTACACTGGACCGGGGTGAAATGGGAGCCATCCTGACATACCGTTACCCATCTCCCCGGCTAGGTCTGTGTCGAAGAAACGCCTAGGGTCATCCATCATGAATACCCGGTCGCACTGTATGATCCCGCCCATCGTATTGATGGCCCACGTCTCTGTAGCCAAGGCCTGCTTCCCTCCTTTAAACGAAGCCTCGTTAATGTATTCTTTAGATGATCTGCCCATAGCGACAATTGCCACAGATCGGTTTGATAAGTCAGGTACTATTTTAGCCATTCTCTCCACTGCTCTCCCATGATCTCATCGGCAAGGTTCTTCTTGTCCATGAGTGCTTTAACGATACGCTCATCCACAGTGCCGGGAGAGACCAAGTCTATGTATGTGACGTTGTTCTTCTGCCCGATGCGGTGAGCACGGTCTTCTGATTGTAGCCGGGTTTCCAGATTGTAGTTGTTACTGTAATACACAACTGTGCTCGCCTCAGTCAAAGTAATCCCGTACCCAGCCGTCTGGGGATTACCGATGAAATACTGAAGTTCACTATTTGGATCTTGGAATCTTTTCACTGCATCTTGCCGGTCTTCTACGGATGTGTCTCCGTAGTACGCGGCAACAGCACGCTCTCCGTACTTCTTGCGCAGGGTATCTGTAAGGCGCTTGATATCGTAGCGCCATGTGGCCCATATGATGACCTTGCCGCTGGTCTCATTCAGAATGCCGCAGAGCTCATCAATGCGGTTGTTCTTGAACTCTCGTACACCATCTTCGTCAGTCTTAACGAACCCGCAGGTAATCTGCTGCAGCCGCATAAGCTGCGTGATGACAGCCATGGTGCTGACCTCGGTATCGTCATCAAGGATCGCGATGGCGTAGTCCTTCATGTCTTTGTAGACCTTGTTCTGCTCGGGCGTGAGCGGGACGAGACGCTTCTCATATATCTTATCCGGTAGGTCAAGACAATCTTCCTTCAATACACGAAAGCTGAACTTGTCTAGGTTCTCCGTGAGCTCTTCCAGATTCTGGTAGCCTATAATCTCCTCAAACGAATGGCTGCCCACTGAGCGCCGTCTGGTAATGGCATACCGATTTTGGAACTTCAGGAAAGAAGTAGAGCCGAGTAAATTGGGGTCGAGGAAGTAGCACTGCGCGTACAGATCCATAGGTGACTTAGTGACCGGAGAACCCGTGGCGATACGTCTATATTTAGCGAGCGGGCGCAACTTCACAATCGCTTTAGTACGCTTGGCCCGGTGGTTCTTTACTACCGTACTCTCATCAATCGCCATGAATGTTTTAGGATTCATGTACAGAAATTTTTGTGCGTATTCATACCCACGCTTGGTGCTGAACGCTTCTACGTTCATTACCATGATCTTCAAATCGTCAGTTACCCGCAGCGCATCTTCTAGGTGAGCGAGTTGTTTCTTGGACTTGGACGCATCCCATATATACGTCTTACTTCTGATGTGATCAGGCATATGCGCTGGTATCTCAAGATCAGACCAGTTGCGATACACACCTTTGGGTGCAATGATTAGCGCTGACTCAACCTTGCCCTTGTCGTAGAGTATGGCCATGTTATCGATGAGAACCTTGGACTTGCCGGTTCCCATTTCCATAAACAATGCGAATTCTTCTTTGTTCCAAGAAGCTTTCAACGCGTCAATTTGGTGAGCAAATGGCTCGGTCTTAAATGGGTAATTCATTGTTCCTCCCTTTCTAATTTCTGCCACACAGTGTATCATGAGTGCTGCAATTTGCAAACAAAGAAATGGAGAAAGAATATGACAGTATATGTAGTACAGGACGTACCCGGTAGGAACATTATCGCGGCTACAGAATTTGGAGAACTGGAGGGTGTACTACCTGCAGGTAATCAGATCGTGTTAAGCCCACAGCCTACCGTCAGACGCATGGTTCGTGCGCTTCGCAATTACACTGACGACGACTACCTACTGCTAATGGGAGACCCGGCAGCCATAGGTCTTGCCACGGCTATTGCTGCACAGCACAACCGTGGTAAAGTTAATCTGTTGAAGTGGGACAGAATCCACAATAAATACTATCCTGTGAAGGTTGATATTCTGAGCAGGGAGACGGAGTAATGCGTTTGGCTGTACATGAGGACAAGTTACAGGACCTAAGTTTTCGGCATGCCGCGTTGGACGGCATGGTCACGCAGGTCTATGTGACTTTTGATGAAGATAAAGGGACTCCGGCTGTGATCTTTGAGCAGTCAGGAGAGCCGACAGTGCGGATGGGATTCGAGACAGAACAGGAAACGATTAATGAGTTTTACAGTCTTACATCCCATATCAGTCGCTGCGCTTTGAAATCTGCGTCTGTTAACAGGCATCTTCCTCCGCCGAAATTAAAACTCATTAAATAAAGAAAACCCCCGAACAAGGAGTGCCGGGGGTTTTCGGAGCTAGAACCTAACCTAACTACGTCCTACTGCAACAAGGAACGTAGCTTACATTTTACACCGTGGATAATTTTTTGCAAGGAATTGCAATCCTTACACGGAGAACATCTGGCTTCACATACAGCACATAACCCTTCTACCAAATTGTGTGTGACGATACCGCAAATGTCACATCTACCAATCCCGTTTTTCAACTCTCTTTTTATTGCATCCTCCATCTCCAACTCCTTTATAGTGCTTTTGTTATTACGTCATATGACACGGCTGTTACTGCGATGATAAACGTCAGCCACAGAATACTCTCTATCGTTCTCATGCAGCTTGCTCCTCTTCCTCATAACCGTGGGCTGCCCACTCTCGCTTGACGAGGTTGGCGATCTGTTTCCCGGGGGAACGGTCTTCAGCCTCCGCAAGCTTCTGCAACATCTCGTAGATTTCAATTTGCACAGCAATAGACTTATACTTCTTCGCATTCATAATTTCTTCCTTTCTTAATAGTTGAACTTTCATTATATCCCATATTCGTGGGATTTCAAGTTACTGTGGTATACTTACTCAGCAGGCCTGTCGCCCCCTCAAATCAACCTCCTCGATTTGACGGGGGCATTTTTAATGCATCGTCGAGCGTATCTCCATCTCTCTATCCATGATGAACGTAAGTGTTTTGCTCATGTTCTCCTTGGTCCTTTTGGAAATCTCAAGGATCATTTCATTCACATTGTCTGAATGACCTTGCATATCCACCGTGTGTTCAATGCCGTGCGCCATGTAGACCGCCGACGTGTAGTTCAATACCGTCATGATCTCTTCTGTAATAAACTTCTTCTCGTGAAACATATCCAGTATGTCACTAACAGCATCCTGCATCTCCCTATCTTTTATAGATCGGCTCATTTCTCTTCTCCTGCTACCGGGTAGTCTTTCTCAAACCAAGCGTCCGGGTCTACCTCGTACCCACAGGCGATGATTGCGTTGAAGACATTAAGCGCCTTCCTCTCGTCAGAAACCCGAATGACCCTAGTCCAATCGCCATTAAGGTTGTGTCTCACAAGCACCCCGAAGTCAGAACTATGGGGGCGTCGCCCAGTGATCTTCACCTGCTTACACGGTAACCCGTTCATACATTTATTTGTCATCGTGCGCACCCTCTTCCGAAGATATGTTGACTTCCGTTAACCAGCTCGTCTCGAAGCTTTCCGTACAATGTTCGCCACCCGTCACCGTGAGGCTTCTGATAAAACTGATTGAATTGATAAAGTGGTTGGTATTGGATCGAATGCGCAACCTCGTGACATACGACAGCTTTCACTACGTCATGCCAATCTACGGAGTGAAACGCCCCGATTCGTTTGCTATTACGAATGTGTGAGTACTCTGTCATGTAGTAACCCTCGACCTCTGGAATCTCCGTGGGGACATGACGCCCCATTGCTATCGAGACAATAGGCTTTCCACGGCGGACGCCGCCTCGGCTACGTGTCCGGTTCGCTGCCCAAGACATTGTCAACTCAGGAACACTAAATCTGTGATCGAATACATCCCTGTGACTTTTAGCGACAGACATACACTCGGCGAGTGTTGCTTCTACCAATTGCTCTGCTTCTTTCTGAATTGCAGTTTTCATCTCTTTCTCCTTTCTTACTTTCTATTTGAGAGATCCCATTATGTCCCATATTCATGGGACTGTCAAGTTTTGTCAGCGAGCAGTTTATGGACGTGCTCGGGTCAGAGCTGTGAGCGAGTAGGAATTTAAGATCCGCTCAGAGCTTATTGATCTTCGACACCTCTTTTCGCTTCGCAATGAGGGCAAGTGACATACGCCGTCTCAACCCACTCGAGCATGATCCATACACCTTCACATACGCCGCACTGAATCACCTGTACCTCTGCCTGCTTGTGCTTCTCCCGGTGGTCATACATCGCACCCTCCCCGGACATGTGTGCTGCGTACTTCTCTGTCTTGTTGTCGAAAGGCATGTTGGAATCCAGATCATCGTAATGAAGACCGTCGTTTCCGTTTTGCCCTATGATGTCAATTCTCGGTGTTTTCTTCGTCATCTATTTCCCTAAGCATTTCTGCCATATCCATAATACCCGAGAAGCATGTTGGACAGAACGCCACTGGTAGTATACCCAGATAGCCGATGACTCCTCCTTCAGACTCCTCTTCGAACTCAACATCGCATATCGAGCACTTATCCATATCAATCCTTTTTGTAACGAAACGCTTCGAACCCGGCTCCTCTGACAGGCATATCTTCTGCCCAATCAGGTAGCTCGGTCATGATCTTGGTAAACTCTTCTAAACTCCCCACCCCCTCAGGTACATCCGCTACCAGTTCGTCGTGTATCGACAATACAATCGGATACCCTGCATCTTCGCACCGGATCATCGCTTCTGCAAGAAGGTCTCTGGCAATTGCCTGAACAATGTTCTCCACAAGTTTTCCACTGTATGTGGATAACCTCATCCACTTGTGGGTCATGCTGTTCATACCCATGAAGGTGATCTGTTCTGTCATCCCCCACGGGGCTTCCTTGTCTTCAATCCTCGGCTTGTAGTAGTAGAGGTTTCTTCCAATGGGCAGCCTGATCTTCAGGAACCCTCCCTTGCATTGGAACTTCAGTCGATCCAGTGTGACTATGGTCCCGGGTTTCCGGATCGCTTTCTTCGCACTCTTCTCTACCGCATACCAGAAGCTGACAATGTCACTGTTCGATTCCCGGTAGGCTGTTACTGTCTGTTGAGCTTTCTCCTCAGATATGTCCACGCCGTACATATCAGCCATGGATTTAAAAGCTTTCTTACCTCCCCCATACCCGCAATTGTGTACTAGCTTCCCTGATACTGTGAAGCGATTTCTGGGTCCGCAGTCGAGAAGGTCCCATACACGCCTTTCGGTTTGCAACTGGGTCTGTAAAACCGATCCTCGATTTCTGCAAAGGTCAGCCCCTTTCCGATGAGATTGCGAAGAGTATTGTCGGCGTACCTGACATGAGGAAACAGCTGACGAAATCGGTGAAAGGGTTTCTGCCGATCGTTTCTTCTGTTTATCTGCTGTTGCCCTCTTGTCGCCCAACGAATATTCCCTTTCTCGTAATGCCCGTTGTTGTCTATTCTGTCCAGTTCCATTTCTCTCTCCGGCAGCCCTAGAGTCTCTACTACCCAAAGTCCTGCCTCGACTACGCTGTCGAACTTGAACTCTATCCCTCTCGCTCCGTAGTTTTCGTAGTTCGCGTCTTTCACATTTTGGCAACGCTGTTTCTGTGAGGTAATGCGTCTGTCCAGCCAGTGTGGGATACGCCTTGGTTGGGAACAACGCTGACATCCTTTCGAGCGCCCTGTTGTTAAGTTGGCTAGATACTGCCATTGCTTTCTTCCACAGCCTTGACACTCTGTGTGTACGTACACCCCGCTCCACCCTTTTGTGTATCTCCTTTCTGCAGATATTATCTTCACCCACCCGTACTGCTTCCCCTCCTGCTCCCGATTGAAGCAGACGTGTTCCGCTTCGGGCGGCTTCCCCGAACTGCATTTCCCCTTGGCTTGTGAATACGATGTGGTCTGCAGTTGCTTCAAGTCCGTCATATTTAATAACCTCTCTTTCTCCTCGATATACACGCCCCCCGTGGGAGACCCATTCTGTTCCGTCCCAAACTTTCATATCTCTGGTTACATGCTCTATGGAGACGAGCCCTTTATCAGTAAGAACCTCCTGCCCCTGCGCTATGCATGCCAAGCTTGCTACCTTACCGATGAATCTCTGTTCCTTCGTAACGTCTTCCACTTCCACGTTGTATATACCGCTCGCAGTATGCTCATAAATCTTCCCATGCCCTCTGAATACTTCGATAATATCTTCTTGCCTCGCTACCCACGCCAATACTCTCGCTTCAATCGCGGAGTAGTCGCACACAATCAGCCGGTTCCCCGGGGTCGCAGTCAATACTCCTCGAATACAAGAGCTGGCAACCTCAAAGAAATCCCCGTGCAACATCTCCACCCAGCCGAGGTCATCCTCCAGAATATCCGCTAGGGCTTCGTCAGTGTCCTTTACAGAGCCTCTGGGCATATTCTGGGGTTGTAGGCCGCGTCCCGCCCAGCGGCCTGTAGAGGCCCCGTGGTAGAGCATAGTGCCCCGGATCCTCTTGTCTTTGCAGACCTGCTCCATAATCTTTTTATATTTGGCAGTAGAAGATTTGCCGACACGTTGGCGAATCGAAAGTACAACTTTCACATTACTAGGGCAGTCGGGGTCTGCAAGAGCTCTCTTCACATCTGCCTTGGTGTACCCGGGCATTTCATACCCCTGATCTTTTACCCACTGTAATACTTTGTCACGTTTGTTGATTGAATCTCTCGGCAGGCCGTACTTTAGCAACATGTCTTTCGCATTCTCGGATGCCTGTTCCAACATATCGAGGATGATCTCTACTGCACGGACATCGATGCGTACTCCCCGGGCATTGATCCGTTCCGATACCTCCCATACTTTTTGCTCTATATCAATTAATGGTCGAATCGAATTCGCCAGTAGTGACTCAGTCTCTACGTCGCGGATACAGTACTCGTACAGGTTCTCTAGTTGTTCTGGCAGCTCCCAGTATTTGGCGGGATTTGCCTTGGATGGGCGACGCGGTTTGCACATCTTCATCATCAGCTTGTGCCCCTCTTTACTCTTCTGCACCGGCAGCCCCAATGCGTTACCCACACCATCCAAATCTCTAGGCAGTGCAAGTGCTGCAGCGTACGCAGCTGAGTCTCTACGCTGGCTCACGGGGATGTGGCCCCACTCGCAGGTGTGCTCCCAGATGTTGGCATCGAACTGGATGTTGTGGGCAACGAAGAGAGCTCCCTTCTTGAGCAGCTTCTGCAGTCGCGGTGGGCACGGCTCACCCATTTTCCAGAGTTTCTCCCGATCCTCGTTCACCTTATACACCATGCAGAGCGCCTCAGTGGTCGGGTCTTCTGCGTAACGAAACGCCCCTACCTTTCTGAGGTCCTGTTCACTTCTGGTTTCGTAATCGAAATGTATAACGTCTACCGCCACCAAGGAGCCCTCCGCTGCTTGGTACTACTCGTGTTCTCCCACTTCCCCAGTGGACACTTGCTGCCGGGCGTACTTGCTTTCAGCGCAATCACACACCCGCAGGCTGTGCAGAAGAATACCCCCACTTTGGCGCTCCGCATTCCACAGTCAGCGCACACCTCCATCTTCTTTGCTTTATTCATCGAACTGCAGTAACCCCTTGAACTTCTCAGTGATTCTGTTTGTCTCTGCAATCGCCTCGATTAGCGTATCAGCATCTGCCAATCGTATCTGCCGGTTGGCAAGGGACTGTATTGCCTGTGCAAAAGTACCGTGGTACGACTTCGGCACTTCGTTTTCCGGAGAATATGTTCTATACACAGTCCACTGTGTCTCACTTGCACTGATGCACCACTTGTCATCAACCTCTATTCTCATACCTTTGCCCCTTTACCTAACATGAACTGACTCCATTTTGTTTTTCCGGATGCCTTAACGTGTTTCTCAAAGCGATTAATAGAATCTCTCGCTTCCTTGTACGTACGGTTCCATCCGGTGAACCAATGTTTATCCCCTTGGTACACATCGTATCGGTATTGTAGTTCTGGGATCTTTGGGTGTTGCTCCCGAACAATCATTTGAATCTCCTGAACTTGTATCCGTCATTCAGTCCTCTGCGGTATCCAATCTTGTAGAACGCGATTGCTATCGCCACGTAAATTAGAAGTGCTACCTCTAAATTAACTGTCATTCCTCTTTCTCCCTCTCTTCTTTTTCCTTCTCATACTCATAGTGATCTGCATAAAAGTGACAACACTCCCCACATATCTCAGCGTAAGTACCTGCTGTCTCTGAGTCACCTGAGTTGTGATTGCAGGTGTCACAAGGTGGTAGTGGTGGTGGGTATTTTTTATTATCTAAAGAGTTATCCACACCACCCCTCTTATCAATTGCCTCAGCTAAATCCCTAATCATATACGTAGGTAGATAGTTATCAAGCCTCATCATTTGTGCTTCGTATTTATATGAGTTGTGTGAGGAAAACCTGTCAAACCCATAATCCCATTCAAGTGTCTTTAACCATTCTATTGTGTTCATATTTATTCTCTCAGTTAAGTTTAAGGTCGAAAATTTCGACCTCAAGTGTACGGTAATATCGTACTGTTAACTATCCTCTGTCAAATCCACGATCTCACATGAGTTTCCAGTACATGCAAGAGTCTTACTTGATTTAGTTTGATCCTCAAGTTCATACTTAGTAATCTGTGACCAATCAATTTCATCAGGCATCTTCTTCATCCACTCATTGTAAGTCTTCTTATCTATGTCCTCATAAGGTGCTTGGTCGTAGGAATGTTCTGAGTAAGGTAAGAAGGATACACCACTAACCTTATCAAAGTTATCGTACACCCATGCACCCACTCCCATCCACTCATGATCTTTGACTGAAATAGTTACCGAAGGTTTATGTTCAGTGTAATATGTCTGGTATAATAGCCAAAGTTCCAGTTGCTCCAAGGCACTCAATGAATCTCTGAACAATGCTCCCTTTGGTGCTTTCTGTGGGAATGTAAATACCTTAACTGAGTCAGGCTTAGTTACATCAGGTTCGCTAGGTACACCCTGATCCTCCATGAGTTGTGCCAAAGGGTCTTTAGCATCTGCCCTAACACGCCTAAGATAGAAAGGATTATGACGAGCATGAATCCCACTAGCAGAATTGACAAGTTGGCTAACAGTGCCAGAGGGCTTAATAGCAGTAGTAGCAGTTGCTTGATTGATTCCAAGTTTCTTACTCCATGTCTTGTTGGTCTCTATACTTATCTTCTTTAGGTCTTGAAGGAATTCTGGTAGAGTTGTCCCAGTATCCATTGTCCCACTCGTCTTGTATCTCTTCACTGTCCCATTCATGAACGAGTGATCCATAATTCCAGTTAGACTTACGCCAAGTAGTGCCTCTTCCGTTGTGTTGTCTACCCATTTCTTCCTCAGTCCTTTAATGTTTGTCAGTGATGCTTGGAATGTACCAAGTATGGTAGCCAAGCGTACCTTCTCTTTAATGTCATCAAGTGTATCTTCTGATCTAATGACAACCTCACTTAGATTACAGAACTGTCCATCACGTAGGATAATTTCAGAGCAAGGGTTACAACCAAAGTCATGATTGGTATCTCTACGTCCCAATGACTCCACCTGTTTCTTTGCAGCTTCACGATTAAAGATACCACGTTCACCACTCTTAGATTCATATAGTGCAGACCATTCACTCATGAAGATACCCATGTCAGGCTTCTCAGTGTAACATACAGAGTTATTAGAGAGTGCCATCTCAGGTGTCTCATGCCACCATTGACCACTCTTTGCATGTCTCATACGATCATCAGTAAGATTAGATAGGGAGATTAATGCTGACCTACGCACACCACCCACGACCACGATATCTGCAATCTTACACATAACCCTGTGACATTCGTAACTATTAAGTCCACGACCAGTAGACCTACTGAATATATCAACAGTAAACTTGAAAAGAGCATCCAAAGGCTCAGGACCACTAGCTCTACCGCCAAATGTGTTAAGTCTAGCACCTTTCTTCCTCACTTTACTCATGTCCCAGTTTGGGATCTCACCATTATAGAGGTAACTGATTAGCTTTCTGTAAGCCATTTGCCACCCTTCCTTACTATCGGTTACAACCAAGGTATCCTCTACCTTCTCTAAAC
>Ga0208301_1000426_pt1 | contig 11719 bp, 14 predicted proteins | sample 25BtaG_FD_184100 | JGI IMG/M metagenome (GOLD analysis project Ga0208301, IMG submission 184100) | Marine viral communities from Cariaco Basin, Caribbean Sea - 25B_WHOI_OMZ_CsCl (SPAdes) (version 2) | ecosystem: Environmental > Aquatic > Marine > Oceanic | place: Caribbean Sea: Cariaco Basin...
GGGCGTCGGCGTCCGATGCCATGTCGTACACGGCGGCTAGGTGGAAGAAGTGGTCTACCTTACCCGTCAGGGCCTTGCGGGCCCTGGCATCGAGGCCCAGGCCAGGCCTGTTCAGGTCGCCGACTACAGCATTCACCCGGTCAGCCCCCTCACCCCACCGCTTACGCAGGCTCTCAAACTTGTCCAGCGATTCTTCCCGCACCAGCACGTGGACCTTACCGCCCCGGGCCAGCAGCTTTTCCACCAGAAAACGGCCGATAAAACCGGTACCACCCGTCAGAAAATAGTTCATGATCATCCTGCCCTGCGCTCACGTTGTTGTAATGGTTGTCTTCCTGACCCTTACTCTATGCCAACATGGGGCATCGCGAAACGCGAATACAATAAACATTTGACCTGTCTCAGTGTTGCCGCGAAATGCATCCCGCGGAACCAGATGCGATAATACCGGTCCTAATCATCCCGGGGATCTCCAAACGAAGTAACACCCCGGACAGTCAGCCAGCCAGGAGAACCGTTAATGTCCAGCCAGGACAATGCTGATCGTTACATTTCCATTGCCCGCGCCTGTCTCAAGGCCATCAATGACACCGCCACAGACAGCGGCAGCCGGGAAGAGAAAATCCAGGCCGTCTACCAGGCGATTGATGATGCTTTCCAGGCCGAGTTCGCCGAGCAGCGTCAGGCCGTTGCGGTAATGGCCTCGGTGCTGGAACGCATTGCCTCCGGCAAACTCAGTGCTGATGAGGCTGCCACCCTTGCCAGAATCACCCTGGACCAGCATCCTGCCGCAACCGACCAGGGCCAGGTGCACTGATCAGTCATCACCGCTACTCCCGTTTAAACCGGTAAAGGAATCACTGCATGGGTAATCATTCTGTTGCACGCCTGATGTTCACCTGGATGGCCGCACTGCTGGCACTGCTGGCGATCTCAACGGCGCAGGCAGCCAGCCCGGAGCGTGTGGAGCCCATCAAAAGCCCGGCGGACAGCAATGAATACCGGTACCTGAGCCTGGAGAACGGCCTGGAGGTACTGCTGATCTCCGACCCGGATGCAGACAAGGCCGCGGCTTCCCTGAACGTTGCCGTGGGCAGCGGCAACGACCCGGCCGGCCGTGAAGGTCTGGCACACTTCCTTGAGCACATGCTGTTCCTGGGCACCGAAAAATACCCGGATCCGGGTGAGTACCAGCAGTTCATCCGTAGCCACGGCGGGACTCATAACGCCTTTACCGCGTTCCAGGACACCAACTATTTCTTTGATATCCAGGCCCCCCACCTGGAACCCGCGCTGGACCGCTTCGCCCAGCAGTTTGCCGCTCCCCTGTTCACCGCCGATCTGGTGGACCGTGAGCGTAACGCCGTGCATTCGGAATACAGTGCCTCACTCAAAGAAGATGGCCGCCGGTATTTTTCAGTCCGCAAGGCCATCAGCAACCCGGACCATGCCTTCAGTCAGTTTTCCGTGGGCAACCTGATCACCCTGGACAACACCGACGAACGCCCGCTGAGGGCTGACCTTATTGAGTTCTGGGAAAACGAATACTCTGCCAACCTGATGACCTTGGCGGTATACGGCCCCCAGCCCCTGGATGAACTCGAGAGCATGGTGCGCCCTCGGTTCAGCGCGATTGAAAACCGGAACCTCGAGGTAAAAGAACATCAGGAGCCGTTATTCGACAACGACGCCCTTCCTGCCCGCCTGCAGGTTCAGACCATCAAGGATATCAAACAGCTGAAGCTGGTATTTCCCATTCCCTCACAGCAGGAACATTATCGCACCAAGCCCATGCACTATGTCGCCAGCCTGCTTGGCCACGAGGGCCCGGGCAGCCTGTTCGATGTGCTGAAACGCAAGGGTTGGGTGGAAAGCCTGTCTGCCGGCAGCGGCACCGACACGGGCCACCATTCCAGCCTGGAGCTGGGCATGGCCCTGACCGATGAGGGTCTCAACCATCAGGACGAGATCATCGCGCTGGCGTTTGACTATATCGGACTGGTCCGGGAACAGGGCATAGACCGGTTCCGCTTCGAAGAAGACCGGCAACTTTCGGAGATCGACTTCCGTTACCAGCAACGCCCGCAGCCCCTGCACCTTGCCATGCGCCTGTCCATGGAAATGCAGGAGGTAGCCCCTGAAGACGTGCTCCGGGCCCGCTGGATGATGACGGAGTACACGCCGGATCAGTACCTTGACCTCTTGAACGAGCTGACCCCGGACAACCTGCTCATTACCCTGCGCACCAACGAAGCCCTGCCGGAGGATGCCGACAGGAGCCCCTGGTACGACACGCCTTTCGTGCTGGAAAAGAACATTGAAGTGCCGAGCCCCGGCCAACAGCTAACAGCCCTCGCCGAACAGTTGGCGCTTCCCCGGAAAAACCCGTTTATTCCGGAGGACCTCAGTCTGCTGGAGGGGCCGTCAATGGCACACCCGGAGAAGCTGGCTACCCTGGACAACCTTGAGGTCTGGCACGCAAAAGACACCCGCTTTGGTCGGCCGGAGGCGAACATCTACCTTAGCCTGCGCTCGCCGCTGACCACAGAGTCTCCCCGGGGCCAGGTGCTGACCCACCTGCTGGCAGATGCGGTGTCGGTGGAGCTCAACCCCTGGGCCTATCCGGCGCAGATGGCCGGCCTGGATTACCGAATCTACCCGCACCTCCGCGGCCTGACTGTCCGTACCGGAGGCTACCACGACCGCTTGCCGGTGCTGATGAACCGTGTGATGGCGACCCTGGCCGATCCGGCCATCAGCGAGCAACGCTTCCGCATTGCCCGCCAGCAACTCGTCGACAGTCTGCGCAACCAACTGCAGGACAAACCCGTGTCGCAGGCCGCCTCACTGGCGCAGGATGCGCTGATCCAGGGGACCTGGACCACCGAGGAGAAGCTGGACGCAGCAGAGGCGTTGTCGGTGGTTGATCTGCGAGCATTTGCCGAGGCGTTCACCAGAGACGTCGACGCGGTCATGCTGGTTCACGGTAATGCCACCCGGGCCTTTGCCCTGAACACTGCCCAGCAGGCGAAGGCCACGCTGCTGCAGGAGTCACAGGCGGCGACGGTCAGCCGTAGCCAGGTCCGGGACCTGCCCGATGGCCAGACCGCCATCCGGTTACAGGTTCCACACCCGGATACCGGCTACCTGCGTTACAGCCAGGGTAGTGATACGAGCTTTGCCGAACGCGCCCGCTTCCGCCTGCTGACCCAGGTGGTCAGCGGCGCTTTCTACGAGGAGCTGCGCACCACCCGCCAACTGGGCTATGTGGTGTATGCGACCCCGTTTGAGATGCTGGAAACCCCGGCCATCGGCCTTGTCGTGCAATCGCCCGAGGCCAGTGCGGAACAAATTGACCAGGCCGTATCCGAGTTCGCCACTAGCTTCCGTAAGCGTCTGGCCGACATGGACGAAAAGGCCCTGGAACGGGAGCGACAAGCGGTCATCAGCAAACTGATGGAACAGGAGCGCACCCTGTCGTCTGTGTCCGAGCGCTACTGGCGGGAAATCGACCGCCAGGCCACCGACTTCGACAGCCGGGAACAGCTTGCTGCCGCTGTGGCCGAGGTTAGCAGGGAAGCGTTACTGGCGACTTTCGACCGAGCGCTGATCGACCGTGATGCCAGCTTGCTGGTGACAACCGGTGCAGCACTGGAAACCTCGGCAGCTACCCTGGACAAGCTGCGGAATCAGCCGCCGGTGGAGGGCTGACCGATCATCGCGATGAACCGGTCCCAGTCGGCTGGTTCATCCACATCCCAGCGAGGCGCCAATATCGCCACTGACAGGCCGACCCCCTGCACCGCCGCAATGCTCTGCTCCAGGGCTTTCCCGGTTCCCCACGCTACCCCGGCCAACATGTCCGGCCGGGTGTTGCGGGCGCCGATAAGCACGTAGCCGCCGTCATCCGAAGGCCCAAACACCACATCGACGTCGTCGAGCGCCTGCCTGGCCTCTTCGATATAGGCAGCGTCCACTGACGGGCAATCGCTGCCAATTACCATGGCTATGCCAGCACTTGCGAGCCCGACGCCCAGGGCGTGGGTCATCCGCTCGCCAAGATCCTCCCCCTGCTGAACTGTCGAAGGCACGTGGTACTTCTCCATGACAGCCAGCACAGGGCCAGCCTCCGGCGGCGCCTTTGCAAGGAACTCGTCCCAGGCCAGCACCACCGGATGACCACTGGCCTGGAGCCGATCCATGACCGTCGTTGTCAGATGTATATGGGCCGCAAGGGCGCCCTGACGGCCCAGCGCGGGCTCAAGACGGGTCTTCACCCGCCCTTCCCGCGGCCACTTGGCAAACTGGACCAGCTGAACAGAAGCGTTCATTCCTGCCCGACCTCCGAAGACCGTGCTGTGCTCCGCCTGACTTCGGTGCGATAGGCCAACGCCAGGTCGGCAGGGTCAGCCCCACGCCAGTACCGCCACCGCAGTCGCCACATCAGCCAGATCGTCCGCCAGGTACCATGCTGCTCCCAACGACGGCTGTCGGTAACCACGGATTCGGAGATACAGAAAGGACGAGAGACCCGTCTGAGTCGGCGGCAAAACTCGATATCTTCCATTAACGGCATCTCCCGAAAACCGCCCTGTTTCTCAAATATCCCGCGGCGCACGAATATGCCCTGATCCCCTGTCGCAATACCGGTAAGCCGGGAGCGCAGGTTCATCATGGACGCAATGAGCCGGAACACTGGCCGGTTGCCACTGAGGCGCACATCAAAGCGCCCCCAGGCCCGGTCACTGAGCAGGAAGGCCTTTAAAGCTCTGTCGGCCTCCGTCGGGAGCACCGTATCACCGTGCAAGAACAGCAGTACCTCACCGGTTACTTCAGCCGCCCCACGGTTCATCTGCACCCCACGGCCCCGCTCTGACAGCACGAGTCGATCGCAAAGCGGCTCCGCGAGAGCGCGGGTATCATCCGTGCTATCACCATCCACCACGATCACCTCGGCTCCCCGCTCACGCAAGGCAGCAAGGCGCTGAAGCGTCGGCACAATGGCGGCAGATTCGTTCAGGACGGGAATAATAATGCTGACAGTAGGCGACCGTGGCACCGTGTGCTCCGACGCAAAAACGTGAATGGAACCGGCGGATCGACCTACCCGCCTTGAGACCTGGGCATGAGCCCGTTATTATACCGGCCTTTCCGGCGAAACGCCCCCGTAGCTCATCTGGATAGAGCGTCCCCCTCCTAAGGGGAAGGTAGCAGGTTCGAGTCCTGCCGGGGGTACCACATTTTCACTGAAAACCCTGCCTTTTCAACGTCTTGAACGATATTCCATAGGCTCACTGTGATACAAAGTGGCAACGCGGTGTGATACACCTGCCGGAGGTTGCCGGTTCCATTGTAGGAGCTGTATGCAGTGATAGTGAAGTTGGGTTGTGCCTTGTCCATCAAAACGCAGTACCTTCAATGCGACCAAGCACAGCATCCGGAAGCGTTGATGCTTTGGTTGGTTTACCCAGGCGATCACGCACCGCGTCAGGTTCGTGCTACCTTCGCAACTGTTCGCGATTCGGTTCAGTCATGGGTATATCCTTCTAGCCAGATTTGTATCAGCAAGAAGTATAGGTGGGTTCCGCCACACAAACGGCTGGTCAACTGGCCGGGTACTTCACGCCTCCCGTAACTGGTGGATCAACCTGGTACGGCCGATTATGGCGAAAAGCATATTGGCGCTTGATTCGTATCAAAGTATTCAGGCCCAGGTGGGTTATGCTTGGCTTGTGACCGGCTGGTAGCGAACCAACCACTGGACGCCAGATCGAAACAGCCTCAACCGGGAAACCATCATGAGGGTTCGGCAACTAATCGCGGCATTTTTGAGCATCCTGCTGGTGGCAGGCGGCCCCGCGGTCGGTGCTGTGCCAGAGCCGAACGGTCATAGCGGCGTGGCAATGACTCAGATCACCGATTGCGGAGATCTGGGTCACGAGACTTCCGGGTCTGCAGGCGAGGCCGCCGGTGCCTGCAACGAACCGCAGCAATCTCACTGTCTTCTCAGCGCCCCTCATTGCTCTTTCACTTTTGTATACGGTGTCGTGGGCGGTTTTCCGGCTACACTGCCCAAGGTTAGCGACCTGTTCACGCACTCAGCGGTGCGAACGGCTTACCAGAGCCCCATTCCTGAGGTTCTCACACCTCCCCCAAATCTCCTTTCCTGAACATTACCCAGAGATGGTACCGGGCAGACATTGCCGGGTAATTCAGAACTGTTCAGTTATCCAGAGGCGTGCCTCAACAGCCGCTGGCTTCATGACCGCACGTCCGAGAGGAGATTCCAATGAAAAGTACGAAACTCAGAATCGTTGGCGCTGGCGTGGTATTCGCTGCTGCAATCGGTAGTGTCGCCGTTTATGCCCACCAGTCCGAACACGGTGGCATGGGCATGATGGGTGACCATATGGGCAAGATGGAAGGTATGGAAGGGATGATGACGATGATGTCTTCCATGTCCAGCGAGGAGCATGCCGCGATGCATGAAGCCTGCCTGAAAATGATGGATGGTGGCGAACAAGCCGGCCACTCCGACCACCATGATGGTTCAACCGCCCAGTAAGCCAGACCACCGGCACCTGTTATCCAAGGGTGCCGGTCGTTACCCTCTTTTTTTCGAAGGAAATATCCATGAAAACTCAAGTTACCCTGGGCCTGATGGCCCTTGTTATTGGCACCACCGCGATCGGTTTCAAACTGCAGGCCGCCGAGTCCACCGGTGAGCGGGCCGCCACCGCTCAGGTGGAGCGCGTCATAACCGTTCACAAGAGCGCCAGCTGTTCGTGTTGCACAGGCTGGATCGAGCACCTTGAGGAAAACGGCTTTGAGGTAACGGTGAAGGACACTGACAACATCAACCAGGTCAAGATCGAGCATCAGGTACCCCGGGAGCTGTCTTCCTGCCATACCGCCATTATCGACGGTGCAGTGATAGAGGGCCATGTACCGGCGACTGACATTGTTGCGTATGTGGACTCACAGTCCCGCCCCTTCGGTGAGCGGACCATCGGTATTGCGGTCCCCGGTATGCCCCACGGGGTTCCGGGCATGGAAACCGGGCGGCAGGATGACTATGACGTGATGGCGTTCGCCGCCGGCGGACGCGCGGAAAGTGTCAAGCGTTACGAGTACTGATGATGCCAGACCTGGCAACCTGGGGCATCATGGCCGCCTTTATGGGCGGCCTGGTGTCCTTCTTTTCCCCGTGTACGCTGCCCCTGGTTCCTGGTTACCTGTCTGTGGTAACTGGCGGGGCGGTCAACGACAGCGTCAATCGCCTGAAGGCGTTCTGGCTGAGCCTTTGCTTTGTGTTGGGTTTCAGTCTGGTGTTCGTGGCCCTCGGCGCGAGTGCGAGTCTGGTGGGTCAGTGGCTCATGGGCTACCGGCAGCAGGCCAACCTGGTTGCCGGCGTGCTCATTGTGCTGATGGGACTGTTCATGATGGGCTGGTGGAGTATGCCGGCCCTGCAACGGGACTGGCGCCTTGGGCAGGCCCTGGAAGGGGGGCGCCCGACGGCATCCTTCCTGCTGGGTGTGGCGTTTGCCATCGGCTGGACACCCTGCATAGGACCAATCCTGGGGGCCATACTGGCGCTCAGTTCTACTCACGCCAATGCCGAAGCCGGCATGTTGTACCTGGCGGTCTATTCACTGGGGCTGGCTGTGCCATTTCTGGTCACCGCCCTGTCGATCGAGCATTTCCGTAAGCGCGTGCGCTGGTTGAGCCGCTGGAGCCGTCACCTGCGGGTGCTCGCGGGTGTGGTGCTGGTTATCATGGGCGTGATGGTGATTACCGGTCAGATGACACGCTTTGCGTCCTGGATGTTATCGGCATTTCCCATGCTCGGAGAGCTAGGCTGAATGGAGATATGATGACTCGCGCGAAGGCACTGTGCCCTGGCTGGATTCTGGTCCTGATGTTCTGGTCCGTCAGTTTCTTTTTGCACTTCTTCTGGGAGATGATCCAGGTACCCTTTTTTGAAGGCATGACGGAAGCGCCTCACGGTGCTGTCATCTGGTTATGCACTCGGGCCGCCGTCGGCGATGCCAATATCGCGTTTTTTGCCTATGGGGTTGCAGCATTGGCGGTACGAAATCTGTTCTGGATACAAGGACCCTGGCGGAGCCTCGCCCTGGGGAGTTTTCTGGCTGCGGGGTTGTTGGTCACCGTGCTGTTTGAAACCTGGGCTACCGGTGCCGGCGAACGCTGGCAATACAGCGAATCAATGCCTGTATTGCCACTGCTTGGCACCGGGGTTGCTCCGATATTACAGTGGGTATTGATTCCCCTGGTTTCGTTTTATTCCACGCGCTGGATGTACAGAGGATGGCTCAAAAAGGAACAATAACCTGCCTACAGGTTTCCTTCAGCTTTCCGCCATCGCTGTACAAACAACAGGCTGACGCCTGGACCAGCCAATCAAGCCGATGCCCGCTATGATCATTGGTAATGTCAGCAGCTGCCCCATGGTCATCCAACCAAAGGCCACAAATCCCAGCTGCGGGTCCGGAAGGCGGACAAACTCAACGGAGAAACGGAACGCGCCGTAGAGCAACAGAAATAAACCGGACGCAGCGCCATTTCGCCGGGGGTTACTGGTAAACCACCACAGCACCACAAACAAAACGACACCTTCCAGCGCCAACTGATACAAAGAAGACGGGTGCCGGGGTTCTGGCCCCATATGAGGAAAGGCCATGGCCCACGGCACCTCGCTGACTCTGCCCGGCAGTTCGTGGTTTATGAAATTACCCAGGCGCCCGGCACCCAGACCGATCGGAACCAGCGGCGCGATGAAGTCGGTAAGCCGAAGAAAACCCAGGCTGTACTTGCGCGCAAAGACAACAACGGCAACCAGCACCCCGGCAAAGCCACCATGAAAACTCATGCCGCCCTCCCAGATTCTGAACAGCCAGAGTGGGTTGGCCAACAACTTGTCGAAATCATAGAACAGCACGTAACCGAGCCGCCCGCCAAGTATTACGCCAACTGCACAGTAGAAAACCAGCGTTTCGATGGCGTCGTAACTCAACCCCAAGCGGTGAGCCCTTCGGCGCCCAAGCCACCAAGCTGCCAGAAAACCAACAAGATACATCAGGCCGTACCAATGAACTTGCAATGGCCCCAGAGAAATTGCCACGGGATTAATGTTTGGGTATGAAAGCATTCAACCTCTTCCTGGCGTGGTTACTAGTCCGCTACGCTAAGTATCGATGTGGCATTTTAGGTTTATCATCCCAAAATATATCGAATCTATACCTGCGAAAGGTTTTTCAATTATGAAATTAGCTTCGCGTGGATGCCTTTTTCCCGAGAAGTTGGCGTCAATCATCATAGCTCGACTGACGCCAAACATGATTTACTTAAAAATATTTATAATAGTTATCTTTCGTGATGGGAACGATTTTTCGCGTTTTTAGTAGGTACATGCATTTTGGCATGAAAATTCTCATGTCTGACATGGATCTCATCGTGCATTTCATGCATTTTTTTATGTTCCATTTTCAGCTCCGTTGTTCGACCTTCAGGGCTTTGTGCTTGAGCAGGGAAACTGCGAGCTTCATTGAACCTGTCGGCCAGCCCCCCCGCATTAGCGGTCATTGAGACTGTGAAAGCAAGGATTATGATTACAAATAATTTATTCATGTCGCGTCTCCATAAATTCGGATGGGTAATTCAGGCTGAATTCAGTTTCGACTGATTTAATGCATCTGTCAGTGGCTTTATTGATGTTCATCAAGCCGGGCCATTGTCTTCTTGAGTTAACTTTGCCACAGACACCTCTGTGGCTTTTTTTAATTCGCACTCGATATAATAAATTCTGACAGTAAATTATTTTTTATAATCCTCAAGAGGGTGTCATCCTATGTAACTATATTAGATCACTCAGAGCTGAAACTGACCTGAAATTCTCAAAAAACTAAACAAAGAGTTGATAGATTGCTGTGGTTTTTAATTGAACCAGCTTTCAATAACCTTTCGTTTTCGAAATGACGACAATCGACTTGCGTTTCAGGCATTAAAGGTCGTCCATTCGGCCTATCTGACGGGCCAGTCGCATGGATTCGTTCTTCTCCATCTCCAGGAGTGCTGCCAGCAACTCCCGGGCCTCAGGGATTTCCGCTTTCTCCCAGAGGGTTTGGTACAGATCCATCACTTGCCCATGAAAATCCATAACCTCACGGTAGATCCCCTGAAAATCCAGTTTGGCATAGGGCTGGTCACAGGTGCGGTGGGTTTCTATCGGATTGTGTTTAAGGTAATCGTAGACCCGGGTCTCAAGCGTATTGCGGGCACTTTGGCGTTCAAACTCATCAACAATCCGGGCCAGCTCCGCTTCGTGAGCCGAGAGATACTCCAATAGCGCCTTTGTTCTCTCCTCTTCATTAGCCGTCGCACAATGCCCCAGACAACTTGCCAGGTTCTGGTGCAGGTCCCGGGTCCAGTCAATCAATTCACCGAACGTTCTGATGTCCATATTGATACCCTCTTCTGGCTCAGTGATCTATTAAAGTCGCTGTTTCAGATCCCGAAGGTTCGGGATAAAGCGCGGTGTGTTAGCGGCATACTGTCGCCACGTGTCTCCGAAGACCTTTTCGACCTCCTGCTCCTCATGAACGGACAACCGGGAATACATCCAGAGAAGCACCGGGAACATCGCCAACGTGAGCAGTGTCAGCCATTGGAGAAGAAACCCAAACATGATCGACACAAAGCCAACGTACTGGGGATGACGAACCCAGGCGTATAGCCCTGTCGTTGCCAGTTTGCCCTCTTTCTGGGCGGCATAGAGAGTTCGCCAGCCAGCCGCAATCAGATAGAATCCCCCGACAATGAAAGCCGTGCTCAGCAAATGAAACGGCCCGAAATGTGGAGAGCCCTGCCACCCGAACAGCATTTCCAGCAAATGCCCGCTGTTGTGGGAAAACCAGTCCACATCCGGATAGCGAGTCTGCAACCAGCCCGCCAGGAAATAGAGTGTCAACGGGAACCCGTACATTTCCGTGAACAGCGCGACGAGAAAAGCACTGAACGCCCCGAACGAGCGCCAGTCCCGCTTCGTTTGGGGTTTAAAAAAGCTGAATGCAAAAAAGATAAAGACAGCAGAGTTCAGAATAACGAGGCTCCAAAGCCCATAATCCGTCGCCTCGCTACTCACGGTCGTCGTCCTTTTGTTGGGCGTGTTGATGCGTGCCATGACCGCCATGCATAAAAATATGCATCAACGGGCAAATCAGGAGAATCAACCAGGGTAAGGCCCCGAGTATATGAACTTTATGCTCGCCCCAAAGGAGCACCAGGGCGATCACACCGAAGACAGATAAAGTGATCCAGTACCGACGATTAAATTCCATACCCATCGCTCCAATAATTGAAAGTCTTGGCTTTGGGGTCTGGCGACCTGCCAAAACACTTCTTCTTGGAGTTAATCACGGTGAGCTGAATTCAAGCTGAACGGTCTGGATACACCCTGTGTAACTTGATCGAGGTCAACTGATCACGATCTCAAACAACCGATGGCGCCGCCTCAGATACCTGCTATAACCTCGGACAGTGCCTCCCTGACCTTACCGGCAACCTGTTTCAGTTCGCTGTTTTCAATCGCCGTCATTGAAGCTACGGGATCTATCGCGCTGACTTCGATACCTTCAGACGTTTCCCGCAGAATGACATTGCACGGCAACATGGCCCCTACCCGGGGCTCTACACCAATGGC
>Ga0208301_1000427_pt1 | contig 11701 bp, 6 predicted proteins | sample 25BtaG_FD_184100 | JGI IMG/M metagenome (GOLD analysis project Ga0208301, IMG submission 184100) | Marine viral communities from Cariaco Basin, Caribbean Sea - 25B_WHOI_OMZ_CsCl (SPAdes) (version 2) | ecosystem: Environmental > Aquatic > Marine > Oceanic | place: Caribbean Sea: Cariaco Basin...
TTTCAACCTTCTCGATGAGGAACTCAAATCTCCTGAAGAAAGAGAAAAATTTCTGTCTCAGGATTTTGTTGTAGATGAGGTCTATCGGTTTGAAGGCCCTTCAAATCCCGGTGATGAAGCTACTTTATATGCCATCACAACTTCTTCGGGAAGAAAAGGAGTGCTACTTGATGGGTACAACTATTCTTCAGGACAAATTTCAGAAGAATTACTTAAAAAACTGGACCTCAAGAGCAACCGCCCTACTTCAGAATAAGCTTGTATTTACAGCATAATTATCGTATATTTGAATAGTAAATAACAAAACCATAAATAAAAACTATGAGTTACTTAGGTTTAGACGCCAAAGAGACGTCAAATACAGTTCAGGAACTTAATGTTCTTTTAGCCGATTATCATTTATATTATCAAAAACTTCGTAATTACCACTGGAATGTAATTGGTAAGAACTTCTTTGACCTTCATGAAAAATTTGAAGAGCTGTACGACGATGCTAAAATAAAAATTGATGAGATCGCAGAGCGCATACTTACTTTAAGATACCAACCCACCAGCAATTTAAGTGAATATCTAAAGAAATCTAATCTAAAAGAATCAGATTCAGATCTTTCCGATTCAAAGATGATTGAGAACCTGCTTAAAGACCATGGCACAATCTTAAAACAAATGCGACAGGTAGTGCAGGTAGCCGAAAAAGGAGGCGATGAAGGTACTATAGACCTTATTGGTGCTTACATTCGGGAGCTTGAGAAGACCAGCTGGATGTTGGATGCCTGGAAAATGAAAACAGCAGAACAACATAAGCCAGTATAAAATTAAATGTCGCAAGAAGAATTTGACATACAAAATTCCGTAGAAGGAATTTGGACGAAATTAGGCGAATGGCTGGATTCTATAATCCTGGGTTTGCCTAATTTCATTTTGGCCGTTCTGGTCTTTATCCTTTTTGTCCTTGCTGCCAAATACCTGGGAAAACTTCTCGATAAGCTCCTCAGGTATAAAGTAAGACAGGCCTCTATACGGGAGATCACCATTAAGATCCTCAAAGTAGTTGTCATTGCCATAGGTTTCTTTGTGGCACTTGGGTTACTCAATCTAAATACTATTCTCACTTCTGTACTGGCCGGTGCCGGGGTAGTAGGTTTAGCTGTAGGTTTGGCACTGCAGGGCACACTAAATAATACCTTTTCAGGAATCCTGCTAAGTTTTCTTCCGGAGTTACAAATTGGCGACTGGATTGAAAACAACGGTTTTGCCGGAAGGGTCGTGGAAATCAACCTGAGAAGTATTGTCATTAGGGAAGCCGATAATAATTATGTTATTATTCCCAATTCCCAGGTCATAGACGCCCCTTTTAAAAATTTTTCCCGCACCTCACGCTCCAGGATCACTGTGAGTTGCGGCGTAGCTTACAATTCTGATCTTGAACTTGTAAAAACCATTACCCTCAATACAATTTCAGAACTTTTTCCTCAAAAGAAAGGGGAAGAAGTAGAATTTATGTACAATGAATTTGGCGACAGCTCAATCAATTTTGTAGTGAGATTCTGGAGTGCTGCAACCAACAACAGGGATATTCTTTTTGCCAGGAGTAGTGCAATTATTGCCATTAAGAAGGTGTACGATCAACACGATATTAATATTCCTTTCCCAATTCGTACACTCGAATTCAACAACAGACTCAATATTCAAAAACCTTCTGCGGAAGGAGATGCATAATTTCACATCTTCAAAGGTTTACCTATCTCACCCTTCAAAAAGGGCAAATACAAAAAGCATTTTTGGAAGTTGCTAAGGAGTAGCTGTTTTTATGCTGAAATTTTTCAAGTGTAAGCACATTTTTAAACCTGAAGATCATAACTCCTGAAAAACACGAGCCTCACCTTTCAAAAATGCCAAAAAAGTAAAACATTTTTGAAAGTTAACTGGTAAGAAGATATTTATTGGGAAAGCAGACATTAAGAGATTAATTACGCCTGTTTTCCAGCCTAAAAATGATGTCGCTTCTAATAACCTGGAATTTTCCCCTTCAAAAGTGACAAAAAACCAAGGCATTTTTAGAAGTTACTAAGGAGAAGCTATTTCTATGCTGAAAACTCTTCAAGCGTAAGCACATTTTTGAACCTAAAGATCATAACAGCTCAAAATAATCGCGAGCCTACCCCTTCAAAAATGGCAAAAACAGGAAGCCTTTCAAAAGTGATTAATTCACTTTTCAACCCGCATTCTATTCTTTAAAAATGCAGGCTGAAAAGCTATTTTTTGTGTTTCCAATCTTTACTTCATCTTCTTCAATTTTTCATAAGAATGGCAGCAGCTATCCTGTAATATTCAGGGATCACCCTTCATATTTTTCAGAATCTATTTTACTTCCGTAGAAATTAGAAGCTCATACCCACACTAAAACTAAAACGCAGTTTTTCGCCTCCAGAAAACAGATTTAATTTAGCCGAAACAGCCTCTGCCCCGGTCACCCACATTCCGCCGCCATAGCTATCATGCCACAGGTTGCTGTCTTCGCCATCAAGCCATACCCTACCAAGATCGTAACCTGCAAAAACACCTATTTGAAAAGGCACAAACGAGGTCTTAAACTCGTCAAAACTGTATCTTAAATCGTTACCCCAAACAAAAGCACTTTCACCAGAAAATCTTTCTTCTCTGAAACCCCTAAGGCTTTCGGCACCACCTATTGTAGCAGCCTGGTAGAATTCAAAATCGTCTCCCCAAAGCACTTCGGCATTCACCCGAGAATTGATTACCCACTTATCATTACGGCTCACGGCTTTGTAGAATTCGAGATATGGTGCGACATATCCATAAATATTGTCAGTTTCACCTGTATTTATTTTTCCGCCGCCAATGAATTCGAATTTCATACCATTAGTAGGATTAAGGATGTCATCATAACTTTCGTATCTAAAAACTCCTTCAAGACCGGCAAAATACTGGCGGTCAAAAAAGTTGGTATCCTTCATATAAGATTGAGAAAGAAAACGATTTGTACTTTCTTCGATTTGTACCCCTTCAAAAGATGCAGTTAACTGATAGTATCGACCAAAAGGGGTATTTTTTACAATACCGGCTTCTCCACCTATCCTGCTAATGCGCACACGGTTGAATTCTTTGCCCAATTCCTCTTCAAAATTTTCTGTCTCATTTCCCATTCCGAAGAAATTACGGGTGTAGCTGGGGTTCGTAAAATGTGCTTTTAACAGGAAGTTATATCCGCCAAAAACATTAGCAAATTCACCCCGGTACCTTAAATCAAAACTTTGAGTGGCAAAATAATACCCGGCTCTAAACCTATGTTGAGCGGTAAAAGGATTCCTGCGGAAGCCAAATTTACTGAAAGTAGCGCTTAGGCCCACCTGGAAGCCATCATCAGGATTGTATCCCACGGCGGGAAGCATAGCACTTGAAGAGTAAACCTTACGGTCTTTATCGAAGACATTCACTTCATAGTCATCGGTAAAAGTAATATCGGCACCATCGTTAATCTCTACGGTATTTGGAAGGGACTCGTGATCATAGACCTTGACTTTTTTGCCATTTTTGATCCTGTAAATATCGTTGTTTTGCCCCCCGATGATCCTTACCAGAATTTTTGCAGGTGCATCTCCAAAAACCTCAAAAATATCATCATCATCAAGACCATAAACCCAGAGTTCACGCGTTACATTTGGATCATAAACCCTACTGCTCACAACATCGGCCTTTTTACCGTCTTTGATCCTGTAAATTGTTACCCGGGTTTCTCCTTCAGGAAGGCGTTCAATTTCGATATGATCATCTTTATCTGTTGCAGTGATCATAGCATATTTCGCAAAATAATTATAGTATCTTTCAGCAATGTCAACAATGTTGTTTCTTCTTGCTTTCAGGTTTTTAATAATCCGCTGAGTGGCTTCTCCATGGGTTTCCTTCGGAAGTTCTTCAAAGGCTTCTTCAATTACTTCATCTGTAATATGCTCCTGAAGGTATTTTGCCTGCTGCAGCCACTCTTCCTTTGGAGAATTCTGGATAAGGCTTCTGTCCAAACCAACTGCAGCCGAATTGAACCATTCAATATTGCTGATGTCTTCATCATAAACAGCAAATTGATTGGCAAAACCAGTCAAACCTCTTAAGGTATTAAAGAAGGCTCCGTCAAAATTTGAAAAAACCTGATCTCTATCGCGGGGAATTGGCTTAAAGAGATGATTCCCATCTTCGTCTTCAATTTCGGCCCACCGCCATTGATCTTCGTGCCTGTCCCAGTCGCCTACCAGCATATCAAAAATTCTTGCTCTTATATATGCAGCTTCGTCCAGGGTATATTTTTCATCACGCCGCAACCGCTCAAACACGCCCGATGTACTTTCTATATCGTGGTTGGGGCTGCCAAAAGATTCATATCCAACCCAGCCCTCTTCAGGGCGCTCCACGATCATATAAAGCTCATCTCCATATTCGCTGTTGAAATCTCCCAAAGCTTTTTGCTTTGGGACGTAAAATATTTGTGGATTGGTATGATAAATTCCGGCTGCATCTGATAATTTCGGAATAGCCAGGAAGGCATAAGGATGGGCAGAAGTATAAAAATCTTTGATCACATCTTCTGCAAGGGTATTTTCAAACTTTGTCTCTACAGGTGTGTCTTTGTAAGCCACCGTCTGGATAAATTGCACGGCGCTTTTCTCTAGAGCTCTCAGGTTATAATCTCTGCCCTGGGCATCTTTTAATCTAAGAGATCGGGTTTGATGCCCTCCCCCGGCACGTTCTACTGTGAGTCCGCCATACAAAGTATCGAGTATGGCAACAGGAACTTCTACCTGGGTTCCATAAAGATCCCTGTACCTGTCACCCCAAATACTTTCGTAAGTAGCTGACACATCAGTATCTGCAGGTTTATACACCGAGGCCTTTATAGTTTGTGGAAAAGAAGTTGATAATGTGTCGGTACTAAAAGGTTGCGGCGCAGCGATAACTTCTTTTTGGTATAAAAGCTTAGGTTTCTTTTCTTCACTGCCATAGACGCTTACCCACGAAGAACCATCTTTAAAAATATCGAGAGCGGCAAAGCCCTGACCTGAATAGGCGAATAAACCATCGCTCCCCAACCCCACATAAGAAGCTTTGGATGCCGAGCCCGAAACAATTTGCTTTACCTTGTCGTGCTCTATATATTGTAAGGAGTGATCATGGCCCGAAACAAATACTACATTACCCCACCGGGAAGCAATAGTTTCAATGCGTTTTCGCATTCCTTTATATCTCTCATTTTGAAGATCGGTGCTGGTAACACCTCCTGTTGTTCTAATAAAATTTGCCAAAGTACCAAGAATGGGCAGGGGCAGTTTTCGTTGTGTAGGATATAAATGGTTGGTTAAACTAAAGTTTCCGCCATGTAATCCATTAGTGTATAAAGGATGATGAATTACAAAAACAACCGTCTTTGTCTGATTTTTCTTTAATTCACTATCAATTTCCTGAAAAAAGGCTTCTCTGGTCTTTATTTCGTCACAATCATCGTTGATCTTAGGATGTTTATCCCAATCTTCGAGGAACCACTGGGAATCGGCCACCAGCACCTGGATATTCTCTGTTACCTCAATAGAAGTCAAGCCACAACCGGCTTCAGGAAAGAAAACATCCTCTCTCTCCAGCTTCTCCCGAAGATAATCGGCCTGGCGTTCCAGCCCAACTAATCCCTGTGCATACCAGTCGTGGTTGCCGGGTACAAAGAAGAGGTTGCCTTCATAGTTCTCTACAGCATCTATTTGAGCATCAATACGGTATTCCATGAGCTCTCTTTCGGGATGATCTTCGGAAACCAGACCGGCGGGATACACGTTATCACCAAGAAAAATAGTGTAATTGCCCTTCTGTTTTACAGAATCTATATAGGTTTTAAAAGCAAGTAAAGCTTCTGAAGAACCTCCCGGAGGTGAATAACCTCCATCTCCCAATAAATAAAAAGATTTTTCGATCTCCTTTTCCTGGGGATAACCAAAATCTTCTGAAGGTTCATCTTTGGCAAAGTAAAGCTGATTAATTTGTGGTGAACAGCCTGTAATTGCAACAAACAGGGCCAGTGTTAGAAATATGTTATTTTTTCTCATACAAAATTATTGGGGGGATTTTTTTGTAATTTGGTGAAAATCTAACCACAACTGAATGACAACTCTTACTGGTAAAGCTGAAAAATTCGTACAGGATCTATTCAGTAAAAAACTACCCAATACATTCATTTATCATAACTTTAAACACACTCAGAGGGTAGTTAAAAGTACTAAAGAATTAATTGAAAAATCTCAAATTCATGTTAAACAGGAAGAGCCACTGCTCCTCGCTGCATGGCTACATGACACCGGTTACACTGTAAAGCATGCCGGGCACGAAGAAGAAAGTGTTGAAATAGCCAAAAGCTGGCTGCAAGAGCAGAATGCAGACCAGGAACTTATTGATACTGTCTCTAAGATCATTATGGCAACAAGAATGCAAGCCGAACCTAAAGACCTTGCTGAAAAAATCATTAAAGATGCCGACACCTCGCATTTAGCGAAAGATTACTTCGAAGAGACCAGTGAATTTCTTCGGCAGGAGCTCAAACTACAGAAAATAAAAAACTACTCACACCAGGAATGGATTGAGAAAAACATTGAGCTCTTTACAGAGAGACATGAATTCTACACCACCTACGCAAGAGAAAACTGGAAAGAGCAAAAAGATAAGAACCTTTACGACCTGCTCAATAAAGAAAGAAAGGCAGAAAAGAAACTGGCCAAAGAAGAAGCCAAAGCCCGCCTTAAAGTAAAATATAAGGATAAAAGCGCAGACAGGGGGATTCAAACCCTTTTTAGAGTAACCATGCGCAACCACCTAAAATTAAGCGACATAGCTGATGCTAAAGCAAACATTCTGCTCTCTGTCAATGCCATAATTATTTCCCTGGCTATTGCCAACTTCATTCCAGATCTTGCCACACCCGAGACTTCCAGTCCGGCAATTATGATCCCTATCTTTATTCTCATGATCTTTAGTGTAGCATCAATAATAGGAGCTATAATGTCTACAAGACCTAATGTGACATCGGGAGAATTTACCCGCGAGCAAATTAAAAACGGGGAGGTAAACGTGCTGTTCTTCGGGAACTTTCACCGTATGCCTTACGAGCAGTTTGAATGGGCCATGCACGAAATACTTGAAAACCAAAGCGATGTTTATGAATCTTTAATGAAAGATCTTTATATGCTGGGAGTGGTACTTAACCGCAAATATTATTTATTGCGAATTACTTATACCATTTTCATGGTAGGAATTATTCTTTCTGTGCTCAGCTTTATCGCCACTTACTACCTTGCCTAACACTTTTTCAAGATCTTCATATGTAAAAACCTGTTCTTCGTGTTGTTCACTTTCCAGGTGGTATAAAACTTCCACCCTCAGCGCCTTTAACCCTATAACGCCCTGAACATCTTCGAGTTCCAGCTTTTCTACTTTGTCTCCCAGATATTTCTTGGACTGGAGATATTTGATGTAACGCAAATACTCCCTTTCATCCTTCCTGTTCGAATATACAATGGCGATTTTGCCCTTTTGGGTCACCCTCTCCTCAGTTCCTTTAACATTAGCCTTATCAATTCGTTTTTTGATGATTTCATACCTCGCATTATAAGTGCCATCAACATCAAATTGCTTTTCATCCATTCTATACCGTATAGAAAGAGTGGTATTGTACACAAGAATTAGAGAAGCAGCCTGCAGTTTTAGCGGCATCCTTTCCTGGATCTGGTAGAACCTGTTTTCCATTTCACACATGGTGGTTAATTGCCATAACCGCAGATTAAAAAGATAAACCTCATCAAAAGGTTTTATTTTCTTATTTGAAAGAGATGCCCCTATGTAAATATTATGTTCAACCCCGTCTGTTTTATATCTTTCAAAATAATGTGGGTAAATCTCCTGCGCATCTATTTGCCGCCGGTCAATATATCGGGACATGGTGCGGTTTATTTGCTGCACTGCCTCGTCATAATTTTTACGATGGTTATAAATTATACCGGTTTCGGAGTTGATATTTTTCCGGTATATTTTTACCTGTTCTTCTAAATGAGGTGCCTGCTTTTCTATATGATCCATTACAGGGTTTATTTCCCTTTGTAATAAATTGAATACCTTCTGTTCACTGGAAGTACTTAGACTGCCGGCCAAATCATCTTTAAATTCTTTAATCCGGAATTTCACCTGCTCGTAGATATCCAGCTTTTCAGTTTCTTCGGCTTCGCATACAATCTTTTCAATAGACTCAAGTTGATCGAGCAGGTCTTTCTGAATAGCATCATTCCTGGCTTCCGAAGAAGCCACGATATCTATCTCTCCATATAAAGGATAAACATCTTCAAAAGTGATATCTTTAAAAGATGCAAGCCCATCTTCATCAAGATCCCTTATGAACTTACGGGCTTCCATTTCAAAGATCCAGAGTACGCTGGGATGAATAGATGTACATTCACTTTGTATAACGGCTTTCACCCGGTTTTCAAATTCAGATTTACTTCGTTCTACCGCTGTGACGATATATGGCAAAATATCTTCCAGCTTTGTCGCGTTGATACTGTTGAGTTCGTTCTTTTCAAAAGACACCAATTCCAGCAGCCCCAGCAAAACATTGTTTTTGGCAATGGGTGCTATAATGGCACTTTTGACACCTGCATCAACAAGAGAGCTTATAAGAAGGTTTTCTGAAGATTTATCTGAATATTTTTCAACATTAGGAATGCTAAAGTACCTATGTTCATCCACCAGGCTATTATAAGCTTCCTCCCCGAGTACCTTTTTGCAGTTTAATATTTTTTTCTCCTGAAGCAAAAAACTGGGAGAACGATTCCCTATGATTCGTTCAAATACAGAATCCTGTTCGTTGTACATGGTAAACCCTATCCGAAGATTTTGAATCTTGTAGATAGACTTAAAGATCTCTTCAAACTTTTCCATCTCTTCCTTCCCGTAGGTATTCCTATGCAACAGCGTAGTCTTAAGGTCAGAAATTGCATCATCTACAGTCACATCGGTAAGGGAGATGATTGTAAAACCTTTAAAAGTCCAGCTGTTGGGTGGAAATTTTTCTTTCCAAAAAGCGACGTTTTCAATATTCTGAATTAACTCATCAACATCTTCTTTGGTAATTTCCTGGGCGTTTTCTCCAGGTTCAAGTTCCATAAAGTTAGAATCGAACTCAATTCTATAGTGCCTTAAAATGCCATTTTCATCGGGTATATCGTAATAAAAAGGTCTTGAAAAATCTATATCGTACCCATAATATTTGTTTAGAATAAGAATACAGGCATAGATATAGTCAAGATCATGATTGAGATTCCTCATATTTAAGGTGAAGTCTTTACCTGCACCTGCCAAAATTTTTCGGAATTTTTGCGTAGAGTTAAAAATCAGGTTATGAAATGGCACCGAAATGGCTTTGATCTGTGTATCAGACAGAATTTCAGGAAAAAGATCTTTCATTAGAATCCTTATAGGATCTTTGTACCTATTGAGATCTTCAGAATTTAGTATTCCTTCTTCCAAAGCAGGAAAAGTGGAAATGTACTCCAGCATATTTTCGAGATAATCTTTAGATATCTTACTCGACTCATTTTGGAGCTGATGACGATATTCCTGTATGATCTTGTGGAAACTTATCTTTATTTCCAGTGGAAATTCCTTTTGATGCTTCATGTTTTAAAATTAAAGGATTTTCCCCCCTGCCCTGAAGGACTTCTTCATATTAACATTAATTTAATTGATTCCTCGCTTATTTACCAGTGCGACATCTTTTGGCGCGAGTAGGTTCTAGTTTTGTGATATAAAAGCAAAGCTATGACAATATTAGAATTTATGAAGAGATTTTCAGACGAACAAACTTGTAAGGAATACTTCAGGGATATCCGAATGAAGGAAGGCGTTGTTTGTAAAAATTGTAAATGTCGAAAACATTACTGGTTGGTCTCAAAGTGGCAGTTTCAATGTTCCCAATGCGGCTTTAGAACAACGTTAAAGAGTGGGACTGTTATGGAAAACTCACGGCTGCCATTCCGCACCTGGTTTCTTGTAATGCTTTTTATGACCAGTACCAAAAAAGGTCTCTCTGCATGTGAGTTACAGCGGCAGATAGGTCATAAAAGATATATGACCATCTGGTCGATTATGCATAGGTTAAGAAAGGTTATGGGCAATCGTGATGATTTATACCAGCTTACTGATATGGTGGAATTTGATGAAGGTTATTTTGAGAAGGAAGTACCGGAACAAACAAGATCCAAATTAAAGCGGGGGCGGGGCAGCGAACGCCAGATCAATGTAGCGGTAATGGCAGAATCCATACCTGTTGAAGATTTAGAATCGGGAAAAACATCAAATCATTGTAGACATTTTAAAATGAAAGTCCTTGATAGTCACAAATCCACAGAGATAGAATCCCTTATCAAGAATTCCCTGGCTCCAGAAGCTGTTGTATTCTCAGACAAGAGCACAAGCTACTTTAATATTGAAAATTATGTAGAGAGTCATATTTCTGAGAAATCGAATAAACAAACCACAGTAGACATGCTAAAATGGGTTCATATAGCCATTAGTAATGCTAAAAGGAATTTCTTGGGAGTCTATCATAAGATCAACGGCCGTTATCTTCAAAATTATCTTGATGAATTTGTATATAAGCTAAATAGAAGATACTTTAAATCTATCTTTGAAAGGCTGGTGGTGGCTAGTGTATATCCTTACTGGCAAACTAACGAGTAATCAAATATTACTTCTAAATACTTCGGAATGAAAAACACCGGCCAGTTATTTGTATTACTATCTTTTCTTTGCGTAAACTCACTTTTTGCCCAGGAAAATACCCGGCAAATGCTGAAGCAAAAGGCAGAACAGCAGCTCGAGGAGATTTTTCACGATTCTCCTGCAATAACAGGCCTGGTTGCCATAGACCTCACTTCCGGGGAGAAGATCAGCTGGAATCCTGATATTCAGTTTCCGCAGGCCAGCTCCATAAAAATTCCGATCCTCATGGAAGTCTTTAAACAGGCCTATGAAGGTGAATTTTCCCTTTCCGATCCTTTGCCTGTGAATACTGAAAACACTGTAGGCGGTACCGGGATCCTAAAACATCTTGAAGATCCTGCACCTTTAAGCATTAAAAACCTCGCAATTTTAATGATCGCCCTAAGTGATAACTCTGCCACCAATGCGCTAATAGACCTGGTAGGCATTTCAGAGGTCAATAGCACGCTGAAAAGCCTTGGGGTAAACAACACCCTCCTACAGCGAAAAATGATGAATTCTGCGGCTTCTGCAAGGGGCGAGGAAAACCTTGCAACACCGGGAGAGGCTGCAAAGATCCTTCAGCTGTTATACAGTGGTAAATTTATTAATCCTGAAGTCTCTCAGGAGATCATAGAAATCCTGAAAACGACCGGCAGGGAAGACAGCCGACTCGCTGCCGGAATCCCCGAAAGCACTTCAATAGCCTTCAAACCCGGATTTATTGACGGAGTTTCCACAGAATGGGCGATTGTTCTATTGGAACAGCGGCCTTATGCCGTTGCCATGATGGAAAGTTATAAGCTTCCCGGGGAAACCGAAGAGGTGATGGAAGAGGTGTCAAAAATTCTGTTCAACTATTATTGGAGGATTGGGAGTGCCAGTGAATATGGTACCTATG
>Ga0208301_1000435_pt1 | contig 11567 bp, 9 predicted proteins | sample 25BtaG_FD_184100 | JGI IMG/M metagenome (GOLD analysis project Ga0208301, IMG submission 184100) | Marine viral communities from Cariaco Basin, Caribbean Sea - 25B_WHOI_OMZ_CsCl (SPAdes) (version 2) | ecosystem: Environmental > Aquatic > Marine > Oceanic | place: Caribbean Sea: Cariaco Basin...
ACAATCTCGTTGTTAAAACTTATTAATTAAAAGTATGGGAATTAAAAATTTAAATCTTATTTGCATTGATTGCTGTGAAAGAAGCTATTTTCAAGTGGCATTGTATTTCCTACTTTTAAAAACCTATTCACTAATGCACGTCCTAATACATAAGACTAATTAAGAGGCACGACTCGCATCACCTCTTCTATAGTTGTCACGCCTTCACTAATACGTTTTGCGCCTGATAAACGTAATGGCTGTAGACCTTCGCGATAGGCTTGTTGTTTGAGTACATCTAAGTTTGTATCGGCTGCGACCAGTTTTTTTAACTCGTTAGACAATGGCATAATCTCGTATAGGCCGACTCGTCCCTGATAACCAGTGTGTCGACAATGCTCGCAGCCTTGAGCCATATAAACTTGTGCTGGGGCAGGCGCACGCCAAGGTTGTACCAACTCCTGCCATTGAATGGCAACCTCGCTATCTGGCACAACGTCTACCGCTTTTTTGCAATGCGGGCATAGCGTACGTAACAAACGCTGTGCCATTACGCCTAAGATAGTTGCTGATGTCAAAAATGGCTGAATACCCAAATCATGCAAGCGAGTGATTGAACTTGGCGCATCGTTAGTATGTAGTGTCGAGAGCACCAAATGCCCTGTTAATGAGGCTTGTACTGCCATATTGGCTGTTTCAGCATCACGAATCTCCCCTACCATAATGATGTCAGGATCTTGACGCATCAAAGAGCGAATGCCGTCAGCAAAGTATAAATCAACGCCTGGATTTACTTGCATTTGGTTAAATGCAGGTTCAATCATTTCAATAGGATCTTCAATGGTACAGACATTGACTTGTTCAGTCGCTAACTGCTTGAGAGTACTATACAAGGTCGTGGTCTTACCCGAACCTGTAGGCCCAGTGACCAAAATAATCCCGTTTGAATGAGCAGTCAATTCATGCCACGTTTCAAGCTGCTTGCCTGATAGACCAAGCTGAGCAAAGGAGCGCACCAGTACTTCAGGATCGAACACCCGCATGACCAACTTTTCACCAAACGCGGTTGGCATAGTCGATAAACGAAGCTCTGTCTCTAACCCCTTCGGCGTTCGCGTCTTTAAACGGCCATCTTGCGGCTTACGCTTTTCTGCGACATTTAGCCGTCCTAGAATTTTGATACGTGCGGTTACCGCAACGATGATTGCCAATGGCATCTCATACACCGTATGGAGTACACCATCAATTCGGAAGCGAACCTTACCTGTCTCACGACGTGGCTCTAAATGGATATCACTAGCTCGTTGCTCAAAGGCATATTGCAACAGCCAGTCAACGACTCTAACAATATGCTGGTCATTGGCATCAGGGTTGGTATTGTCACCCAATTGCAATAATGCTTCGACATTGGTCACATCGGCAGCTGCACGCTTATGGACACTATTTGCGCCTGCAATCGCTTGGGTGACTTGATAGAACTCTTGCCGATAGCGTTTGATTTGCTCAGGATTGATATAGACCGTACGATAGCTTTTTGATTTGATCAATTTTTCAATACTTGAGTGCCAGTCAGTATAAAAAGGCTGATCCGTTCCGATAACCACTTCGTCTATAGCGACCTCAATCGGTAAAATATGCTGTGAACGTGCATATTCAAATGACATCAATTGTGTGACCGCAGGGACATCAACTTTTAGAGGGTCAATACGAATGAGAGACATATCTGCTTTAGCCGCCAACCACTGGTTGAGCCAAGCCAAAGTTAATTTATTTTCAGCGCTATTGTCCGTCGCATGGCCATTCGGCAAGCCAAATTCACTAATCGTTAGTAAAGGATGCTGCGCTTTGTCGCGACGGCTAGTAATGACTAGATTATAGCCGCGTTGGTCAATCACTTTATCTGCCAATAGCTCATCTAGACACCAACGCAAATCAATCACTATCGAGTATTGTTGAGCAGACATATCTCTCTTCTTCTATTTTTTTAAAATGTGTTGTCAAAAACGATACCAATGCAAGCCAGCTACACCGTAACCACAGCGACTATCTGTAGCTGTCCTGATTCTATCAACTGAAAACTCACATCAACGGATTTATAACGCATCATGAATGGTGTGGCTATCTCTGTCCGACGATAAGCTGGACGCGGGTCTTGGGCAATTAGCTCTTTAATAATGCTCATATCTGAGGCTACTAGTTGATTTTGTATACGATGAATCGTAGACGCAACTGTCGCACTATTCAATCCAGTGTTTGCGTCTTTGATACTTGTATCATTGTTGCTTGTATCATTATTAGCATTACTAGGCTTGCCTGCGCTTACTAGCATCATAAACTGTTCGTTAGCAGCATCGGTCACGGTCACAGTTAATAACTCTGGAGCGGTTGGTGCGAATCCATTCTCTGTCTGAATCAGTGCATCACTATAGGCCACATATGGCTTTATATCGATGATTGGCGTGCCATCTATCATATCAGCGCCTTTGATAATTAATAATACACGGCCTTGAACGATTTTGACTTGTTCGAGCTTGACGACAGATAGACCTAGCCCTGAAGGCCGATACATACTGCGACTGGCAAACACCCCTATTTTTTGATTACCACCCAATCTTGGTGGACGTACTTGAGCGCGAAAACTAGTACTGGTTTCATTGTTATTTTTATATCGATAATTATGATGAAACTGCCAACTCACCCATATATGACTAAACTTATCCAAACCATCAAATGCAGCTGGCGTATCATATGGCGCTAACATCTCAATGACACTAGTCAAAGCGACCAGGTTTGGCTGGCGTGGCGCACCAAATTTTTGCGAAAGCGGCGCACGATGATAGCCAATAACAGGAGCTTGATGGTAGTTATCTAACAGGGGGTTCTCATCAAGCATAGACCAACTCCAGTAATACAAAACTGCCCTGATAAAGCAGTTTTGCCAAATGATACAAAATTACTCACTAACGATATTCCATTTTATCATGCTAGACAATCACTGCTAGACGGATTTTTATTTTAAAGTTTGGTATTATGAGCAAGAAATTTGATGAGAGTCATTTACATTTGGGCGATATGACCGGTAATGCTGTCATCGTTGACGCAAATTTACTATGTCTAATGACTTAATATTTGGCTATATATAAGCTGATAAACCAGCTGTATTACGCTTACTCATCATTTACTCGTTCATAAAAATAGCAGTTTCGACAACGATTAAAAGACTGATACGTTTTTATAATGTTCAATCTAACATTGAAAATTCTGATTTAATACTTATTCAAACTCAACACACAAATAACAACTTATTAACGAGGACTTTATGTCAAAACTTCGCACCGAAACGGTCACAGAGGTTCATCACTGGAATGACTCTCTATTTAGTATCAAAACCACTCGTGACGATGGCTTGCGCTTTCGTAATGGCGAATTTGCGATGATTGGACTTGTTGTTGATGGCAAGCCACTATTACGCGCTTATTCAATCGCCAGCCCTAACTATGAAGATCATTTAGAATTTTTCTCTATTAAAGTTCAAGATGGTCCATTAACTTCGCGCTTGCAGCATATCAAAGTAGGCGACGAGCTGTTAGTCAGTAAAAAACCAACGGGTACACTAGTATTGGACGATCTGCTACCAGGTAAGAACCTTTACATGCTCTCTACTGGTACTGGTCTTGCTCCCTTCTTGTCACTAGCACGTGATCCTGAAGTGTATGAGCGTTTTGACAAAATTATCTTAGTACATGGCGTACGTCATGTTCATGATTTAGCTTATCGTGAAATGTTTGAAAACGAGCTACCTAATGATGAAATCTTTGGTGAATGGTATCGCGAAAAATTCATCTATTATCCAACTGTTACGCGTGAAGAGTTTAGAAACCAAGGACGTGTCACTGATTTGATGAAATCAGGCAAATTGTTCGAAGATATTGGTTTACCGCCAATGAATAAAGACGACGACCGTGTCATGCTTTGTGGCAGCATGCCGTTTAATGCTGAGGTTTCTGCTATTTTAGATGACTTCGGCCTGACTGTTTCACCACGTATGGGTGTGCAGGCAGATTACGCAGTTGAGCGTGCCTTTGTCGGCTAGAGTGATGCTATTTAGTATCATTAGAACAAATGAAAAATTGTATAAAATAATGCTTGACGCAAGTAAATAGGCTGCTATAATACGCAGCCTATACAGTCAACACTGTAGCCCAATTCGGTAATATTTAGTCAATAACTATTATCACCTAACATGCCAGTGTGATGGAATTGGTAGACATGACGGATTCAAAATCCGTTGCCTTTAAAAGCGTGTCGGTTCGAGTCCGACCACTGGTACCAATATTTAGTACAAACTAGCCTCCTTTATCGGAGGTTTTTTTGTGCTTATTATATTTGTTTTAACAAATTCCTAGCTTGTTTATATCGATACTTCAAATGGCATGACAGCGCTTATCTTAATCGGTACCGCATAACTCCATGGCATGCCAGCACTACAATAAAAATACCCATCATTAAATGACACAATATAAGCGGTAAAATCATTACCACACTGATCCATCATCGCTTGTTTATCGCTTTCATCACAAACCGCGCACCATATATTTTCATCACCGCGCGCTAACATTGCTCTTGTCAAATCGCTCCCTTTTAATTCATGACTCATTATCAGCTCCTTAATTATCTTGAACTTTCTCATTACTATTTTTTTAGAAAGTTAATTTGCCAGTACTCAATTTATAAGTTTGGTATGAGCTATAAACAATGTCTTATCAGGTAAATACAATTCCTATAAAAGACCATTTATTACTTTCATAACTATTAATTGTTTTGGTTAATATATTGTAAAACGATAGCATTAGAACTGTAACATATAACTATAATATTCATGATGTAAGGCAATAATATTCAGACAGGCGGTATAGAAAATCTGAAAAACTTAAGGTATGCACCATACAGAATGTATATTAGTAAACATATGTTAAATAAATTGAATTTATTAGTGTTTTAACGCCATATATCTCTGACTATTAACCTTACACTATATTTAATTATTGATATATAAATTATTCACATATTGCCATATTTTTATGGTTGTATATTCGAAAAACCCCTTTACCGTTTAATAATCGATACTAAAATAAAAGTATTGAGTGATGTAAAATATTAATAATGAAAACTCCTACAGCATCCAATCCACGTAAAATCATTCATATAGATATGGATGCGTTTTATGCCAGTGTAGAACAACGTGACTTCCCAGAATTCCGGGGCAAGCCACTAGTGGTTGGTGGAGATCCAAATGGTCGCGGTGTTGTAGCAGCGGCTAGCTATGAGGTACGTCAGTTTGGGGTGCGCTCAGCCATGTCTTGTTATGAGGCTCGCAAACGTTGTCCAGAAGTCATATTTGTCAGACCACGTTTTGAAGTATATCGAGCTGTTAGCAGCGATATTCGCAATATCATGTACAGCTTAACGCCTCATGTTGAGCCATTATCGCTAGATGAGGCTTATCTCGAAGTCACTGGTCTCACCGTACATAAAGGCTCAGCGACATTAATGGCCAATTGGTTAAGAGCACAAATATTACAACATACAGGATTGACTGCTTCTGCTGGCGTGTCTTTCAACAAGATGTTGGCCAAGATTGCCTCTGACATCAACAAGCCTAACGGCACCGCTATTATCACACCAGAAGACGCCGATGCTTTTATCAGTACACTACCTATTGAACGATTTCATGGAATAGGTAAAGCAACGGCAAGACGATTACATGCGATGGGCGTGACTAATGGTGCTGATCTACGCCGTATGTCAGCCGATGTATTGATTGATGAGTTTGGTAAGCGAGGACAGTTTTATCATGATATCGCTCATGGTCGGGATGAACGCGCTGTCAAATCTGAGCGCCTGCATAAGTCTGTTGGTTCGGAGACTACTTTTAGAGAAAACCTAAGTGATGACACGGCATTACGTGTACAAATCTATGAACAAAATGCTGATGCCTTCGCGCAACTGCACAAAAAAAATCTCATCGCTCATACTATAACGCTCAAGGTTAAGTATGCCGACTTTACTCAGATTACCCGTACGCACACGCTAACCACCGCTTTTAGTAGTGCTGAATCTGCACATTACTGGTTAGACAAGTTATTCTTAGATATTCCGCGCCAGCTCCCTATCCGATTAGTCGGGGTCACTTTTTCGTCATTGACACCTGCAGCTCAACTATTGCCTCAATTAAATTTATTTGAGTAAAATAAGTGAAAGCTAACGTGATAAACATTAGGACAGTTAAATATTTTTGCTTAGGCTATTTAAGTAATTCAAATATATTTTGTGCACTTTGGCTACTTAGTAAAGCAACCTTTTATAGCAGTATTTCTGCTACAATTATGCCAAAATTTCTATCCATTTAAAGACTGATTATGACCAACGCTCACACTGCATCTTCCGATTCTAATGCCCCGCTTGATACCAATAACAATAGTGACGTCTTAGATTATCTAAGCGTGGAAGATTACGACTATGACCTACCAGATCGTTTGATTGCGCGATATCCATTAGCGCAGCGTTCTGCTTCAAAACTTTTGTACTTGCCTGCTCACACTGACACAAATGCTACGCCTGTAGAAGATTGTTTGTTTTCTGAATTGCCTGAATTGTTAGACGCTGGAGACCTGATTGTCTTTAATGATACAAAGGTAATGAAGGCACGCCTATTTGGTCAAAAAGACACTGGCGGTAAACTTGAGGTTTTGATTGAGCGATTGGTTACTGTCTCAGACTTAGATATAACGACACTGCATTTAGAAGATTCAAATAATGAATCAGTCAACCAAGAACATATTGCCCTTTGCCATGTAAAAGCCAGCAAAGCACTGAAACTTGGTCAACGTTTTCAACTGGCCGATAGTCATATGAGTGGCGCGATGATTGGTCGTCAGGACAACTTGTTTATTTTAGCCTTTGATGCGCCAATTTTGCCTGATTTAGAACTTTACGGCGAGCTACCTATCCCGCCTTACTTTGAACGTCAGGCCGATGACACTGATAATACTCGTTATCAAACGGTGTTTCATGATCCCGCTAAGCTTGCAAGCGTCGCTGCACCGACAGCAAGTTTGCACTTCGATGACTTGGTGCTTAATAAATTGGCAGAAAAAGGTATCAATACTGCTTTTGTAACATTGCATGTTGGCGCTGGTACCTTTGCACCAGTTAAAACAGACAATCTACTCAATCATACTATGCACAGTGAGTATGCACATCTGCCACAAGTAACTGCTGAGCTGATTAATCAAACGCATGCAAATGGCAATAAGGTTATTGCTATTGGTACCACGGTGACTCGCGTCCTTGAAACGGCGTATCAAAAAACGGCTATCAATGGGCAAGCACTCTCTAGCTGGTCAGGCGACACGGACATCTTTATTTATCCAGGATTTAAATTTGGTGTCATTGATCGACTGTTAACAAACTTTCATTTACCCAAATCGACGTTGCTAATGTTGGTATCAGCTTTTTCTGGCAAAGCATCGATTGAACATGCCTATCAACATGCTATTAAAAAAGAATATCGATTTTTTAGTTATGGTGATGCTATGTTACTTGACAAGAAAACAAGCTGAACATTGAATAAACATTTATGCATTGGACGCAACAGTTGTGAAATAAACTGGTAAACTAAACCGTACTTTGTTATAGCAGCAAAGATAACTTATTTTGTAAAGGACTGCTCATGTCTTGTCATTTATCTCGTCGCTTGACTCCTGTACATCGCGCGGTATCGATGGCATTACTTTATTCTGTAGGTTTGGCCGCTATTATTCCAAGCGCACAAGCGGCAACTATCGGTAAGACAGTGGTTAGCTCAGCTCAGCATGAACCGTTGAGCGCAAGTATCGTGGTCACCGACATACGAGCGGCTGATTTTTCAGCGAGCTTGGCCAATCCAGTTATCTATCAGCAGATGGGATTAACGCCGACCGATTCAATGCAAGTGCGCTTTCAAGCAACTTCAGCGACCAGTGGTCAGGTATTAATCAGCACATCGCAGCCTGTGTCCAAGCCCTTTGCTGATTTAGTTTTATCTATCAATGATAATGGGCAGCAAAATGTCGTACCAAAAACATTATTAATGCCGTTAAACGATAGTCTACCGATTAATAATGCTTCCAAGAACAGTATAAAAGGCACTCAGAAACTCAATTTACCAAGTGTTTCTGCAAGCGCTGCAAAACCGTTAACCGTAAGAAAAGGTGCGCCGCCGCCCCTAATATCAGTATCTAACGCTGCTGCAAATAAACCAGCTCTAGCAAACAATGCAAAGAATACTGATAACGGACTTAGTTCAGCGAACCGTTTAGATAGCAGTTCCTTAAATGCAAATAACGATACTGAAACTACGAAAGCTGTCATCAATGACAGCGCTAAGGCAAGTGTTAAAAACACTCCTATCTTAGATAAAGTGTTGATCGATAAACCACTCGACACTCTAAATATTCAAGTCACACGGCAGATACAACCGAGTCGTAAAAAAACAGACGCTGACGCCTCACCCGTACCTACTCTGATTCCTAGTATCATCGCAAGCAATACTGAGAAAAATGCTACTAGCGTCGTGGCAGCTTCTATTGGCAATGCAACGTCGAAACCCCCTAATAGCACTATTAATAATGTACCTTCAAATGATAGAGCAACAGATAGCTCGACAATCAATCAATACCAAGTACAACGTAACGATAGCCTATGGATTATTGCTCAACAGATTGCGCAAGAAAATAATCTAGATACTTCCATTGTGATGAAGCAAATTCAGTCACAAAACCCTGATGCCTTTATCAATAAAGACGCAGATCAATTAAAAGCAGATGCTAAGCTTATTTTGCCTAGTTACGATGTTATACCATCACAGAAAAACTTAGAAGCGGCTATCGATACACAAAGACAATATATTCGTAGAGCAAATACAGCGGCGATGCAAAAAGCAGCTCAGAGACCTTTTAAAAAACCTTCTATAAGTACGCAAGCGGCCAAACGCCCTGAAAAAGCCACGACAACTAAAACACAGACCTTATCAAAAGCACAATTTTCTGTGCTTGCGCCTGGGCGAGATGGCAATGCAGATGGCACTCAAGCAAAAGCGGCATCAAACACAGGGAATGGTTTGAGTACAGATATATTAGAGACACTTAAAGCATCGCGGCAGCAGGCAGCATCACAGGCTCAACGATTATCAAGTACAAGTAGCACTCTTAGTAGCTATACTAAAAAAATTCAATTACAAAACCAAAAATTGGCTGAGCTGCAGGCTCGTCTCGAAAAATTACGTAATCAATAATTGCCTAACTGACTCATACATTAGATTGTGATCACAGGCGTAGGAATAACTATGGACAATATGCTATATATCATCGCCGGATTGGCGCTTATTCTGTTAGTGGCTGCTTTATTCTTGCGCAAAAACAAGGCGCAGAAATCGTCATCATCGCCTATTAATTCAAGAAAAGATATGTCTACTCCATCACCAAAAGTAGATTATGGTACTCCTACCCACACTAATGTCAGCAACAGCCATAAATTTGACCATATCACTATTGCACAGCGTTTTATGGATCAGCAGCGCTATGACAAGGCGATCGAAACTATTAAACGTGGTTTAAGTGAAAAACCTCATAACAGTGCATTGTCTCTTAAACTACTCAGCATATACGCGACGATAAACCAGCCAGAAGATTTCAACCATATTTATGAGTCTATAAGAGCTCATAACGATAGTCAGACTATCGCTCAAGCAGACGAGATAAGAAGTCTATCTTTTGAGGAATTAGAACCTGTAGCCATGCAGGCTCAAGAACTACCTGTAGAAAATACAACCAACTTTGAAAGTATAGACTTCGATTTGCCTATTAGTCAGAATGATAGTACTAATGCAGTAGACCATCAGCCAATTGAAGAAAGTGATGACGATACTGCAATAAATGAGACTGTAATAAATGAACCTATCGACAGCTTAGAAGTATCAAACGAAATTGACAATGTTAGTCCTATTACCGAAAATCCGAATGATAGCTTTGATCTGACCCTCAGCGATTTAGAGAATGATTTCAATGCGCCTAATACGACCAGTGAAACACCTGTCCCACCATTGGACAATGTAGATAACAACGTTTTAGAGAGCTCTACTAACGATAATGTTAGTAATAACGAAGATAACGATCTTAGTGACTTTGAGTTTGACTTTGATTCATTTGATGATACTTCGAATGAATCATCTATAGACACCAACCTCTCACATAATGATAATGAGAAAGCAGTACTAGAAGAAGATTTTATCTTAGATTTCGATGATTTAGCAGCCGATACAGACAAAGACAATATCGTCCCTAATGACGTATCTACGAATTCAGAACAACACTCTATTGATACTATCCAAAACGGTGAAGATGACTTTGCTTTATCTTTGGGCAGTCTAGATGCATCAGATGATATCAGTACTGTCTCCAATGACGACCTATCTACGACTGAAAACGACAGTGATTTTGACAATTTCATTCTGGAAAATACTGATTTTGGAAGTAATGCTTCTGAGAGTATGACCCTTGAAGAAGACAACTTTGCAAATATTAATCTTGAGGAACCATTACTCAATGATGATATCGAGGTTAATGATGTTAGCGTTGTTGAAGAATCGAATATCGCACCTGCTGCACCATTGAGATTTGACGACAATACACTGATAGACGATGATTTTAATATTGACGATGCTGATTCTCTATTTGACACTCCGTCGACCACTACCCCAGTCTCTACAGCTGCACCAGTTGAGAGTGACACTCCTATTACGCCTCAAGAGACTGAGTCAGCAGAAGATTTCTCATCACGGTTCGCAGCAGATTTTGATTTCGTAAAGTCACTAGACAGTAATCAAGTGACGTTAGACTTGGCAGATCAATATTTACAGCTGGGTGAATATGACAGTGCAAAGCGTCTACTCAATGAGGTGATAGCTCAAGGTAATAGTGAACAGAAACAGCAAGCACAGTTACTACTTGAACGTACTGCGTAGTTAATCGTCTAGTCTCGAGCCTTTCCTAAAAAGTGTGTAACTGCTTATAATCCATTAACAGGAGAATAAGCAATGACTACTCAATCTGACATTAAAAAACTGGCCGAGCAAATGGCTGGTAGTATGAAAAGCTTCGATGACATCAAAGACTTTCAGAAGCAACTCATGCAGTCCTTTATCGACACTGCCCTTGAAGCTGAGATGGAAGATCATCTCGGCTACCCCAAGCATGAGAAAGCAGATAAACCAAACAAGCGCAACGGACACACTAAAAAGACCGTCCGCAGTGATACAGGCGATCTTGAGATCTCCACCCCAAGAGACCGTCATGGTGACTTTGAACCTACACTCGTGCGCAAGCATCAAACCCGTATTAGCGGCCTTGATGATAAAATCATATTCCTTTACGCCAAGGGTCAAACCACCACCGAGATTGTAGAGAGCATTAAAGAGCTCTATGACGTCGACATCTCAAGCTCTCTTGTCTCAAGAGTCACCGATAACATATTAGAGGACATCACCGCTT
>Ga0208301_1000436_pt1 | contig 11554 bp, 9 predicted proteins | sample 25BtaG_FD_184100 | JGI IMG/M metagenome (GOLD analysis project Ga0208301, IMG submission 184100) | Marine viral communities from Cariaco Basin, Caribbean Sea - 25B_WHOI_OMZ_CsCl (SPAdes) (version 2) | ecosystem: Environmental > Aquatic > Marine > Oceanic | place: Caribbean Sea: Cariaco Basin...
GATCGTTGTTGATAAGCTATTAACAGGATTTGATGAGCCAAAAAACACCGTACTGTATATAGATAAACCATTAAAGCAGCATAACCTGATTCAGGCGATTGCACGGGTGAACCGCTTGCATGAGAAAAAACGCTTTGGTTATCTAATTGATTATCGTGGCATCTTAAAAGAGCTGGATATCACCATTGAAAAATATCAAGACTTAGCGGAACGTACGCAAGGTGGCTTCGATATCGAAGACCTCAAAGGTCTGTATAACGCGATGGATACCGAGTATAAGCAGCTACCCAGACTGCATAGCGAACTGTGGGCAATATTCTCATCGGTGAAGAATAAACAGGATGGGCAAGCGCTAAGACAGGTACTAGCACCTAAGATGCAGGACATTGATGGCAGAGTAGTCGATACCAAGCTCAAAGAGCGTGACGACTTTTATGCGGCTTTAACTGCATTTTCTAATGCTATGAAAATTGCGCTGCAATCAGCGTCTTTCTTTGAAGACAAATCCTTCGATAGCAAGCGTGATCGCTACAAAGCCGATCTAAAAGCCTTTATCAATCTACGTAAGCAAGTGCGTGAAGATGCTGATGAAACCATCGACTATGATGAGTATGAAGCAGATATTCGCAGCTTACTTGATAAGCACATCGCTGGACTTGAGGTTCGTGAGGCAAAAGGTGCTTACTTGGTTGGCAACCTAGGTAAGGATGTTAAGCCTGAAGAATTAAGCGATGATGAAGCACGCAACCAAACTGATAAGATCACTGGTCGTGTCACTAGAATGATTGAGCAAGACTTGGCTGATGATCCTTATGCGCAAGAGTATTTTTCTAAGCTCCTAAAAAAAGCCATTGAAGATGCCAAAGCGATGTTCGATGCACCCGTGAAGCAGTACATGATGTTTGCTGACTTTAAGCAAGCCGTCAAAGACCGCGATGTCGCTGATGTACCAAATACTTTTATCGATGATAATGGCAAATTAAACAAACATGCTCAGGCTTATTTTGGTTTGTTTAAGCACTTATTTGATGCTGATTTCTTAGCTGATAAAGAGCTGGATAATGACAAGCTGGTTGCTTACGCCTTTGAGATTGATGAAGTAGTTAAAACCAATGTGGCGGAATATTCCATCAATGCCAGTGAGATTGAAAATGCGATTAATAGACGATTATTGCCAATGTTGTTTGCTGACTTAGGTATTGATAAAGCGCAACAGCTCATTGAAGCCGTGTTAAAAATTACCCGACTTGGGCTGTCGAGAGAGACAAGTAGCCCACATGCAGCAAGAGGGTAGTGGGCAATGACTGAGAATGGCGACTTTTATTATGGTGAAGATAAGATTCATTATGAAGTAGTGCGTAAAGACGCAACTTATAACAAAACAACAGGCAAGTCTAAAAGCGATACGCTTATTAGTGAAAAGACCAAGCCCAATAAACTAAGACAACCTCGCAAAGTTGTTATCAAGGTACATCCCGATAAGCGTGTAGTCGCCACAGCGCCTATCGATGCGAAGGATGAGGTGATACATAACGCTATGATGAAACGTGCTCGCTGGATATGGCAAAGCCTACAAGACTTTGCCAAGCAAAAAGATCATGTATTGCCTAAGCGTTATGTTAGCGGTGAAACACAGTTTTATCTGGGTCGTCGTTATGTCTTAAAAGTAATAATCAATGCAGAAACTAGTGATGTAATAAGCAGCACTGTGAAGCTCAGTCGCGGTAAGCTGAATGTGGAATTGTCTCAAAGTGATTCTGAATTGGACTTGGATGAACGAACTGCTCTCGTAAAAAGCCTTATTGATAAATGGTATAAAGATAAGTTTAGGTTGATCTCTAGAGAGAGGCTTGAAGCCTTGATACATAAAGCTTCATGGGTCGAAAATAGTCCTTCGTTAAAATTAATGACCATGAAAAAGCAGTGGGGAAGTTGTTCAACTAAAGGCAATTTAATACTGAATCCGCATTTAGTAAAAGCGCCAAAGGAATGCATTGATTACGTGATACTGCATGAGCTGTGCCATATAGCCGAGCACAATCATAGCGAGAACTTTTGGCGGTTATTAACGCAAGTGATGCCGAACTGGAAAGAAGTAAAGGCTAGACTTGATGGGATGGCTGAGCTGTATTTGAATGAGTAAAAATACGTTACAATAGTTTTCTAGGAAAAACACCTATAGATCGTCATAAAACAAGCCACTTTAAGTGGCTTATTTATTTGGCAAAAATAAAACAAATATCAGCTAGGATCTCTCACTATATAAAGGTGAGTAGCGTGCATTAATTATAACTACGATCTATCCATAAATAATATCAAAGGAGATATAAATGTCAGTCAATGAAGCATTATTAGATGAAGTCAAACAGTGGCGCAAGCAAATCCATAGCCAGCCCGAGCTAGGGTTTAAAGAATTTAAAACCTCATCTTTTATCGTAGAAAAACTTCAATCTTTTGGTATTGACGTTCATCAAGGGTTAGGCGGTACTGGGGTTGTAGGTACACTAAAGAATGGTGAAGGCCCTACTATCGGTATCAGAGCTGATATTGATGCCCTACCGATAGCAGAACAAAACGAAGTCGATCATAAATCCACTCATGAAAACTGCATGCACGCTTGTGGTCACGATGGACATACGTCAGTCTTGCTAGGTACAGCAAAACATCTCAGTCAAAATAAAAACTTTAGCGGTACTATTCACTTTATCTTTCAACCTGCTGAAGAGGTTCTAGGCGGTGCCAAGGCTATGATTGATGATGGATTGTTTGACAGGTTTCCAATGGATGCAGTCTATGGACTACATAACTGGCCAGGATTACCTGTAGGCGAAATCGCTGTCAATAATGGTCCGATGATGGCGTCGTTTGATACTTTTGAGATTACTCTCACTGGTAAAGGCACTCATGCTGCTATGCCGCATTTAGGTGCTGATCCAATCGCAGCAGGAGCCGCTTTAATTACCAATATTCAATCCATTGTTTCTCGCCGCGTATCGCCACTGCAATCTGGTGTGATAAGCGTGACACAGATGAATAGCGGTGATACTACTAATGTCATTCCTGATATTGCGGTTTTGAAAGGCACCGTTCGTAGCTTTGATATGGACGTGCGCCAATCTATGCAGGATATGCTCACAGAGATGGTGGTAGCTCTACCGCCTTTATATGGCGTCAAAGGTGAGATGGATTATTACATTCGCTACCCAGTAACCACCAATGACACTCAAGCTTATCTTGAGATCAAGGATGCAGCTACCAAAGTGTTAGGTGCTGATAAGGTAAACACCGATGTAGAGCCATCAATGGCCTCTGAGGATTTTTCATTTATGAGCCAAGAAGTTAAAGGTGCTTATTTTTGGCTAGGTGTTGATGGCAGCACGCCTTCTAAACCTTTACATAATGCATCCTATGATTTTAATGACGATGCTATTGAGACTGGTATCAAAGTATGGATATCTTTGGTTGAGTCTGAATTACCAAAGAACACTGCATAAATAAAATCTTAGATGAACCGATGAAGTCATAATAAAGCTTAAAGGGAATTAGTATGGATAATAATAGCGTGCTGTCACCGACAATGACCAAGCACCTACTGGATTGGAAGCTGCACTTATTAGTCATTGCGGTATCATTACTGGCTGAATGGATAGGTATTATCAAGATCCCTATCGGCATTGGCGTCTTAGTATTATTGCCTTTGTTATATGCCTTTATCTTTGCAATCTTGTTAAATCCTAATGTCATCCCTTCAATGAGGGCAGTCATAACTAAGAAACGTGCTAAGTTTGCTAGTTATGCCATTCTTTTGAGCATCATGCCTTTTATTGCTAAATTTGGTGTTGGTGTTGGTCCCAATATTGAAGAGATAATAGCCGCAGGTCCAGCTTTGCTGCTGCAAGAGCTAGGTAACGTTGCTACGGTATTAATCGCCCTACCCGTCGCTGTCCTAGTCTTTGGGATGGGTCGAGAGGCTATTGGTGCCACTCACTCTATTGCCCGTGAGCCTAACGTCGCCTTGATTGCAGATAAGTACGGACTTCAAAGCCCCGAAGGTATCGGTGTGATGGGTGTCTATGTGATGGGTACTTTGTTCGGCGCAATTTATTTCTCATTGTTGGCAGGTATCATCGCCTCTATGGAAATCATGGATGTTCGTGCTCTAGCCATGGCCTGCGGTATCGGCAGTGGCAGCATGATGGGTGCTTGCTCGGCAGCACTAGCAGAGACGGTTCCTTCTCAAGAAGAAACGATCACTGCATTTGCCGCGACCTCTAACCTATTAACTTATGCCACAGGGTTGTTCGTAAGCTTATTTATCGCTCTACCTTTTACAGAGTTTTTATATAAAATTGTCAGTAAGTTAAAAAACAACAAAAGCGCAGACGCTAAGACCGAAACAGACTTTGGTGCAGTCATGGAAGAGCCAGCTAGCTTATCAACTATGCAGTCTTTTATTTTGCTAGCGGTTATATGCGTGGTACTGCTGTTGAGTAACTGGGTAGGACAAGGTGTTGATCCGATTGATGGGTTGCCAGCAATGCTCATTTTGTTTGCTTGCTGCATTATTGGTATTTTATTAAAACGTTTTATCCCAGTAAACGTTCCTGCGATTGCTTGGATATCTATTGTAGCTATCTTAATATCCTTACCACAGTTTCCGTTTAACGCCTACGTTTTGGCAGAGACAGAAAAGCTTGGTACGCTGCAACTACTGACTCCAGTGCTTGCTTATGCAGGCTTTGCTATTTCGCAGATGGAAGTGGATTTATTTAAGAAGTCTGGATTTAAGATCGCCATTGTTGCAATATTGACCTTCACAGGCACCTTTATAGGATCTGCTATGATTGCACAAGTTATGCTGTAAGTATTTTGTGAGGGTGTAGATTTCATTGCAACAGTTTGCTTTTCATAAAAAACAGATTATTTATTACAATCTGTTTTTTTAACTATAATCACTTACATCAGTCAGTTATAGAGTGTTCTTATGTCCAACTACTATGAAAACTTAGTCCTAAGTTTTACCCAGCAAGCTACTGAACAAGAGTGGCTTGAGTTTAAGCATAACTTTCATAGCCCTGAAGAGATTGGTAAACGTATCTCTGCGCTTGCCAATAGTGCTTGTTTGGCTGGTAAGAAATTTGGTTACTTGGTATTTGGAGTAGAGGACGGCACGCATAACATTGTTGGTACAAGTTTTAGCCCTAAGACAAAAAAAGCCAAAGGTAACGAAGACTTAGAGTATTGGCTGGTAAGCCGTTTAAGCCCTAAGATTCATTTTACCATTCATGAGCTACAGATTGATGGTCAAGCGGTTGTGCTGTTCGAAATTCCAGCAGCTACCAATACGCCTATTAGCTTTTTGCATGAGCCTTATATTCGTATTGGTAGCGTCACAAAACTGCTTAAGCACTATCCCGATCAAAGCCGTAAGCTCTGGCATAATCAAGCAGGTGACTGGAGCGCTGAGATTTGTCATGAGGCAGCGCTTGAAGATCTTGACCCTCACGCCATTGCTGTTGCTAGGCAAGTCTTTACTGATAAAAACAAGCGGTTGGCTGAAGACATCCAAGAATGGGATGACATCACCTTTTTAAATAAAGCCAAAATCACCATCCGTGGTCAGATCACTAACACAGCGATCATCTTATTAGGGCGTTATGAAGCTACGAGTTTTTTAAGCCCAGCACAAGCACATATCACTTGGATTTTAAAGGGCGTCGATGGTATTGAAAAGGACTATGAGCATTTTGCCCCACCTTTTTTGTTAGCTTTAGACGAAGTGTACAACAAGATCCGTAACCTCAATTATCGCTACATGGCGTCAGGTTCGCTGTTTCCTGAAGAGGTGCAGCAGTACGATCCTTATATCATTCGTGAAGCATTGAGTAACGCTATCGGTCACCAAGACTACCGATTAGGTGGACGTATCACGGTAGTTGAAAAAGAGGACTCAACACTGATATTCCAAAACAGCGGTGAATTTATCCCTAAGACTATTGAGAATGTCTTGCTACAAGATGCGCCCGAAGCGAGCTATCGCAATCCGTTTTTAGTTAATGCCATGGTTAGTCTAAATATGATGGACACCATTGGTAGTGGCATCAAAAAAATGTATCAGATTCAGTATAAGCGCTTTTTCCCTCTGCCAGATTATGACTTATCCCGTGAAAGAGTCCTCGTGAAATTTACAGGCAAAGTGCTTGATCAAGAGTATGCCAAGCAACTAGCGACAGTCGACAATCTCACATTACACGACATTATAGCGCTGGATAAAGTACAAAAAGGGCAGTCGATTACAGAAAATGAAGCAGAGGCACTACGTAAAAAGTCATTGATAGAAGGACGAAAAAACAGCTATATCATCGCCGCTGATGTTGCTAAGCATACAGAGCAGCAAGCAGAGTATATGCAGCTGCGCGGCTTAGATGACATGCATTATCAAAGCTTGATTATGGAGTATCTCAAAACTTTTGAGCGAGGTAGGTTAGCTGACTTTGATAAGATGCTTGCTAACAAGCTACCGCAAGTACTAGACGACAAACAACGTAAACATAAGGTGCGTAATCTATTACAGAAAATGCGCCGCGATGGTCTTGTGACCTCTAAAAACCAAACTTGGTATCTTGCAGGTAGCTAAACCTAGCTAGCAGCGGCTAAATGTAGCTAGACCTAGCTAAGCGAAGCTAAAGATAGCAAAAAAATAAGCCGCACTACACGGCTTATTTTCATAGGCTCAATGAAATCGAGCAGCTATCTTGCTCTCAATCCACTGAGAAATTTCGCTTTCAACCCATGCTACGCGACCTTTTGATAGCTTGACTTGAACAGGGAAGGTAGGATCATAACGATGTGATCTTTTATCGAGCATATCGTAAATCGTTGTGCTACTAAGCCCCGTATAATGTATGACTTGCTTTAGTGGTAGCATTCGCGGTATCTGTGGCATGCTTAGTGTTGATACGTTTTGCTGAGTGCTGGCATTTAAATTTTCCATGATTTGCTCCTTATAAGTGAATGAGAGCATTCCTCTCATATGCTTACCGAGTCCTATAATTTTTTACTGAATCTCATTTAGTCCGACCGTTAGCTTTGGTTTAGGCAATAAAAAAAGAGCTGAATGACTCAGCTCCTTTTTATGCCGCATATCTGCCTTAATGGGTTTAGCTTACCGCTGTCACGCTTTGCCGTAACCCTTGCTCAATACTGGTCACGTCATGAGTGGCTAACCCATTATTTAGGTGTTCCTGCTGACATTGATCAGCATCGCTTGTCTCAACGGGATAAAACTCTTCCACCACTGCAAACGCCTCATCATTGTCAATTTCAAAGGCTGAGTTCACATAGCCAAGCTTCGCCGCTGTCTCTAATGCCGCTTGATCAAAGCCATGTTCGCTAAGTTCCTTATCAATGGCCCCAGCATCTTGTACTGCCTGTTTTAGTGTGACGCCATCACGTAGGGTTAAATCGACAAAGTAGATCGGCGTACGATAGCTTTGCGTCGTGCTTTTACCACGTAGGGTTAATTGCAGTGGTAAGCAAGACAGCTTATTGCCTGACACCGCTGCAAAGTAGCTTAAACGTGCTGCGAGCGTTCTTATGCTATTAAAGCCTGTAGTGCGAAAGATAAAGGTGCCAAGCTCATCGTCCTCAGACAGATTGACATACAGCCTGCCATACGGCTTACAAGCACCGCCTTGTGCTAGTGGGCAACGATCAGGCGATGGACAAGGCAGCTGCTCCACGCCATTATTGGTTCGGCGCTGACACTGCTCACCGTCACCCACACATAACGGTCTGCCAGTCTGCCGATCAAACAGCGTGTATTCAGCTCGTAGATTCAGCTCAGGATCGTTAAACAGCATGCGTACTGGTATTTGTCTGAGCTTATCGGTTTTACTTTTATGTAGCTTGTCATCTAGTGGGTGGTTGATCCAGCCCTCCTTGTTTTGGATTTGGCTGGTAATGGTGAATTGATCGTCTTTGGCAGGCAGACGTTTGCCATCTTTTACAATGACGCGTCCAATGCTAATGCGACCTAGTACAGGTGGGGTTATGGTTAGACCTTTAATCATGGTGATATTCCTTATGGTTTTAATAAAATGTGTTTAGCCATAAAAAAGCCCACCTTTAAGTGGTGGGCGTTTATGCGTTGGTTTTGGTTTGTTGGTGTGTTGACTGACTGAATACGCGCTTAGTCAGTTAGGATGACAAAGCGGCGACTGCCTTGGCGGGTTTTACTAAACTGCGCAAGCAACTCAGGATGCGCTTTAGCAATGGCCTTACTATCAAGACCGACACTATCTTTCGAGCGCTTCCACGAGATAGCACCTTGATTGAATACCGCCACTTCATTATCGGCAATCAGTGTTTGCAGCTGATGCTTCACTCGGTCATGACGTTCTTCTAGCTCCTGCATGTAATCACGATAGCTCAGCAATTGCTCAAACAATTTATTAGCACCGTCGTCTTCTCGCAGATCGACCTTGCTTGATGGCTTGGGCGTTGGATAAAGCAGCTTAAGAGCTTTAGCTGCTGACTCGCTATGATCAGGCGTTGGCGGTTTGTCGGTTTCCACGTATTGCCAGAACAGACGCTCATGCCGGGTGATAGATGCAATCAAACCCTCATCACGCTCAACCTTATAAATCTTAGCCTCGTGTCCACAAAGCAGTACGCAGATATGCGCCGCTTGCTTACCCGTGACGGCCAATTGATGCTGTACCTGGCAAGTGACGTATAGAGGCACGCCATGCTTCCACAGCTTCGCCCCATGCTCCCCTGCCGTTTTACATTCCAGTATCTGTACGTCATCGCTACCAGTGATTGCGTAATCCAAGTTCGCCAACATAAAGTGCTGCTCAGGATCAGGATGCTGCAAGATCGCGTTGACGCGCCTGACTTTATTGCCGGTATGCTCTTGATAGTATTTAGCGACCATAGGCTCCAAGGTATTACCCCAGTACAAGGGCGAGTAGCCCTCAATGCTCTCATCGATGTCGGAGCTTGAGCGTCCAGTCTTGATCATCCATAGCTCAAGCATAGAGAGATACGGATGAATACCACAAGCGGCAGCAGCGTCACTACTACCAATGCCTTGCTTGCGTACTTGTAGCCAGTCCTCACGGCTCAATGACTTGGTATTAACCAAACGCTTTGCAGTGGTCGATTGGCGAACAAAAGTGTCAACTGGCTTATTATCATTCTTAAGCTTGGCTTTTAATGGCGTTCTAACTTTAGTGGTTGAGCGCTTTGCTAGTCTTGGCTGAGTAGTCGTATTTAATGCGATCATGTTCATAATGAATTCCTTTGATAAATTGGTTGAAGTGATAAGTGAAATAACAGGCATAAAAAAACCACGCGCTTAGGCGTGGTTTGATTGGTTGAGTTTACTAAGATAATTTAGGCAATCAGTGCAAAGGCCTCCTCTAAGCTTTTGTCCTTCAGCTTAGCGCCAGCGCCAAACCATGCTGAATCGAGCCTGTGATCGGTCGACATCGCACGGCGCTCATGGTCAACATACTCAGTCATCGCAGACAGTAGCCCATAAGCGGTATCACGTGCAGAATCCAGATCCGCACCGCGACCTTGACCATTGAACATATTCATCACCTGATTCATCGCTCGAGCGTTAGGCACCGCATCCTTTTCTTTCTTAGCGCTATTAAACAGAATAATGTCATTGTCCTGATTGTTGAATACACGGTTTAAATAATTAGCCGCTTCTGCCTGAGTAACACGGCGCTGGGTGAGCTGCTTCATCTCATACACGTGCTCATTCCACTGTTTAACGGAGACGCCTAACTGCTGCTTGACTCTATCGGCATCAAACGAGGTGCTATGCGGTACTTTAACGACACCACCGCTGCCATCAGCTAAGCTAATAGCTAGAGTGTTATTACATACCACACGGATATTGGTGAACTGTGCTGTGGTCGCTAGCGTCCCATCACAAGCCGTTGCTAGCAAAAGATAGCCATTACTCACATCACCGCCTTTGAGGGTCGTTGACTGGCCTGTACGAGCCAATGCCCACATCTTACGACCACCTTTTAGAACACCAGCAGTCTCAAGCTCAAAGTGCGATTGCTCAGTGAGATCACGATAGAACTCTAAAATCTCACGGGGTTGCACTTCTTGGTAGCGTTGACTGACGACGGATAACGGTTCTAAGTTATCAGAGCGATACAACACTTTGTTGCTATCAAAGGGCATGATCAGGCTTTGACCTTTTTCATTATTCGCCATGTAGCTGACATCTGATGACTCAATACGCCAGTCCATACCAGCCTCCTTAGCCCAGACCTCAATAGGCTGATTCTTTGGCAGTTGACTACCGAGACCGTGCCAAGGGGTATCACCGATATATGCCATATTTTCGATTAAATGTGCCATGATTACTTTCCTTTTTATTGATAAGTTACGTAAATTGATGATTGATAGTTATTTGATGGTTGAAAAAACATGTGTACAGTCATCACAGCGATGCTGCTTATTGACCAGCATCGGTTAAGCTCAATGACGGTTGCGATCGCAGTACCTGCAACCACACCGATCACTGGATGTACTTTGAATGGTTTGCATAGACTGACACCAAGACCGATCAGTGCAGCGGGTGATAACAGCTCATCAACAAGCTGATGGTTAGTACTATCAGTCATTACATAAACAGCGGACGACTGACAGCGTGGACATAGTAGTTTCATAAGGGCTCCTTATTGCGCGCATAAAAAGGCCTGCACGAGGCAGGCCTTTGATGTTGAGTAAGGATGAACATTAAGCAATTAATGCTCGATCTCATGAAAGTAGTATGTATTTGAAATTAGTTTGCTATGGGTGGTAGCCCTCGGCGCTTTGTATTGCGGTAGGCACTATGACCAAAGGTGCGCATGTTAGGTAGCATTGCTTTAAGACGCTGCTCATACTTGTCCTTTTTTGTAGTGAGATACAATGCTGTATTAATGGTATTTTGAACTTTGTTAGGATCTTTCCTATGGGTCATCTCTATACCAAGTGTACCTTTCTCTTTGAACGGCTTAAAATACTTCGGATCATTGCAATTGAAGTAACTGCCTTGTCCGTCTGTCATAGATACCCATTTCTCACCGACGCTACGACCAGAGTAGTAACCATTATCTTTCTTGGCACCGTTGTACAAGAGTAATAAATGGCAATGCAAGCTACCTTTATTATCGTGATCTCCAGTTTGCTTATATCCTTGCTCAAGTGACCAAGCAAATCCTTCAAGCTCCTTAAAACAGCCCTTTTTATTACTCATACGTTCTCTTAGCGATGTCATATGCTCATCAAAGTCGTGAACACTAACGCCACTCCTGCATTCAATTTTATACTGTAAATCCACTCTGACTACGAGTAAGCGTCCGTGATGTGTAAACATCTGTGTCAAATACTCTCTAAAAGAATTAGTATTTCGAGTTTCTTGTAGTAAGAAGGTGTGACGACTCATATCGTATTCAGGTTTATATTTTTTTATTTCGTAGACAAATGCATCAACTGATTGCTGATCCCATATTACCTCCAAAGGATAGTACTCACC
>Ga0208301_1000437_pt1 | contig 11548 bp, 16 predicted proteins | sample 25BtaG_FD_184100 | JGI IMG/M metagenome (GOLD analysis project Ga0208301, IMG submission 184100) | Marine viral communities from Cariaco Basin, Caribbean Sea - 25B_WHOI_OMZ_CsCl (SPAdes) (version 2) | ecosystem: Environmental > Aquatic > Marine > Oceanic | place: Caribbean Sea: Cariaco Basin...
GTCGTTCTTGTAGCTTTGAAGCTGCTCGACCGTATCCTTGTCGTGGAGAGTAAGGTCATCAAGGAGCGCATCAATGAGCCAACCTGTTGCTTGATCGAGGCTTTTGCTGGTGCTTGTGAAGCCCGGCTTGAACTTGGCTTCATAGTAGAGATTCGGGTAACCCCGCTCTACCAAAAGCGAGAGCACTGCTTGCCCGACGCCGTTGGACTCCACGACAACCAGCGCCTTGTTGTAGCGCATCCCAATCTTCTCAACTTGGTCCGTGAACTTCAAGGGGTCGATGTGAGCGGCGAACGTCGCCACCTGCGTCCAATCATCCCGCCAGCACTTGAAGACATGGAACGCCGCATGGTCTCGGGCAGCATATCCACTCGGGTCAACTCCGATGGCGTAAATCGCCTCGGGTTGGGGCTCCTCGTAGATGCCCAGAGGCCCAGCCCAAGGAATAAGGTGAGCCTTCGTGTGCTTCTCCAACGCGTGTTGGGGGATGGCTCCAGCGGAAGCCGATGTCCAACAGGACACATCATCGAACGGGTACATCACCGGGAACATCTCGGGATGGCGTCGAATCTCCGGGTCGGAGTTCATCAACAACCTGCGGAACGCAAGGTTCTCCTTGGTAAGCCCAGAAGAGCCGTAGCGATTCAGGAGGTCAACCTCCTCGTTCTCCAGCGTCCACTCTTTGGGCCAGGGGCGCTGATTTAGCAGCCCATCCCAGAAGGGGAAGAAGTGAGCGACGTGCCGCCCGTCCCCCGCTTTGGCCATCAAGTAATGCTCATGCCACGCGCAGTTCCTCTCCCAAGGAGTCGCCTCGAAGACGACGAGCGCCTCCCGCCGGTTGATGAGCGACGGGTTGATGAGGAACATCGACCCATTGAAATCAGACCAGAGATGGCATTCGCTTGCGTGGAAAGAATCAGGAGACTGACCAACACCCACCGCTCCGGCTTCCGCAGACAAGATACGCATCTTGCCGCCTTGGCTTGGGTCGAACGTAAGCTGGCGACTCTCCCTCGTGGGAAGTGTCTTGGAGCGAAGCTGTTCTGGCCAACGCTGGTGTAGATGGTGAACTCTCTTGTGCAGGTACTCGGCGCGGTCCCTGTTATCCGCAATCGCCACATGATCCCAGCCCGGGATGTAGGCCGCCTTGCAGTACGCAGCGTACTCGACCGACAGGGACTTCCCGCCCTGTCGATAGCCCAGGAGAGTAAGGAACTGTGTTTCCCCCGTTGGGAGCCTGGGCGGATTGCTCATGTAGTCGAGGATGGTCGGCTGTAGAGCGTTGGTGATCGCCTGGGCCCGGTAGGGTACGAATCTCGCCGTCTCCTGATCATGCACTTGCCCAAAGGCAGGTAGCGCATGCGCCGGAGAGCGCAGCGTGTTCAACAGCCGCTTTGCCTGGGCTGCTTGGTTTGGACCGGGTTTACTGCTCATGCGTTCAGTGGAATAGGACAGTTATATATAGGGGCGCTCTCAAGGCTACTTCTCCATGGCCTTCTTGGCCGCTGCATCTCGACTCTTCCGAGTTCCTTCTGGGGAGTAGTCCGCTTCTTCTTCAGGCTCGTCGCCAAACCGCCGCTGCTTTTCCCATTCGGGGTCTGCCCAGGCTGGAGAAGTTCCCTCCGGCTCATATCCTGGCTGCTCGGCCAGGAACTCTTCAGATTCAATGTCCCGCTGTTGCCTGGCTCTTGCCTCGGGGGCACTCTCAAACTCCGAACCCATCGTCCCGGCTTCTGCCTCGGGGATGTCAGCGAACTCCGCTGCAAGACCAGCGAGTGGGATGGCCTTGAGCCCGGCCTTTCTTCCAAACTTCAACGCTTTGCCTGCTTCCCTGGCTGCCCGTTCTCGGGCTTTCCGAGTTCCTTCGGGGCTGAAATCTCTTACTTTCTCTCTTCGTTGTTCATAGCGATTTTCAAGAGCCTCGTTCAGTTCTTGCTCTCCACCGAAAGCTTCTGCGAGATCGTCAATGTCCCTATCGGACCAGCCCCCCATAGATAGACGGTGTCTGGGATTTATGTTGGGATCGTGCGCCTGATCGAAAGCCTCATCGAAGTAGCCGACTGCTGCATCATCTTCGACACCAACATCACCGTAGAGTGCCGGTTCGTCCCAACCAGACAGCATACCTGTCAGAGCGTGATCCAGCTTATCGATCAGGTCTTTTTCATCAGGCACAGCTACTCCCTTTATCAGGGGTTGGAGTCTTGTAGTGGGGGGATCGATTGAACCTCCCCCCTCCGAAAGGTTCTTGATAAGGCTCATATCGACGGGTTCCGCCCCGAGGATATCTTCGATAGGGACGCGGCGTTGTGCCCTCAACCCACTCTTCTGGAAAAGCTGAGTATCGGGATCTGTCTCCCAGGGGTTGCCGCCAGGGGCCCCGGGTTTGTGAGCAATGATGGAGACCTTCCCCGTACCCAGGTCCCCGTGTGCCTGCCAGTCCATTTCAGAGGCAAACTGGACAGCATCCTTATAGTCAGAAAAGGCGTAAATCTTACCAAGCTCCCCGAGCCTTTGGCCCGAGGGGTTGACGAAGTTTGTGGGTTGCATCCCTACAATGCCGCGCTCTGCGATCTTCGGGAGATTCGCTGTTCGAGTGACATGGTAGTAAACCTCGTCGGCCACAGCTACTCTCCTCGGGCTTTCTTCTGGCGGGTGGTGGTGCCATCGAGGATGGCGTCTTGAACTTTGATAACCTGCTTGCTGGGCTGCCCAAGGGAAGCCTCTTCAACGGGGGCGACTCCAGCCAACTGGATAAGCTGCCCAACGTAGTTGACCTGGGTGTTTTGAGCCCCGCCCTCACCGGCCAGAACGCATGTGTACATGAGTTCAGCCCAGCGGCGCATCTCCGATGACTCCCTCGCTTTCAGATTGCCCTGGGCGAGGTCAATGCAGACCGTCGTGGCGAAGTCTACGATGGCGTCCGTCGAGTGCATCTTGTCCGCATTCTCCTTGAGGAACGCGACGGGTAGGACCTCGTCCAGCCCAAGGAGCCTGTCAATCTCCTCCGAAGAGAGGAGACTCGTAGCGGAAAGGGCGACTTCTGTTGTCTCCTCCACAGGAGCGGCTTCCACTTCCATGGCCACCTCCTCCTCTTGCTCCTCAATCTCCAGGTCAGCAAAGATGTCGTACATGCTTCGCCCGTCAGCTTCGTCTTCCATGCCCTCTCCTAAAACTGGACTCCAGTTTTCTTGTACCGTTCCAATATATCCCAAGCTGTCTTCCTATATCCTCTAAGACGACGCTCGTGGTTCCATACCCATTTGGACTCGGGGGGCCTTGTGTTGTCAACACCTTCCGAGGGAGGAGCCCAAAGAGGTGCAGGATTAGGAAGAGCCCGGGGTGCAGGAGCAATCCGTTGACCTGTCGAGAGTACGTGTTGTACCAGTGGTTTGCCAACCATTTCCTTCAGGTACTTCTGGTGATTGGCGTGAGGGACCATGATCCTCCGCATCTGTGCCCGACTCCCCATCGCTACGACGCGTAAATCGACGCCGATAGCCCAAAGGGTGAAGCGAGGGGTGTTTTGGAACAGCCATCGGATGGCGTAAGCCGCTTCTTCCTCCCATCCCGGGGCTACCTGCTCCATCACATGAGCGGGGATGCCCACCAGCCACCAATACAGGGAACTCTTGTGGGAAGCCATCGGCCTGTCCTTCCCTTTCGCCCCAATCCAGTATTTCCCGTCATTGAGGAGCAGTGCCGCCATCTCATACGGAGATGGAGGTTCCTCCAAAGGATTCCAAGCCTCCCGTAGCGTTTCCGTCCACTCTTCCGGCGCTACCCCGAACGTCTCCGCGTAAACCGCCTCCGTAAACGCCTCGTGCCCGAGAACTTGCGCCCGGATCACCCGTTGCTTCCTCCTGAACGGCTTCGTCCACTTGTCACGGAACCTCGCCGTCGTCCACGGCATGGAAAGCCCAAAGCCGACCGCAATCTCCAGCCAAACGGCCCCCGCCACCACAAACTTCGCCTGGGGACCTCCCTCAAACGCTGGATGGTACAGCAAATGCGTCCACGCGTCCCCTGGGAGAGAGCAATCCACCTGTCTACTGTAATCGTGGGCTCGTTAGACTGCCAAAAACAGGTCGCGTGTGAGAGGGGGGATATAACGGCCCACCACCACCCCCCTTCGGGGGGGATGCCCCCTCGGTACACGCGCACACTCGGTCGGTCTGGACAGGTCAAGGGGTGGGGTGGGGTATCACGTGACACCTGACACTTCATCCGTTGACATCGATTTGACATCTCATATCAGCGACCCCCCCTCACCATATGTGACCATGAGTGCGGGCCCCCCCTGCCGACGCGCAGGATCCGCGCGGGGCCCGATTCATTGAAACGCGAATAGACGAGACAACGCGCGGTACGCGTGCGCCCCTATTCTGGGGGCTCGCCTGTGCTGCGCATACGCCCCGCAAGGGGCAAGGAAGAAGCGATGAACAAGAAGCAAGAAACAGCACGCAAGGTAGCCGCTCTCACAGGAGCACGGTTCCTCACTCCCCTGGCGATCCGTGGCAGTGACCATCTGGTAGCCGCCGTTAGTCGCGAGATTGACGCCGGACACAAAGGCGGGACGCTGGCCCTATCTGGGGACGGCTGGTCTCTCCGAGTGTTTTACGGGTCTCCCGTGAGCACTACAGAAGCCCAGGCGGTAGAGGGCTACTGCAGCCGACACAGCCTGGAGTCTCCCGCGTACCTCTCGCTCTACTCGCCCACTGGCGACACGAGCAAGGCAGACCAGCCCGCTACGGGCTGGCAAGACGCGCGGGTCTCCAGCAAGGGCAAGGGAATCGCTCCCGCCAGGCTGGAATACGTGGCGGACGGTTGCCGGGTAGAACGCGACGGCGCGGTTTTCCGGGTCAAGGTCGGCGGCCTGGAGGTAGCCCGGATCGGAGCGTTCCGGGTGTCTACACAGCGCTTGGATCGCTGGATGGATACAGCGGGATCGCCTTTCCGAGACTGTCTGAAGATCACGGCAGCGGAGAAGGCCAACCAAGAGAAGGGACGCGCTAAGAGCGCCCTGGAGACGATGATCGCCAAGTACCGCGAAACCCTCTCAATCGATGAGATCGCGGAGTGCTTGGGGCTTCCCCCAGAAGCGATTGCGGCAGCAGCCAAGTAGAAAGAAAGCCCCCCCGGGAAACTGGGGGGGCCCTTTCGCGTTTCACGTAGTCTGCCACATGGCTCCGGACACGAGCGCAACCCGCGCTGCCGCTGCTATCGCGCTGCCGCTGCCGCTCACAAGATTCTCTCTCGTTCTATTCGCGCTGCCGTCAATGGCAGTCGGGCGATGACAATCCACGCAGCTATCGCGCTGCCTGGGTTGCCATGGTTCTACTGACATGTGATAGTAGAGCTACGGTAGCATCCCCGCTGCCGTTCACACGGGCCGGATAGCCCAAAGGAAAGAAGCATGTACCATTTGAGAGACTGCGACGACAACAAGGGCCAGTACACGCACGAGCAGTTGCAAGTGCTGGCGACTGCGGAAGCTGACAAGACAATCGCTTGCCTCGTCACCGATACGGACGCGCTCCTTTGGTATGCCCGTAGAATGCGGGAACAGTACCGGGAATCAATCTATGGCGGTGGCCTGCGGAATGCTGCTGGCCTCCTGCGGTGTGAGGTATCCGCCCGCGCCATGCTCCTGGTAGAGCGACACGTTGAATCTCTCACGGGTGTGTAGCCGACCGAGCGCAGGGCATACGGGCTTAGCCTGTATGCGCTGCTTTCGTTCTACTACCAGAACGATACCGCTCCTGGATAGGGAGCAAAGGAAAGAAGCACAATGTACAACGAAAGAATCGGAGAGATCCTCGACTGCGTGGACTACATGACGCTGGTAAACATGGGCTACAAGGATGTGGCCGACGGCGAGCCGAATCACGCTGCGCTTGACAGTGACAGCGATGGCGCTGCCGATGAGCCCGAGGTGGTGTCATGACACGCTTCAATAATCGTGCGTCCTTTGAAATCTCGCTGCAAGATGGGCGAATCACCATGCCATGCGCTGCGCTGGGACCACTGGTAGTCCATCGCCCTGTCAATGAGGCTGGCGACGGTCCCAACAACAATCGCCACGCTGGCTGGCGTGTCTCTCACGCTGCCACCGGGCTGCACGTTGACCGCTCCACACAGTGTAACGAACGTGCTGCCCGCCGACTGGCCCGGCGGCTGCTGGAACACGAGACGCTGTCGCAAGTGTTCGCGCCGGAATCCGTAGACCAGATGAAAGCGTGCGCTGCGGACGCTGGCCTCTCGTGGGCTGACGTTGGTTCACTGGTACAGGACTGCATCGACGCTGTAGCGTTCGAACGCAGGTAGCCGGACGAGCGCAGCGCACAGCCCAGGGTGGGGGGCTGTGCGTTTCTCCCGTTCTACTACAGACGGAAAGGAAAGAACCATGACCCGAATGCACTTCAAAGATATCGCAGAGATTCTGCACGACACGGAGATGCCGACGCCTGTACGAGAACACCTCGTGCATGCGTTCGGTGTGATGTGTCGCAACCACAATCCTAACTTCAGCCACACTCGTTTCGCTGAAGCTGCCACGCCCGAGGAGCCGGAGCCTGTCGCTCCTGTGCTGGCCCGGGAAAGGATGGACTTGCCATGAGTCTCCCCTACAACCACGGATACCCCGGTTCGTTCTACTACGCGGGCTACCTGCCCGATGAGCGCACACCAGCGCAGGCAAAGCAAGATGCGGAGTTTGACTACCCCGCTACCGACGCAACCTGTGAGGTGTGTGACCTCGGGTTCTTCTACAGTCCAGGACGGGCAGACGCCATAGCCTGTGACGACTGCTGGGATGAGGAGATTGACGCTGCCCAGGGAGGTGACAAGTGACCACCCACGACTACGGGATCGGTGATGTTGTCCGAAACATTAGCAGCCGAAAGCTAACGTGGACAATCAGTGGCACCAGCCTCGACAACGAGCCGTGCTTCCTGCTGACCAACAACCAAACAGGAGCAACCAAGCACGTCTTGCTCTCCGACATGGAAAAATACTGGGTTCACCACCACGCATTCTCCAAAACTGTGAGGGAATGGAGCCCGGAGACAGGCTGGGTAATCAGGGAAGTGGGAGGTGAAGGATGAACAATCGAGGATTCGATATCGCTGACGCTGCCATGGGGTGCTGTGCGCTCCTGGTTTTTCTTGAACTATTCAGCAGTGCTCTTGTGGCGCTGGCCCAGGGAGGTGTGTGATGCTGCGCTCTATTCTCTACCTGTTGCGTGTTGCTCCAGGCTATGACGTGGAAGACCAGGATGAAATTCCTGGAAAGGACTTTGGACCCAACTGGATTCGTGGTCTGTTCTTCTACCTCTACCGTGTGAAGTGGTGCCGCGATGAGTACGTCCGTGTGGAAGGCTTCTTTGAATACGTCCACTACATCACAGTGGAAAGCATGGACGCCTATCTTGACCAGGACGATCCCCTCCTGGAGCTACGGGATTTCCTGGACAACGCTCTCCCTGCCCAAGGAGGTGTGTGATGCTGACAGCATATGAACGACTGGCGACGAACGCTGCCGCACGGAAAGCGTTTCCAGGCCCCATCCCAACGGGAGTATTGGAGAGCATCACTTTCCACGAGGGTTCCCCGTCTGCCTACGGGATGCTGACCGATGGGCATCGGCGTGTCTGGATCAATCCAGTCTGGTGGAAGACGCTCTCTTCTGAGAAGAGGATTGCAATGGCTGCCCGTGAGATGGGGCACATCTGCTACGCAGCACAAGGTTGATTGTCCATAGCTACAGTCCACACGCTTCACGGCGTGTGGGCTCTGGCCGTTCGACAATGCCGTTGACGGAAAGGAAAAAACCAAAATGCAACTGTTCAATATGGGACTGGCTGCTGGCTTGAGTCTTCAAGCTGGTATTGCTACGCTCCTCGTCGGCCCTGCCGGCGTAGGGAAAACCGAAATCGCAGAAGGAATGTGTCGTTCACTCGGCTACCATTTCTGTGGGACAATCATCGGCACACAGTGTGACCCTGGCACAGACTTTGGAATGCCTGTGCTTGTCACTGACCCGGACACGGGCGAGCAAACTGTAGTCAAGCTGCCCGGTCATGTGTTCCGGGAAGCTATCGCTGCTGCTGGACGCGGGCAGATTCCCGTCATCTTCTTTGACGAGCTAAACACCTGCTCTCCGCTGGTGCGTGCTGCTATGCTCACGGTCATCCAGTCAAAGCTGGTGGGAGATGTGCGTCTGCCCTCGGAGACACGGTTCATCGCTGCGATGAATCCTCCGGACATCGCGCCCAATGCCACGGACATCATGCCTCCCACTGCCTCACGGTATCTGTGGTTGGGGTTCGAGTCCGAGCGTCGGTGGCGTTTGCCGCTGGACTTCTGGCGTAGAAGCAAGGCGCAGGGATTCCCTGACCCCGAGCTTCTGATTCTCCCTGACGATTGGGAGTCTCACATCCCTGCTGCTGCTGGATTGGTGGACGCCTTCTTGTCCTCCAACCCGGAAGCCTACGAGGATGACCAGGATATCCGCTGCGTCAATACACCGGTCGCCTGCCCTCGCACCTGGACATGGGTGGAACGCGTGCTGGCTGCATGTGAATCCGTGCATGCTCCGTTCGAGGTGATGGAGATGTGCTTGTCAGGTCTCGTCGGCAAGGGCAACGGGCTTGCGCTCATGGAGTTCCGCAAGCTGCGTGACTTGGCTGACGTGGATCTGTGCTTGGCACACGCCGGGCCTATCCCCCAGCGTGGTGATGTGTGCTTCCTGCTGTTCGAGGCTGCGAGCGTGAAGCTCCGAGAGGAGCCGACGGTTCAACGGTGGCAGCAGTTCTGGAATCTGTACGCTGCATCCGATGCTGCTGGCATGGTGGACTACGCCTTGCCCGGGGCGGAGAAGGTGTGCCGTCAAGCCTCGCCCAAGCTGGGTGATGGCTCGCCGAATCCCTTCTACATTCAGGGCGCGTTGAAGGCTCTGCCCAAGGGGATGGCCAGCGTCATGAATATCTTCCGCATGGTCGGCATGAGTCCTGACGCATCGGCGGGAGGTGCTGCATGAGGCATACCCCGGACCACGTTCGGGCGCTTGAGAAGGTACGGTGTTGCAACTCACTGCACCGTATCGTTCTCACGAACCACGGACGACTGACCCTACTGGATCACGACGAGGATACGGACGCCGGCATGGAGATGCTGCGTGCCCTAAATCCTGACCTGCGTTGCCGTTGCCATGAAGTTCTATGGTGGTGGCGCTGGCTCACGGCAGAAGATCCTTGCGACCGTCCAGTAGAGGAGCACGCGCTTCCACGCTGGGTAAACGAGGAACGCCAGTATGAAAGCGTGAAGAACAAGGGCCGGTGGAATGAGTCTCGCAGTATGGAACTGCGGAAAATATCCGTGAAGTATGCCCTCCGCCAGTTGCCCACGGAGTTGCGCCCGTGGGGGCAGCTTGCGCTCAAGGTGAAGGAGAAACGAGAGAGGCACGCTGGCTATGAAACACCACCCCGTGCGGTGTTCGCTGACTGCGTTGCTACGCTCGATTCATGCTGGGAGAAGGGACAGGAGCAAACTATCAGCGACTTGGGGTACGGCTTATATGGTGCCCAGGAAGTGCTCTGGCAGGATGCACTCACCGCTGCCAAGTGTGGCGTGAAGCCTGCTTTTGGGAAGTACCGTCGCTGGGTTCGTGGGCTCTCCGAGAATCGCTCATGGAGTAACAACCAGCCCAAAAAGAGGAGTGAGGTGGAAGCATTGAGCCTTTTCCAAGCACGTATCAAACAGCGTACAGGAAAATGGCACCAATACTTCCAGAACAACCTCTGTCAAGGCGTTCATTCCATGCGGCGTTGGCAAACCCATGTTGCTGGGAAACCGTTCGCCTCGCTGGGGAAGGACGCTCGCGTAAGGGACGACGTGAAGGGCGTGTTCATCATCGACGCTCCACCCGTGGAGATTCCTGCCCAGGGGGATGTGTCTTTCCCTGTGCAGGTACACCACGCTGGGTTGAACCGGAGGAGCAACGCCGGAAAAGTAGTATCCGTTTTCGCATGGGCGCTCGTGACCCGCTCCGCTGGAGAGTGGAAGATACGTCCGCTGGGCGACAACTGGTACAACGCCCTTGACGGCAACGGTTGGATCGACTGGCTGTAGAGCACAGCCCATCCCTCGCATGGGGGGTGGGCTATTCCCTACATCCCGTAGGATAATGAGGAAAGAACAATGCAACCGAGACCTACTGTAAACCACAGCGGACGAGAGGATGGATTCCCTCTCACTGCTGTACGCTTACGCGCACGACAACTCATGCCGTATGTAGCCCGAGCGCTCTATGCTGCTCCCCTGGTGCCGGTGCCAGGACTGCGGCAGAAGAGCGGAGGCTGGGCGTGTGATGAGTTTGGACGGGTCTTCTACGACCCCATCATGCTCACAACGGAGACGCTAGATGCGCTCGCTGCTGACCTGCTGCATGAAGTAGCCGGCCACATTCTCCGGCGGCATGCCATTCGCTTCAAACGTCTGCCCGTGATGAACGGGATGAAGCCTGACCACCAACGGTGGAACAAGGCCGGTGACTGTGAGATCAATGATGACCGTGTGCTGAAAGAGAATCTCCAGGGCTGGTGTGTGTTTCCCCACAAGCTGGGTTTGCCCGAGGGGAAACTGGCAGAGTGGTACTACGTCAACCTGCCCGAGGATGACGAGGGTGGTGATGACGGGGGAGGCCAACCCGGAGATGAGCCGGGAGAAGGCGACGGTCAAGGACAGGGCCAGCCCGGTGGCTGCGACTGTGGTTCCGGTGCTGGAGGCCCGGAACGTGAGTGGGAGCTTGGGCCACCTGACCCGGACGCCGACCCGGATAGCCCGGAGGCTCAAGGGATGAGCGAGGGAGAACTGGAAGCTATCCGCCAGCATGTAGCCGAGGAAGTTCGGAAGCATGTCCAGCAGAATGGCATCGGCTCCGTGTCTGTCGAGTGGCAAGAATGGGCAAACGAGACGCTCGCCCCTCCCACAATCCCGTGGCAGCAAACGCTGTCCCGTATCGTGCGAGCATCCATTGAGATGAGCGCAGGAGCGGAGGACTACACGTACAGGAAGATCAATCGTAGGCAGTCTGCGCTTGGAGGAATCATCCTCCCTGCTATGTACAAGCCCAAGATTGAGATTGCCCTTGTACTCGACACGTCCGGCTCCATGAGCAACCAGATGGTGGAGAGCGGGCTGTCTGAAATCAACGGTATCTGCCGGGCAGTAGGATCTTCTGTCACTGTGTTCTGCTGCGACACGTCCGCAGGCGCAGCCCAGAAGGTGGCCAATGCTTCCCGCGTGGAGATTGACCGGCGAGGTGGAACGGACATGCGCGTTGGGATTGAGGCCGCCCTCAAGTCTACGCCCCGACCGCACGTCATCATCGTCGTCACCGACTGCGAGACGGACTGGCCCAGGAAGAGGTGTCCTGTGCCCCTGGTAGTCTGCGCCGTCGGCAAGAGTTCATGGATTGAACGCGTGCCCTCATGGGCCAAGACCGTGCAGATTGAGGATTAGCCCAGGGTAGTTGATTCTCCCTACAA
>Ga0208301_1000439_pt1 | contig 11524 bp, 9 predicted proteins | sample 25BtaG_FD_184100 | JGI IMG/M metagenome (GOLD analysis project Ga0208301, IMG submission 184100) | Marine viral communities from Cariaco Basin, Caribbean Sea - 25B_WHOI_OMZ_CsCl (SPAdes) (version 2) | ecosystem: Environmental > Aquatic > Marine > Oceanic | place: Caribbean Sea: Cariaco Basin...
TGCACTTTCGACCCCGTAACCCAACAGGAACGGTAGACTTAGAGACTTATGCTATTTTAAAGGCATTGAATAAGAAGTATGCTGATACCAACGATTTTTATTAACCCTTTCATATCATCAATAATAAACAAGCTGTACAAGGAATTTTATGAGCACATTGTTTAGCGTAAATTTGAATAAATTGGCTTTAATCCGTAACTCTCGCGGTACTGACTACCCTAACTTGCTGTATTTTGTAAAAAAGCTGATTGACCTAGGTGTCAAAGGCTTTACTGTACATCCGAGACCAGATGAGCGTCATATCAGATACCAAGATGTGTATGATATCAGTGCATTCTTAAAGGATTACCCAGAGATTGAGTTCAATATCGAAGGCAATCCAAACGAGCAGTTCTTAAAGATTATCCGTGAGGTAAAACCGCATCAATGCACGCTCGTACCAGATAGCGACGATCAGCTGACCTCTGATCATGGCTTTGATATCATCACTCATCATGAGTTTTTATCAACGTTGAGCAAAGAGCTACAAGCCTTTGGTACGCGCTGTGCGGTGTTCATCGACCCTGATATCGAACAAATCAAAGCGGTCATCGAGAGTGATGTACAGACGATCGAGATGTATACCGAAGAATGGGCGCGCGCCTACAGTAATGGTAAGAGCGGTAACCAGTTCGATGAGGTTCAGCAACGCTTTAGCGACTGTATTAATCTAGCTAATCAAAATGGTATCCGCGTCAATGCGGGTCATGATTTGAATTTGGATAATTTGGCTGATCTACTCGCGCTTAGTGATATCGCTGAGGTGTCGATTGGTCATGCATTTACGATTGAATCATTGGAACAAGGCATGGATAATGTCGTGCGTCAGTATTTAGCAATTTGTGCTTAGTTCATACTAGGGCGTGTCTTCAATTCACTCGATAGTCCTCTAAATGGGCTAAAAATGGCTAAATCTTGCCAAACATCGTCAAATAGCTGGTTAATATCCCGATATTATCTGCACTATTTTCCTTGTTTGACGGCAATTTATCTCATTTTTATCACCATTTTTGAAATGAAGACACGCCCTAATGAGCAAATAGTTTGGTTCTATCAGCAGACCTAATATCTGCATTATCAATGCAAACGCCAATAATATTAAAAAAGGAATCTTTATGTATCAAGACTTTCAGAAACATCTACAACAAGAAATCAGCGACATACGCTCAGCAGGACTGTATAAAACCGAGCGCGTGATCACCTCTCCGCAAGATGCGCTCATCAAGATCGCCGATGGCCGTGAGATGCTTAATTTTTGTGCCAATAATTACCTTGGACTGTCTGATCACCCTGAGATTAAAAAGGCGGCTATCGGGGCCATTGAAAACTCAGGTTATGGCATGTCATCGGTACGGTTTATTTGTGGGACGCAAGATTTGCATAAGCAATTAGAAGCGGCGATTTCTAAGTTTTTTAATACCGAAGATACGATTCTTTATGCGGCCTGTTTCGATGCCAATGGCGGTGCCTTTGAGCCACTATTGACCAGTGAAGATGCCATTATTTCTGATTCGTTAAATCATGCCTCAATCATCGATGGTGTACGCCTGTGTAAAGCCGCGCGTTATCGCTACGCCAATGCGGATATGCAAGATTTAGAGACGCAATTGCAAGCGGCGCAAGCACAGCGTTTTCGTTTGATTGTCACCGATGGTGTATTTTCAATGGATGGTAATGTCGCGCCAATGGATGAGATTTATGCGTTGGCACAAAAATATGATGCCATGGTCATGATTGACGAGTCACATTCAGCAGGTGTGGTCGGTCGCACTGGTGGCGGCGTGACTGAATTGTTTGATCTGCGTGGCGATATTGAGCTTATCACGGGTACTTTAGGCAAGGCGTTTGGCGGTGCTATTGGCGGCTTTACGACAGGTAAAAAAGAAATCGTTGAGATGTTGCGTCAACGCTCACGCCCGTATCTGTTTTCCAACTCTATTCCTCCTATGGTGGCGGCCGCTGGGGTAAAAGCGTTTGAGATGCTGTCACAAGACAATACCTTACAAGACCAATTGCATGAAAATACCGCCTATTTTGTGAAGCAAATGCAAGATGCAGGTTTCGATATCAAGCCCACTGCATCGGCAATTTGTGCAGTTATGCTTTATGATGCCAACGTCTCACAGCAAATGGCAGATGCGCTGCTTAAAGAAGGCATTTATGTGATTGGCTTCTTCTATCCTGTCGTACCCAAAAACGAGGCTCGCATTCGTGTCCAGCTCTCTGCCGCTCATACTCGCGAGCAGCTCGACCAGTGTATCGCCGCTTTTGTCAAAGTCGCCAAGCAAATGAAGGTGATTGATTAAGCGTCGTTCGGATTTACTCGCTGAATTCAATAATTAAGTACAACGCAACTAAATAAGAGAAAACTATGAAAGCACTGGTTAAAGCCCATGCCAAAAAAGGCATCTGGATGCAAGACATGCCAGAACCAACAGTCGGCATCAATGACGTTAAAATTAAAATTAAAAAAACCGCCATTTGTGGGACAGATTTGCACATTTATAAGTGGGATGAATGGTCACAAAAAGCCATAAAGACGCCAATGATTATCGGACATGAATACGTCGGTATCATTAGTGAGGTGGGCGATGGTGTGAAGCATTTTGAAGTGGGTGACCGCGTCACAGGCGAAGGCCATATCGCGTGCGGGAATTGCCGTAACTGCCGCCGTGGCAAGCTACATGTGTGCGAAAACACCATAGGCGTGGGCGTTGACCGCGATGGCTCGTTTGCCGAATATTTGGTGATACCTGCCGATAATGCCATCAAACTCGATGAGCGTATCAGCGATGAGATGGCCGCCATTATGGACCCCTTTGGCAATGCCACTCACACCGCTTTATCATTTCCTGTCCTTGGTGAAGATGTACTGGTTACGGGTGCGGGGCTGATTGGTTCAATGGCAACGGCGATTTGCCGCTTCGCAGGGGCGCGTAATATTGTGGTCAGTGATATCAGTGATTATCGCTTAGAGCTTGCCAAAAAAATGGGCGCGACGATGACCATCAACCCAGCCAAAGGTGAAACCATCGAAGGCGCCATTGCTGAGTTAAAAATGCACGGCTTTGATATTGGGCTTGAGATGTCAGGCTCGCCTCAGGCGTTTGATTCGATGATTAGTAATATGTATAACGGCTCTAAAATCTCTCTCTTGGGTATTTTGCCTAACACCACCACGGTAGATTGGAGCAAGATTATTTTTAAGGCGCTCACCTTAAAAGGTATTTATGGCCGTGAGATGTGGGAGACGTGGTATCAGATGGAGCAAATGCTGATTAGCGGTATTGATCTATCGCCTATCATTACCCATCGCATGCACATTGATGATTTTCAAGAAGGCTTTGATATCATGGAAAGTGGGCAATGCGGTAAGGTGATTTTAAGCTGGGATTAATCACGTGGTGCATCAGTATTTGATGAGTCGTGGTTAACTTTTACATTATCACGACTGATAGAACGGCACTGATCTCAGTGCCGTTTTTTATAGGGTAAAATTATACGAGGGATAAACTATGAGCGATTCTGAAGCCGAAAAACTTGAAAAGTATTTAGCAGAAAAAGCCAAGCAAGATCAGGAAAAAGAGCATGAGTCTAAGCCGCTCTCTGCCTATGATGCTTGCGTGCTAAAGGAAAGTGCTAAGATTCATAAGTTGATAGCTGAGGCTCAGAAGTGTTTGGATGGTAAATAGTTAGCTGAGTACACATGCTTAAAATCGATAATTGTCGCAAAATTAGCTCAATTTAAAAATTTGAAAAACACTTATGAAAAGACCTGAAGCTTTACCGTTGATACCGCCTATACCAGATGGAACTGCAATACCACTACCCAAAGAGTGGTTTGAAGACAATGATGAGCGAGGTATTATTGCAAGGTTAATAATGGATAAGAGGTATTTTGGTTCCTCCTATAGAGAGTTAAATCCTTATTTTTTTGAAGACGATTCACATAAAGGTGTTGTTGTGAGCATGTTGGTTGACTCATACGAAGTTCATCCAGATTTGAAACGACCTGGAGACATTGATGTTCTAGTCATACCTTATACTCAAAATAGCCTAGTTTTTTCAGAGACTATGGCAATTGAGGCAAAAGTAGTACGGTCTGCTTATACAAACCAAAATAAATCGCCTAATCAGTTTGGTTTTTCGCAAGCTAAAGGGCTTTGGGATATAGGCTTCCCTTATGTAGCAGTTGCGCACTTTATCGTCTCAGATAGAAGTCCGCCACACCAATGGAGAAAAATATTACAAGGTACTATGGGTGAAAACGAAACTATTAAAGAAATGAAAGAGGTGTACTTCGATGATTTACCTTTAATTTTAATGGAGCGAACTTTAGGAAGATTGAGTAAAAACTGCAAGAACCAAGACTTTGGGCTATTAAGTAGTTACTTAGGTAATATAGAAGACAAATCAATGTTTTTTCCTGATGGTAGAAAATGTATTAAGAATAATGCGACAAATAAAACTTTGATAGAAGGACTGATAAAATACTACTCTGAAAATTATAAAAGGTTTTTGAATATCCCTAGAAATCCACCAGATTAATATCTAACTGATACCTTAGATATAATATAGATTGTAGCTGTCTAGATTATCTTAATATTAAGCAATCAAGCCTCAGCAATTAAATCAGGCTGCTTATCTAACAAGCGCATCAATGTAATCGCCGCTCCTGTTGGGTTTCTAGTCCCTTGTTCCCAGTTTTGTAACGTACGCGAGCTAATATTTAGCTTATCAGCGAATTGCTGCTGCGACAGTCCTGTCTTAGTACGGACCAGTTTAATATCAGGCATCTCATGGCTGAACTTTCGGCTAGGCTCAGCTTCCCCTTTGGCAATTGCCAATGCTTGATTCAATGACGTAGATAGATCATCATAAAATTCATTGCTCATGGTTATAGACCTCTTTAATTTGTTGGGTTAGCTTATACAAACTCGATTTCTCTTGACTCGATAAACTGACCTTTTTATTTTTTGGATAGGCAAGCAACATAAAAAATATGCCATGACTATCTACAAAATAATAAATAATACGCACGCCACCGCTTTTACCCTGATTCAGCGCCCATCTAGTTTTTCTGACACCACCCGTCCCTTGAATTAAACTTCCTTGATCTGGGTTGTTGATTAAATCTGCTTGTAGCTCTTTATAGTTATCATCATCTAATAATTTAAGCACTTGCTTGGTAAATAATGGGGTTTCTATAAAATGTAGCATCCAAAATCCTTTTATAGCATTACTTATTATATACTCCATTGACGTATAGTGCTAATTAAATTTTTGATAAATCTATTGGTTGTTCCAAGCTCTACCTAACCTACCGATTAGCACCTAGCAGAACTTTGCGCTAATTATAAATGATAAACTTGGGGCGTGTTTTAGCGCCGACTGTAGCGGTATCCTGCTGGTTTGGACAAGTTGCGATGGTTAGGTTTTGGGGTGGCGACGCGAAGCAAGCGACGACCCAAACCGTAGCCAGCGCCGCGCCCAGACTGGCAGACACAAGTGGAAGGCGGGAAATAGCTCCCCTAAAAAGTTGGGTGTCGCAAGCTCCACACCAACCTACTCTACATCACTTAATAACAAAATTAAGGCGTTACTTTAAACATTTAAATACTCAAACTCCAAACACAAAAAAGGTGAGCCGAAGCCCACCTTTTCATTTTAAAAACAGCGATCTAAAACTATAAGCAATTGCTAGAGGTTTGAGTAACGAGGAAAACATGCGCAAGCACTACATGTCGTAGGCTCAGCAAGTTTGACGAAGCTAATCAAGCATCTAGGTTTGCGACTAGCGCAACCAAGCTCGGGCGTTACGGAACATACGCATCCACGCGCCGTCTTCGTCCCACTCTTCTGGTTTCCAGCTGTGGTTGTAGGCTTTTAGGTTACGCTCAGGATGTGGCATCATAATCGTCACACGACCATCGGTGCTACACAGACCCGTGACACCGCCGACCGAACCGTTTGGATTGAGCGGATACGTCTCAGTTGGATGACCTTGGCTATCGACATAACGCATCGCGAGCTGACCGTGTTTGGCCATACCGTCGATTTCGTTGTTGTCTAGTGTGGCATAGCCTTCACCGTGCGCCACAGCGATTGGCAAGATGCTGTCTTGCATACCTTTGAACAGGATAGACTTGGTACGCTCGATTTTCACATTGACCGTACGCCCTTCAAAACGCGCTGACTGGTTAGCGATGAAGCGTGGGAAGTTATCCGCACCTGGGATGAGGTCTTTTAACTGAGCCATCATCTGACAACCGTTACAGACGCCTAGTGAGAAGGTATCAGGACGGGCAAAGAAGCGGACAAACTGCATACGTAACTCGTCATGGAACAAGATAGAGTTCGCCCAACCAGAGCCAGCTCCGAGTACATCACCATAACTAAAGCCACCACAAGCAACTAAGCCATCGAAGTCACGTAGATTGATACGACCATTCAGTAGATCGCTCATGTGTACATCGACCGCTTCAAAGCCAGCTTGGGTAAAGCCTGCTGCCATTTCTGTCTGACCGTTGACGCCTTGCTCACGCAAGATAGCGACTCTTGGTTTATTCTCGCGACTGGCTAAATATGGTTCTTCAACTTTCTGATTCAAATCAAAATTCGGCGCAGCGATCAGGCCTTGATGGCTTGCATCAGCAATCAAGTCATACTCTTGCTGTACGCACGCTGGATTATCACGGCGACGAGCGATTTGATAGCTAACCTGAGTCCACGCTTGCTGCAATTCAGTACGGCTAAAGCGTAAAGTGTCATCACCCATGAGCATTGGCGTTTGAATAAGTAAGCTGTCTTCTTCTGAGCTTTGACCCACGAGGCTCAGCATATCAGCAACGTTAAACTCTTCTGCCAATTGCATTAGAGCGGCGACGTTTTCTGGCAATACTTGAATGACTGCACCCAACTCTTCACTGAATAGCTGACCGAGTAAGTTATCGTCGGTCAATGACAGCTTGATACCTTGACGGCTGGTGAATTGCATCTCAGCGATAGTTGCCAATAGACCACCATCACCGATATCGTGATAGGCGCTGATGACGCCTTGCGCGTTACCCGCTTGGACAAAGTTAAAGAAGTCAACCAAGTCGCTTGGCTGTGCCAAATCTGGGCAATCGTTACCTAATTGGCTCAGCGTCTGCGCAAGGATTGAACCGCCTAGACGTAGCTTACCTTTAGACAAGTCAATACGGTAGAACGCGCTGTCGCCATTGATTAGCTCAGGGGTTAGCGTTTTTGCCACATCAACGACAGGAGCAAATGCAGTAATCACGAGGCTCATTGGCGACACAACTGATTTATCCGTCTCACCGGCTTCACTGCTGTCAGTCCAGTTGGCACGCATCGATAGCGAATCTTTACCGACTGGGATAGCGATACCCAATGCTGGGCACAGCTCTTCACCGACGGTATATACAGCGTCGAATAATGCGGCATCTTCCGCATCATCGCCACATGCTGCCATCCAGTTCGCTGACATCGTGATATCAGACAACTGAGCAATGCGCGCACCAGCGATGTTGGTGATTGCTTCGCCAATTGCCAGTCGTGCTGACGCTTGTGGGCTGATTAGCGCAACTGGGGTACGCTCACCAATACTCATGGCTTCACCGCTCATCACCTGACCATCGAGCGCAATCAAGCCTGACGCTGTCACAGCACAATCAGATACAGGCACTTGATAGCGACCCACATACTGATCACGAACGACCATACCCGTGATAGAACGGTCACCAATGCTGATCAAGAATGATTTGCTAGCGACCGTTGGGTGACGTAAGACGTCTTTGATAGACTCGGCTAAATTGACTTCACCTAACTCTAATGCAGGTAAACTTGTGTCATGACGCTCAAAGCTACGCTTCATCTTCGGCGTGCCACCTAGCAATACTTGCATCGGCATATCGACAGGCTGCTCAGCGAGCAAGGTATCATCAACGACCAGCTGACGGACATCCGTGGCTGTTCCCAAGATGGCATACGGGCAACGCTCACGCGCACAGATGGCGTCGAATTGGGCTTCGCTTTCTGGACGAATCGCGAGGACATAACGCTCTTGCGCTTCGTTTGACCAGATGGCCATTGGTGACATGCCCGCTTCTAACGATGGAACTTTACGCAGATCTAGTACCGCGCCCATCTCATGGTCATTGACCAGTTCAGGCATTGCATTAGAGATACCGCCCGCGCCCACATCATGCAATGACACGATAGGGTTGCCGTCTTTGCCATTATTGCTGGCATCGACATCACTACCCGCTAGTGCCCAGCAGCGATCCATGACTTCTTGGCAACGACGCTCCATCTCAGCATTGTCACGCTGAACCGAGGCAAAGTCCAAGCCTTCATCAAGTGAACCACTATCAACTGAAGACGCTGCACCACCGCCCAAACCAATTTGCATGGCAGGGCCACCAAGGACGATTAATAAATCACCTTGTTGAATGGCATTTTTTTCAATGAGGTTGCGTTTGATATTACCGTAACCACCTGCCAGCATGATTGGCTTATGATAGCCGCGCATCTCGCTGCCGTCTTTTGCCGCTGATGTATCAAGCTGAAAGCTACGGAAATAACCGCATAGGTTAGGACGACCAAACTCGTTTGAAAAGTTGGCTGAACCGAGTGGTGCTTCAGTCATGATCTCAAGACTGGTTGCCATACGATCTGGCGTGCCATAAGCCTGAGTACTCAATTGACCTGACTGCTCCCATTTCTCAGCAAGCTCCGGGATATGTAGGTGTGATACGTGAAAGCCTGTCAGACCTGCTTTTGGCTTACCGCCACGACCAGTTGCGCCTTCATCACGAATCTCGCCGCCAGCGCCTGTCGCTGCACCCGCATACGGAGCGATAGCGGTTGGATGGTTATGGGTTTCGACTTTCATCAAAATGTCGATTGCTTCTTGATGGAAGTCATAAGGATGGGCAGAGTTTACGTCCATCGCGTCAGTCGGAATCGGGTAAAAACGCATACCCTCAGAACCTGCCATTACCGCGGCATTGTCTTTATAGGCAGATAAGATACCTTGTGGATTGGCTTTATAAGTATTCTTAATCATCTGGAACAGTGACTTTGGCTGTACTGCACCATCAACTGTCCACTCAGCGTTAAAAATCTTATGACGGCAATGCTCTGAGTTTGCCTGTGCAAACATCATCAGCTCAACGTCAGTTGGATTGCGCTTTAGCTCATTGACATACGCATTCATCAAATAGTCGATGTCTTCGACAGATAGCGCAAAGCCAAACTGGGTATTGGCAGACTCTAACGCTGACTGACCTTGTCCGATGACATCGATATGATTCAGTGATGCTGGCGCTTGATCGTCGAACAATTTACTGACATCGCTCAAGTTATAGACCAAGCTCTGCGTCATACGGTCAAACAACACCTGCTCAGCGGCAGTATACAGCTTTTCACTGATCTTGCTATCGATGGTAAGTGTATAGACAACGACACGCTCGACGCGATTGATCGCAATTTCACAGTTGTTAAAAATATCGGTCGCTTTACTTGCCCATGGCGAAATCGTGCCAAAACGTGGACCTACAATGACTTGTAATTGATTGCTTTTGGGGGCTTCAAGGACAGTGCTACTATCGACAGCAAGTAAGTCTAGCGCTTTTTTATGCTCATCACCTTCTAGTTCTCGTGATAACACATACACTTGCTGGGTATGGATTTGGCTGACATTTAGCTCGGTTTTTTGCTGGAACTGACTGATGAGTTGCTGCGTCTGAAAATCGGTAAGAAACGGTTGTCCGGCGATGGTCATCATAAAGGCATAATCCGTAAGATCAAGGCATCTCTGCCATGCAAAGTAAATGGTCTGGGTATTATAACAAGAAGCCCTGTAATAAGCAGGTCAAAACCAAGATAAATTGCTGATGCTTGCTATTCAATAATGCTGATGGTTGCTATTCAATAATAGTGAAATCTTCGCCATCGTTGCAACCCTTGTTACTTTTACAACAGGCTACTTTCACAACAGAAACTTAACAGCGATGTCGTCACAATTTTTACCTAAAGCTTATAGTCCTTACAAACCCTCACATCGCCTTACGGGCAACCTATATAAACACAAGGTCACAACTAGGTATTCTAGTTTCAGTTGTTAAGGCGATGATCGTTTTTCTCAATTCATCTGGTTTTCGATACTTGGAAAACACTTAATTTGAAAAACGCTTAGCCTGAATAAAAACTACTATAACCAATCAACTATTTAATCACTACGACTTAATCAAAATACAGAAAGGGAAATTTACTATGAGTAGACAAGACCATATCAATAAAGTGCAAGAATTGGTAAAAGACATTAAGTTTGCCATGATGACAACTCGTACCCACGAAGGCCATCTGCATGCCTGCCCAATGACAACGAGCGAGACGAGCATCGGTGCAAAAGAGATTTGGTTCATCGGTGACAAGAGTACCGAAACCGTCAGTGACATTGAGAAAGATCCGCAAGTAAACTTGGCTTATGTCAGTCAAGATGCCAAAAATTATGTCTCAATTAATGGTAAAGCGGAACTGGTCGAAGACCAAGAGAAATTAGACGAGCTATGGTCGCCGATTTACAATGCTTTTTATGAACAAGGTAAAGATGATCCAAATGTACAGCTGATCAAAGTCGTACCACATGGCGCAGAGTATTGGCTCAGCGGTAGCTCGGTCGTCAATATGTTTAAGATGACCACTGCTGCCGTAATGGACGGCAAAAAAGCGACCAATCTGGGCGAAAATAACTCAGTAACGTTATAAGTTATCTAAACCAGAAATAGCAAAATTAAAAACGCCAGTTGCTAATGCGACTGGCGTTTCTTTATGCGTTATCTATTATCTATTGATAGGCATTACTGTGGTGGTTTCGCATAACCATTGTCCGCAGGGTAAGCTTGCGGCTGTTGAGGCTTCGGCTTAGATGGATCATATAGGCCATAAACTGCTGTACCTATTACACCTGTATTATTGATAGAGCCTGAGCTGGTATTAGCAGCATAAGCACTCTCTGGCTTACTAAATATAAAGGATGCTACTGAGCTTTGGCTCTTACGGAAGCCTTCAATCACCAAATTATCATGTGGATTTAGCACATATCCACTGGCATAGCGACTGGCAGCGCTGCCATTGAGGACATTTATTCCATCGACACTAGCGACGATTTCATAAGTGTTGTCGCTGTTATTATGATACACCAAACGGTAGGCCTGACCCGCTTGACCTTGGACGTAATAATTACCCGAATCTCGATAGATCGATAACGTATCTGTGTCCGTTTCCATCGAAAAATCCACCTTGCCCGCCAGTAGTGACATGCTATTAACCGCACGTCCATTATAAGATTTATCAGCATAACGGACTTGCATCTGCTCGATAGGCTCACTGCTCGTACGGCGCAGATCAACAGTCGTCACTTTTGAGTCGACGTCATCGCCCCACTTTGTCCCCAAACGCTCCGATTCTGCCGCGT
>Ga0208301_1000440_pt1 | contig 11509 bp, 14 predicted proteins | sample 25BtaG_FD_184100 | JGI IMG/M metagenome (GOLD analysis project Ga0208301, IMG submission 184100) | Marine viral communities from Cariaco Basin, Caribbean Sea - 25B_WHOI_OMZ_CsCl (SPAdes) (version 2) | ecosystem: Environmental > Aquatic > Marine > Oceanic | place: Caribbean Sea: Cariaco Basin...
GGTACACCCAGGAGCTCACTTCTGGTACCCACTTCGCACCGACAACCGGTGATGGTGGCGAACCTGGTGAAGTCATGCGTGAGTATGCCAACCGCTGGCTGGTTAACTGATCGCGCCTGGGTTTAGCATTAAAACCTCAACCCTCAGGGTTGGGGTTTTTTATTGGTTAACGTGCATTCCGCTGAGGAGACGTAATGAAGGCTTACTCATCCACATTTGCACTTTTGCTGATGGGCGCGGCGCTCGCAGGTACCTATAGCGGCCCGGCATTCTCCGAGGACCCCAATCAGGTTGAGACCGATGAGAAACAAAGTAAACATGGCTTTGAAACCCTCGACGACCGTTTCAGCTATGCCTATGGCGCCGACCTGGCGGAAAAATTCAAGGAAGAAGGCATCGAATTGAATGTAGATATCCTCGCGATGGCAATGAAGGATGCCTATCGCGGAGGCGAGATGAAAATGCCGGATGACGAAATCGCGGCTACCCTGGATCTTTACCAGAAAGTCCATACCAAAAAGAAAGAGGCAGAGCGGGCAATCATCGGCAAGAAAAACAAGAAAGAGGGAGAAGTATTCCTCGCGGAAAATGCAGGGAAAGAGGGTGTAATCGTCACCAAAAGCGGCCTGCAATACAAAGTCATCACTAAAGGTAATGGCGACTATACCCCGACCGAAAACGACGAAGTCACAGTGCATTATCGCGGTACATTCGTCGATGGTACTGAATTCGACAGCACCTACCAAAGAAACGAGCCTTATCGTGTCAAAGTCAAACAACTTATCCCGGGTTGGATCGAGGCTCTTAAGATGATGTCAGAAGGCGACAAATGGGAATTGTATATTCCGGCCGATATTGCCTACGGGGAGCGCGGCTCAGGGAACTATGTGGGGCCCAATGCAACATTGATATTTGAGGTAGAACTGCTGGATATCGAAAAAAGCTGATCCCGGGCCAGTCGATCATAACTGAGGACGACCCTGTCCCTGACGTTCTAGTGCCAGGGCAGAAAATCGTCCTCCTACAACCGCCTGTCGTCAATCACTTCTCAGTGGGGAAATACGTAAAAGGCGGCTGGTAGTAATTCAGGAACGTCGCCGTCTTGTCATAGCCATTTCGCCTGAAGAGGTCAGTGATGTTCAGCCCTATAGCGATGTAGAGGTTACGCTCATCAGGCTCGTCCGTGTCCGAGTAACCTCGCGAGTAGTAACCGGCGTGCAACTCGAAATGTCTCAAGAAACTGTCGCGGAAGGCACTGAAACCATTCAGTTTCAGCGCCAGCAGATACTTCGAATTATCATAATCTGTGGTTATGTCGAACTGCTCGGGCTTCAGCCCGACTTCCCAACGAAAATCGACTTTGCTGGCCCACTCCGGATAACGATACCGGTAGTAACCAGCAAGGCCACCTATGGCGTTCGCAAGGAAATCCTCATATGAAAATCCATAACTGCTGAACGCGTCGCCCAGCTCCATATAACTGAGGATGGCCAGGGACGACAGGGTGCCATAGAGTGCTGCGTCCTTCCGGGGAAAACACCAGTCTTCAAAAAGACTGGCGACCCCCTGGGATGTGGCGTAGGTGGTGAACATATGGCCGAGCTTGTCCGCCCCACCCTCAGAGCTTTCCTGACCGAACCAGCCTTCCGACGATGCGGTGGGCTTTTCCGTAAAGTAGTCCCAGTTCACAATACCCCACGCTGTAATCACACCCACCCCGGTGGTGGTGACCGCCAATGTACGACGAACCTGCTGATCCTGCTCAAGCGGCTGGCGGCATGCCCCCTCCGCCCCTGAACCCAGGACCAGAATTGCGATGAATGCCAGAACCTGACGGAACCCGAACCCTTTGCGGTACAGCGCCGAAGTCATCTCTTGCCGCATCACACCAAACCTGTCCCACGAATGATCTACAGAGTAAGAATAGGCCTATAGTCATAGTAGACCCTCATCAAATGCGGAACGTGAACATGAAGCACCTGAGACTCAAGCTGGCCACAGTGGCCTTTATCGCCGGATCTGTATTCGCCTCTCCCGCGGTGGCCGAGAGCTGCCCGTCGTTTCTGGACCATGAACAGCGCAGGCTTCACTCTGACGAAACCGTCAACCTTTGTGATATTGCCGCCGGCAAACCACTGCTGGTGGTCAACACCGCAAGTTACTGTGGCTACACGGGCCAGTTTGAAGGGCTGGAGAAGCTACACCAACGCTATGCCGATGATGGGCTTGTGGTCGTGGGGTTTGCCAGCGATGATTTCCAACAGGAAGCCGATTCCGAAGAAGACGCCGCTGACATCTGTTTCAAAAACTTCGGGGTCACCTTTACCATGATCGCGCCGGGGCCGGTGACGGGACCTGACGCCAACCCGGTTTTCCGGGCCATTAATCAGCAGAGCGAACCGCCGCGCTGGAACTTTACAAAGTACGTACTCGATGCCGACGGAAATGTCGTCAAATCGTTTCCCAGCAGGGTAACGCCGGATGATGCTGAGCTCCTTGAGGCCGTGGAATCCGTACTTTAATCGACGAGGACAGTACGTGTCCTCGCAGCACCTGGGCCGAGCCAGACTCAACCTTCAAACGGTCGACGCAGCAGAGTTGCCCACTTAGTAAAAATCGCCAAGAGTTGCTTTCCCGCCAGGTCAAACCTGGCTGACATATCCCTTCCAAGGGTTACTTTCGGTTCGTCACATGCCCGAATCAGTGCTAGCTTTTAGACTGAACCCACACCCATGGAGAAGTAACAATGTCCGACACTATCTCAGCCGTCGTAGTCGCCTGTGATGGATCAGAACACGCTTCCCGTGCCGCAAGAATGGCCGCTGACCTGGCCAAAGCCACTGGCCATCCACTCAAGCTACTCACCGTTTTTCCAGGATCCAGGGCCGAACGGCTGATCATAAGCGGGGTCTGGCCCAGCGACCTTGAACAGGAACAGCAGGAATACGGCCGCAAGGTATTTGATACAGCGAAGGAAGCCCTTGACGGACCTGTTGATGTCAAAGAGGAAATCCTGCTCAAAGGCGACCCAGCCCATGAGGTCGTCGAGTACATGGAACAGAACCCCGGAACTCACCTGGTTATCGGGAAACGGGGCCATTCCGCACTACGCTCCCTGACCCTTGGCAGCGTCAGTGAAAAAGTCATCCGGCACGCCCCGGGCCTGGTAACCATTGTCTCCTGATACCCCGTGACTTGAGTGAGAAGGAGTCCCCGAACTCCTTCTCACTCAAGTCGTGGCGCCGGAAACATAGCGCGGCCTGCTCACTGTCTCTCCCAGTTTTCCGGCCCACTGGCATCCAAAGTGACTACCCGACCGTAATCTGTTAAAAATCCAGCCAGCAGGTTATCCATGACCCATCAATCCACGCCCAGTGCTCCATCGACGTCTCACCGCTTACCGTGCAGGGGTTGCCTTCCCGACTGTAAAAACTATCCAACCTGCGACGGCATGCCCTGGCGCACTGACAAGGTGCCATCGGCCGGACCGGACAAGGATGCGAGCGGACGCTAACCGGCTGTTGTCAGTCGCTGGCCATTACCGTCATAACTGACGTGGCCAGCGACGACACGTAGCTGAATCCTGGACTATCGGGCGCGCTCCCTGTCGATCGCCGACTGAACCTGCCGATAAAAGGTCAACCGCTCTTCATCCTGACCGCCTCCCTGACGACCCGATGCCTGCGGCCAGTTGCCATTCGATGCGATGACCAGTTGGCGCTCGGGATCAATAAAAATGCCTTGGCCAAAGATTCCCCGGGCCATATAAGCGCCATCATCGAGGGCCCACCACTGGTAGCCGTAACCATATCCTTCCCGGGTGGTATCCACGAGGTGGCTGGTCGCCTCCTCAACCCAGTTCTCGGGTAAGACAGGTTTGCCATCGGCCAGGCCACCGCCAAGGAAAAACAGGCCCAGACGTGCAAAGTCGCGGGTGGAGGCCTGGATACAGCAACCACTGATTTCATGCCCGGTGGACCCGAGGATCCAGCTGGCATCCTGTTCCATACCAAAGGGTTTCCAGACTTTCTCCGACAGGTAGTCAGACAGGTGCTTGCCGGTCGCTGAACTCACCAGCACACCAATCAGGTTGGTCTCGCCGGTCTTGTAGACCCACTTTGTGCCTGGCGGTGCTTCGGCTTCCAGCTGCCGCATATAGCTCACCGTGGCATCCACACCCGGGTCCGGTTCATGGGCGTTGAACAAGGCGACATCCGATTGAGGGTCTGAGTAATCCTCATTCCATTTCACCCCGGATGTCATCGTCAGCAACTGCCGGATGGTGACATTGTCATAGGCTGATCCCCTGAGGTCCGGGATATAGTTCGACACCTTGTCTTCAATACTCTTGATATACCCATCTTTGAGGGCGGCGCCCACCAGGGTCGAGGTAAGGGACTTGGCCACGGAAAAGCTGGTCCAGCGCCCTTCGGGACCGAAATCCAGGCCGTAGCGCTCAAGGCGTATCTCGCCGTCCTGTACGATTACCAGCGCCGCCGCCCGCTGGCTCTCCATAAAGGCGTCCACATCGGTATCCAGCTCAAGCGGCGCTCCCTCAGGTAACGGATAAGGATCATCACCTGCGGGGATAACCCGGGATTTGGAAAGGAACGGTAAACGGTCCATGGCACGGAACACCGCATCCCGTTGCTCCGTTGACCAGAAAAGCACGTTGGTATCCGTCGGCAGGTTCAGCACCAGTCGACGCATGTCCTTATCGGCCAATGCCCAGAAAGCACCGCATGCCAGCACGATCAAAATGATGAGCGAAACAAACCATCTTTTCATAGGAGTTCTACTTTTTTGTTTATTGTAAATGAAGCCATAGACGACGTGACTTTGACGCAGCCAAGCGAGGGCAAAGGCATCCGGAAAACCGGAACAGATTTATTTTCGAGTGTTCGCCCAGCGCTTTGCGTAATCGTCCAGTGCGAGCAGGTGCTGACCAAGCTCTTCGCCCTGATCAGTCAGTCCAAAGCCGTTACCGTCATGGTCAATCAGATGGAGCTCCCGTAACTCTTTCAGTCGACGATTCAGCACTGTAGGTGAAATCTGATCACAGCGTTGCTGAAGCTGGCGGAACGTCAATCGGCTCTCTCTCAGCTCCCAGAGAATTCGAAGTGCCCAGCGTTGCCCAAGCATATCCATGAGGACCATGATCGGACGACCTGTGTCAGAGCCCCTGACCGGATTTCCGGGTTTCTTGGTTGTCATCAACATCCCCCTTGACGCTACGAAAAGAGTAGCATACCGTATTTGCTACACTAAAAGTAGCAACCAGCAGGTACCAATCATGCCCAATCGCCTCCACACCGTCGAACCTCCCTATTCTCAGGAAACAGAAGCATTGCTCTCGAACTATCCGAAGCTGGACGGCTACCTGCTAAAACTGTTTAGGGTATTTGCCAACAGCACACGCTTCCTCCGCAAAGGGGTTCTAGACCTGCTGGATCAAGAGAGCCCCCTACCGATGCGACAAAGGGAGCTGGTGATCCTGCGAACCTGTGCAAATAATGACTGTGAGTATGAATGGGGTGTGCACGTAGCGGGCTTCGCTAAACATGTACGACTTACGGAGGATCAGATCAACGCAACCAGACTCGGGGGGCCTGGTGCCCCGTGTTGGAATGCCGAGGAAAGGACCTTGCTTCTGGCTGTCGACGAACTCTGCAGTTCAGGGCGCATGAGTCCCAAAACACAAGACCAGTTCCAGAGCCTGTTCACGGCCGAGCAACAGCTTGAAATCTTTGCCCTTTGCGGGAATTACCATACGGTCAGCTTTGTGGCAAATGCGGCTGAAATCGATTGCGAGCCTTTTGGAGCAAAATTTCAATCAGCGCTGGATAAGGACAACTGACCAGAATAGTGTTGGGGATAACACTTTTGTTCAGCGGTGCCCTTGCAGCGCAGCGAAAAGGGCATCCGGTGGAGGGCCTCATGGCCCGGAACGAACTGCAACAACTGGTTAGGCATTACTCAATTCCCAGCACCGCACGGTGCGACAGGCAATTGGCCGGCTAAAGTTCGCTGCCAATCGTTAGCAACTTCCTCAGAACTGAACATCCCACGTAAACTCCCGCTAGTAATTGGGGCCCATATTGCCGCCCTCAAAAACTCGCGGTCACCAACAATTATCCGGGTCATTTTGCCGGCGTTTGCTTCCGTGAATGCTGCCAAACTCGTGGTGCCAACCTCTGTTAACCTGACGAATACCGGCCAGCCAAGATCTGTTTTCTCTCCAACCACAGATCTCTCGAAGAAAGGCGAGCACACATAAAACTCCGATTCAGCCTGAGCCAACCCAATGCCAGGAAAGGCCAGGAACAGAACGGCGATCCATCTCATCATGACTATTGCCTAACGTGGAAAACCGAAAACCGGGACAGATTCAGAAAACCGGGACAGATTTATTTATTCACTTCCGGCCTGGCTAGCGTCTGCAAAACGATTCATGCGGTTTAACACCGAGTGCCGACAAGGTAAAATCGACAGCCGCAAAAGGAATTTTGCGTCCTACAAACGGCAAGGAGAAGCCAGATGCCCCGACAAGCACGGGTCATTGTACCCGGTTTGCCCCACCACATCGTTCAACGCGGGCATAACAAGCAACCCGTTTTCATTGAAGACCGCGACTTCCAGTATTACCTGGATAACCTCCAGGAATGGAAACACACGCTTGGGCTGGAAGTCTTCAGCTACTGCCTCATGACTAATCATGTCCACCTGGTCGTTAAGGCTACCGACGAACTAACCGCCATCCCTCAATTGATGAAGCGCCTGGCGGGTCGTCAAACACGATTCGTCAACAAGATAGAGAAACGAACGGGCTCACTGTGGGAGGGGCGCTATAAGATCAGCCCAATCGATACCGACCACTACCTGCTCAGTTGCTGTCGATATGTTGAGCTAAACCCGGTGAAAGCTGGCATGGTTGACGCAGCGGAACATTATCCGTGGTCATCCTATGCTGCGTATTCCAGACCAAGGTTGCCACTGATTCCAGACGAAGCCTGCCACCCATTCCACGCGAAAGCTGCCACTGATTCCACGGCAAAGCTGCCACCCCGGCAGGCTGCCTGATTCCCCCCATCAAAACGTTCGGCGCGAGATAACTAACGGTACTCTGACCCTTTTCATCCGGAGAGGGCCCGATGCCAGCGAAGAGGTTATCCATGCGTAAAATCAAAGAAGTCCTTCGCCTCAAGTGGGAGCGAGGGCTGAGCAACCGCCAGATTGCCGCAGCCTGCGGCATAAGCCGCCCTACTGTAAGCGAGTATCTCCGGCGTGCCGTCGAAGCGGATTTTGGCTGGCCGTTGCCAGAGGGTCTGAGTGAAGCACAGCTGGAACAGCGTTTGTTCCCGCCACCACCGGATCTGCCAGCACAGGCCCGGGGCATACCGGACTGGCAGCGGATCCACGATGAACTCCGGGGCAAGAACGTCACCCTGTTCCTGCTCTGGCAGGAGTACCGGGAAGGTAATCCCGATGGCTACCAATACAGCTGGTTCTGCGAGCACTACCGTACCTGGCGGGGCAAGCTGGATCTGGTGATGCGCCAGGATCACCGGGCCGGGGAGAAGCTGTTCGTAGACTATGCGGGGCAGACCGTGCCTGTTATTGACCGTACCACCGGAGAGATCCACGAGGCACAGGTCTTTGTGGCGGTGATGGGTGCGTCCAACTACACCTATGCCGAGGCCACCTGGAGCCAGTCGCTACCAGACTGGATTGGCTCCCATATCCGGACCTTCGAGTTCCTGGGTGGCGTGCCGGAACTGGTGGTTCCGGACAACCTCCGCTCCGGCGTCAGCAGAGCCCACCGTTACGAGCCAGACCTGAACCCGACCTATCAGGACATGGCCAGTCATTATGGCATAGCCGTTGTCCCCACACGGGTTCGCAAGCCCCGCGATAAGGCCAAGGTGGAAGGCGGTGTGCTGATCGTCGAGCGCTGGATCCTGGCGGCCCTGAGACACCGTCAGCACTTCTCCCTGGGACAGCTCAACGCCACCATCCGCGAGCTGTTGGAGAAGCTTAACAACCGTCCCTTCCGCAAGTTGCCCGGCTGTCGGCTCGATCACTTCCATCAGCTGGACAAGCCGGTTCTACAGCCGTTGCCGGCAGAGCCATATGTCTACGCCGAGTGGAAGAAAGCCCGAGTGCACATCGACTACCACGTGGCCATCGACGGGCATTACTACTCGGTGCCTTACACCCTGATCAAGAAAGAGGTGGAGGTCCGGATCACCCACAACACCATCGAGTGTTTTTACCGGGGTAACCGAATCGCCAGCCATCGGCGCTCAGATCAGAAGGGTCGGCACAGCACCATCGCTGCGCACATGCCGGAGTCCCATCGCCAGGCCGGCGAGTGGTCACCGGAACGGTTGATTGCGTGGGCAGCCAAGATCGGGCCGGCAACCGAAAAGCTCATCCGCACCGCGCTGGGGGCGAGAAAGCACCCGCAACAGGCCTACCGGTCATGTCTGGGCATTCTCCGGCTGGGCCAGAGCTACGGCGAGGCACGATTAGAGCGTGCCTGCCAACGCGCCCTGATGCTGGGCAGTTGCCGCTACAAGAGCATCGAATCCATCCTCAAACACCGCCTGGATCAGCAGCCACTGGAAGAGCAACAGGAGCTGGCCTTGCCCGACACACACGACAACATCCGCGGCCCCGCCTACTACCACTGAAGGAACCTGACATGTTGAAACATCCCACACTGGACAAGCTCCACGCCCTCAAACTGACCGGCATGGCCGCCGCCCTGGCGGATCAATCGGCCACCCCCGACATTACCGACCTGAGTTTCGAGGAGCGCCTTGGACTGCTGGTCGACCGGGAAATGACCGAGCGGGACAACCGGCGCATGAGCAGCCGGCTGCGCCGGGCTAAGCTGAGACACACGGCCATCCTCGAAGACATTGATTACCGGAACTCACGGGGCCTGGATAAAGGACTGATCCAGTCATTGGCCAGCTGCCAATGGGTGAAGGAGCATCTGAACGTACTCATAACCGGTCCCACCGGCGTTGGCAAAACCTGGCTGGCCTGCGCCCTGGCACACAAGGCCTGCCGCGAAGGCTACACCGGCCAGTACGTGCGCCTGACCCGACTGTTGCGGGAACTGACCATCGCCAAGGGGGATGGTCAGTACGCCAAGCTCCTGACCAACCTCGCCAAAGTAGACGTCCTGATCCTGGATGACTGGGGGCTGATGAAGCTGAGCGCGGAGAACCGAAGAGACTTGCTGGAGGTGCTGGAAGACCGACATGGCCGGCGCTCCACCATTGCCACCAGCCAACTACCCATCGAAGAATGGCATGGTGTAATCGGCGACGCCACTCTGGCAGATGCCATCCTGGACCGGCTTGTTCACAACGCCTACAAGATCAATCTACGGGGCGAATCCATGCGAAAACAGCAGACAAAGTTGACGGGCACTGAGACTTCGGAGTAACAAGAGAAACCCCGCGTCGCTACGCTCCGATGGGTGGCAGCCTTGCTCCGGTCCGGGTGGCAGGCTTCACGTGGAATGGGTGGCAACCTTCAGCGGTTTACGCACATATCGAGGCAGCCCATCCGTGAATTCGTACCATTCAGCCGCTGAGTTAGCATAAATGTGGTAGCTGGGCTTGGCCTCGATCGGTGTTGTCACACTACCAATTCGCAGCCGTAACGTATCAGGCTTTGAATCCAACCTACTGTAGATGGGACTGCCACATTCCCGACAAAATGCCCGTTTCTTGCCTGGCGAGGATTCGAACTCCTTTACCAGTTCCTGGCCAGTAACAATACGAAATTGTGACGCTAGAATGGGGCTGTTGGTAGCGTATGCAGAACCTTGCGCGCGACGACACTGCGAGCAGTGGCACATTGCAATCGGTCCGAGCTCGCCATTGTATTCATATTGAACTAGGCCACACAGGCAACTTCCTTGGAGCATCAGTTCTCCCTTTCGGTATAACGCCTTGACTTTGTCGCGTGCCGGAGCGCCAGCGCAGGCGCGTCCGCCAACAGCCACTGGTTAAGCTGCTTCAAAGTCCAGGGGATGAATGCCATCCAGATTTACCGTGCTGCGGGCCACCCAAAGATCGTACATGTCCTGCATTGCCAACCAGCTCTCAGGAGTGCGCCCGAGAACCTTGGATAGCCGCAGAGACATTTCCGGGCTAATACCACTATCTCCTTTAAGCAGGCGAGACAAAGTGGAAGGTGCTACGCCCAGACTGGAAGCAAGCTGACGGGAACTGATACCGAAAGGCTCCAGGTACACCTCCCGAATGAACTCACCTGGATGCGGCGGATTATGCATAGTCATTAGTGATAATCCTCATAATCAAGAATGTAGGCGTTGCCGTCCTGAAATTCGAACGTCATGCGCCAATTTCCGTTAACCCTAATCGACCACCGGCGTTTGTCTTTGCCCTTAAGTGGATGAAGCCGAAAACCAGGGATATCCATGTCTTCCACTGAAGTCGCCGTATCCAGAGCAGCCAGCTGCATGCGCAGTTTCCTGGCATGATCAGGCTGAATGCCGGAGGTGCTGCCAGTCGAGTAGAATCGCTTCAGTCCTTTGTGACGGAATGATTTAATCATGAGGGAATGCTAGCATGTTGCGCACCACGCAACAATAGAGATTAACGCCGAAGCACAGCGGCAACCTTGGAGTGGCGACGAAGGAGCCACGTAAAGTGCGTCCGGCGGCCATCGGCAGCGAACTGCTGCGTCTTAGAAAATAAATCTGTCCCGGTTTCTTGTCTTGCACAACGGCGCCCTGTCAAGGGCGTCCAGCGGCCGCCAGACGCGTATTAATGCGCCTGGTTATACATCGCTTATAGTTTGCGGGTACGTTCTATGATTACTTCGCCATCTCGATACCCATAGGTTATCTCGGTAACTGAACCGGAAGGACAACAGTTTGGATCGCTTGGGAGGTATGCCTGGAACTTCCTAATTATGTTCGAGGGCGATGTCGTAATCTGATCGTGGCCCGAATAACCCTCACGTTGCGAGTCGGAAAGTTGAGGAAAGTCTGCAGGCCGAACCTCATTGCCTTCTACTTCAAGAAGTTTGTACTCTCCATACCCACCACTACCGTGACCGCGGCTCCACACGATAATCTCTGGATTCCGGTCCCGATCTAAATCAGTTACCCATGCCCCGCGTAATTCACCAGATATCTCGTGAGTATCCTCAAGAATGACATCTTCACCGCGGTTCACCTTTATTGCGACCCCATTAACTGGATAAGGCCCCTCAAAGCCCACCTCTACCTGTGAAACCTCAATATCCAAACCCTCGACATAGAAGGAGCTCGGGAAAGTTTGGGGCACAGATTGTTCTGCGCCGGCTAAGCCGGCAACAGCCAACGAAAACAGCACACAGATGGAAGCCCTAAATTTCATATTATCTCCAGTGTGAAATCAGATAACGAGGCTGTAGAAAAACCCGGTTCGGGGATCTTCCTACCGCCGGACGGCGAAATTTTTTGACCCGCCCATCAACG
>Ga0208301_1000449_pt1 | contig 11355 bp, 11 predicted proteins | sample 25BtaG_FD_184100 | JGI IMG/M metagenome (GOLD analysis project Ga0208301, IMG submission 184100) | Marine viral communities from Cariaco Basin, Caribbean Sea - 25B_WHOI_OMZ_CsCl (SPAdes) (version 2) | ecosystem: Environmental > Aquatic > Marine > Oceanic | place: Caribbean Sea: Cariaco Basin...
GAACTTTCTCACCGTATCTACCGGCCAGTTGAAGACCACAATATCAGTGCGATCAATATCCTGAAAACCCGGAATCCTGAAATATGGAATATGAGGTTTGTTCCAGTATGACTTTAGCCCCAGTACAGGAATGGTGTCGTGCACCATAGGAAAAGCAATGGAAGTGATTGGCGTGCGGGCCCCGTAGTGAAACTTACTTACAAACAAGTAATCTCCCACCAGCAGCGTCTTTTCAAGAGAAGAAGTGGGGATAGTGAACGGCTGCATTACATAAGTGTGTACTATAGTAGCAGCGACTATGGCAAAGAGAATAGAACTTATCCATTCTCCTGCAGCAGTACCCGGGTGCAGGCTGCGGTTTTCCCTGTATTTAACGTCGCTCAGGTAATTGAGGTAATATATGTAAAGGCCGCAGGTAACCACCGCCAGTACAGTATCTGTAGTAGAAGTACGCCCAAAGCTACGGACGGTTTCCACCCAAATCACGGGAAACATAATGAGATTAACGATAGGAATGAAAAGCAGAAGTACCCACCACCACGGCCTGTTAATGATCTTCATTAAGATTACCGCATTGTATACGGGTATTGCTGCCTCCCAGACTTTGCGTCCTGCTTTTTGATAAAGTTTCCAGGTTCCTGCGAAATGGATAAGCTGAATAAGAAGAACAAACAAAAGCCAGTTTGTAAAAGTCATGAGCGTAGTTTATTTATTGGTCTGCCGTAGTACTATTCTGTTACAAGCCCAGCACGTCTTTCATGCTGAAAACTCCTTTTTTATGCTGAAGCCACTCGGCTGCTATGATGGCACCAAGGGCAAAACCATCACGGGAATGGGCTACATGTTCTATTTTAATGGTGTCAACCTCCGAATTGTAGGAGATTGTATGGGTGCCGGGAACATTTTCTATCCTTTTGGCTGTTACAGGAATTTCGTTCTCCCGGGCACTATCCAGCTGCCATCCGGTTTTATCTGAATTTTCGATGATCTGTTCGGCTAAAGTGATTGCCGTGCCACTTGGCGCATCCAGTTTCTGCGTGTGATGAATTTCCTCTATCGCCACGTTGTATTCCGAAAACCTCTGCATGAGTTTCACCAGGTTCCTGTTGAGCTCAAAAAAGAGATTCACTCCCAGGCTATAATTGGAAGCATAAATGAAAGCGGCCTCTTGTTCTTTGCAAATCTCAACGGCTTCATCGTATCGTTTAAGCCATCCTGTAGTTCCCGAAACCACCGGGACTTGTTTTTTAAAACAGGCGGAGATGTTCTTAAATGCAGCATCGGGAACGCTAAAATCTATGGCAACATCGGCCTGGCTAAGATCGGCCTGGCTAAGATCGGCGTTATCAATATCGTTATCAACTTTTAGTACTATTTCATGGCCACGTTCTACAGCTAGTCTTTCAATGGTCTTACCCATTTTTCCGTAACCCATTAGAGCTATTTTCATCAAAAATTATAGTTTAATGTAAGGCCATATCCTGTGGTACCGGTAAATTGATCGTAATCCACATTTGGCTTAAGTGACAAATCTTCACTTACATTGAATTGTTGCAGGTGGGCATCAACGTTGGCATCAATAATATTTAAGGCATAGAGTCCCAGGGTAACCATTATAGAAACCTCTTTGTTGCGCTGGTAAAAACGTTGTGCATCAATAAGTCCGTCTGTCGATACCCGCTGTTCCCCGTTCTCGTCGTAGAATTCGTCATTGGTATTTCCGGCAAGCCTGCTTTTGTAGGCGCTGCGGTAGCGATCATACTGCCGGTCATTATCAAAATAGAAGTAAATACCCACTCCAAGAGCAGTATAGACTATTGGAATTTTCCAGTATTTGCCATTGTATGCCTGGCCCAACCCTGGAAGTACTGCCGAATAGAATGCAGCACGGGCAGGAGAGAGGGGGTCGTAAGGTTTGTAGGCAGGTTCTTCAATCACCAGCTGCGGGTCTACCAGCAGGGAATCTTCCTGTGCAGAGGCTTGCAGGAAAAATAAACAGGTGACAAAGAACGCTATGAGATTTTTAATCTTCACCCTGAATGATCTTTTTAATGCGATTGAGATCTTCTTCGGAAGTAAAAGGAATAATAAGCTTTCCATTTCCCTTTTTTGACACCTTAACATCAACCTTGGCCCCCAGTTTTTCTGAAAATTCTTTGATGCTTTTCTTTACATCCCTGGAAATATTCGAGGTAGAAGTGGCTGTTTTAACTTCAGGCTTTCCTTCCTGAAGGTTTCTAACCAACTTTTCAGTTTCACGCACCGAAAGAGAATTGGCAAGTATTTTTTCATAGATCTCCAACTGCACCTGTGGATCTTCAATATTGATGAGTGCCCTTCCATGGCCCATGCTTAAAAAGCCGTCGCGCATTCCCGTCTGCACAATAGGATCTAATTTTAGCAACCTCAGGTAATTGGCAATAGTGGATCTATTTTTACCAATTCGGTCACTCAATTGTTCCTGGGTAAGGTTGATTTCATCAATAAGTCTTTGGTAAGACAATGAAATCTCAATAGGATCAAGGTCTTGCCGCTGAATGTTCTCTACAAGGGCCATTTCCAGTGATTCCTGGTCGTTGGCAATACGAATATAGGCAGGAATGGTTTGCAGGCCCACCAGTTTTGACGCTCTAAAACGTCTTTCTCCCGAAACGAGTTGATACTGGTTATAATCGAGTTTTCTAACCGTAATAGGCTGAATAACTCCTAACTCCCGTATCGAAGAAGCAAGTTCGCGCAGCGACTCTTCATTGAAACTTGTTCTTGGCTGAAAAGGGTTTACTTCAATAGCATCAAGGTCAAGCTCTACAATGTGCCCAACCAGCTTATCTGCATTCTTGTCTTCTGCCGACTTTATATCATTTTGAGGATCTTTCAGTAATGCTGAAAGTCCTCTTCCCAAAGCTTGTTTCTTTGTCGCCTTCGCCATCTGCTCCTATGAGTTTTTCTTTATAATTTCATGTGCAAGACTAAGATAGTTACTTGCACCTTTACTACCGGCATCATAGTTTATAATGCTCTCGCCATAACTGGGGGCTTCACTTAAACGCACATTTCGCTGAATGATTGTTTTGAACACCATTTCGTCAAAATGCTTTTGTACTTCTTCCACAACCTGGTTAGACAACCGCAGGCGGGAGTCGTACATGGTAAGCAGTAGGCCTTCAATATCCAGTTTTACGTTGTGTATTTTCTGAACACTTTTAATAGTGTTGAGAAGTTTGCCAAGACCTTCCAAAGCAAAATATTCACACTGAATAGGAATAATTACCGAATCGGCTGCAGTGAGGGCATTAAGTGTGAGCAGACCCAAAGATGGCGCACAGTCAATGATCACATAGTCGTATTGTTCCCTAAGGTGTCCAATAGCCTTTTTTAGCATGTACTCCCGCTCTTCCTGGTCAACAAGCTCAATCTCTATGGCCACCAGGTCAATATGTGCCGGGATGATGTCGAGGTTTGGGGACTCAGTTTTCATGATGGCTTCTTCAGCCTTAATAGAGTGCTCCAGTAACTGGTAAGTTCCTAACTCGACCGATTCAACATCTATTCCCAGACCCGATGTGGCATTCGCCTGCGGATCGGCATCGATGAGCAAAACTTTTTTTTCAAGCACCCCGAGAGATGCCGCCAGGTTTACTGAAGTTGTAGTTTTACCTACACCTCCTTTTTGATTTGCAACGGCAATGATCTTACCCATTCAGTTATTTTGGATTTAAAGGGTAAAAATACAATTTATTATAGGTTTACGAAAGGTAAATTGTTAACAGGTTTTTAGCATAGCCTGTAAAGAAAAAAAACCTTCAAAAATAGCATTTTAAAGGGTTCATCCTGTTAATTGTTCTTAATGGTTTCTTCGAAAGAAGCCAAAGTTTAGTTGTTCTTTTTGGCCTTGATCATTTGCTCTAGCATATCCCACATTTCCTCCGGAATTGCTTCCAGAAGATTGAATTGTCCGGCACCTTTAAGCCATTCGCCGCCATCAATTGTGATCACTTCACCATTGACGTAAGCTGAAAAATCGGAAACCAGATAGGCAGCCAGATTCGCCAGTTCCTGGTGTTCTCCAACCCGCTTTAGCGGCACTTTTTTAGCCAGGTCAAACTTCTCCTTCAGGTCTCCCGGAAGTAGCCTGTCCCAGGCGCCTTTGGTTGGAAAAGGTCCGGGTGCAATGGCATTCATTCTTATACCATATTTAGCCCATTCTACGGCGAGCGACCGTGTCATTGCAAGTACTCCGGCTTTTGCTGTGGCACTTGGCACTACATAAGCAGAGCCTGTCCAGGCATAAGTGGTGACAATATTTAATACTGTTTTATTCTTTTCACCTTTGTCGATCCAATGTTTTCCAAAAGCTAAAGTACAGTTCTTGCTGCCTTTTAAAACTATGTCAATAATGGTGTCAAAAGCATTGGCACTCAGTCGTTCTGTGGGAGAAATAAAGTTTCCGGCAGCGTTGTTCAGCAAAATATCTACAGAACCAAATTTCTCTGCTGTTTGTTGCAGCATGTTTTCAACCTGCTCGTAATGTCTTACATCACACTGTACCGGCAAACATTCGCCCCCGGTTTGCTCTTCAAGCTCTTTAGCGGTACCCTGCAGTTTTTCCAGGTTTCTCGACGTGATCGCTACTTTTGCTCCCAGTTCAAGAAAATACTTTGTCATCGCTTTTCCAAGGCCGCTGCCACCGCCGGTTACGACAATTACTTTTCCTTTAAGCGCATCGTCCCGAAGCATTTTTTGAGTGTAATCCATAGTGGTTGGTAGTTAGTAGTTAGTATTGAGTAGTTAGTATGGAGATTGTTGACAACTTTTTCATGTCTCTTTTTAATGTTATAATTTTCCAGAGAACTTCCTTAAACCTTAAACCTTAAACCTTAAACCTTAAACCTTAAACCTTAAACCTTAAACCTTAAACCTTAAACCTTAAACCTTAAACCTTAAACCTTAAACCTTAACTAGGCTCGTCGATAAGGATTTCCAGAAGTTTTATTGCTGCTTCACTAATCTTTGTACCGGGGCCAAAAACGGCTACGGCACCTGCGTCAAAGAGAAACTGGTAGTCTTGTGAAGGGATCACCCCTCCCACAATCACCATAATATCTTCTCTGCCGTATTTCCTGAGTTCTTCAATTACCTGTGGCACGAGTGTTTTGTGGCCTGCAGCCAGAGAAGAAACTCCTAAAATGTGCACGTCGTTTTCCACGGCTTGCTTTGCAGCTTCTGCCGGGGTCTGGAATAGTGGTCCTATGTCTACATCAAAACCAACATCGGCATAACCTGTAGATACCACTTTGGCACCACGGTCATGGCCATCCTGTCCCATTTTGGCCACCATGATCCTTGGGCGGCGGCCTTCCTGTTCCGCGAACCTGTCGGCCATTTCTCTTGCCTTTTTAAAGGAAGCATCGTCTTTTATCTCTTTTGAATACACTCCGCTAAATGATTTTATCTGTGCTTTGTACCTGCCGTAAACTTCTTCTAGAGCATCGCTTATTTCCCCAAGGGTAGCGCGTTTTCGGGAGGCATCTACGGCCAGCGCCAGTAGGTTTTCCTGTCCCGATCTTGCTGCTTCGGTAAGTTTTTGAAGGGCTTGTTTTACTTCTTCATTGTTTCTCTCGGCTTTCAGTTGGTTCAGCCGCTCAATTTGCTGCCTTCTCACTGACTGGTTGTCTACCTCAAGGGTTACAATAGGATCTTCTTTGTCCCGGCGGTATTTATTTACACCCACAATAATATCCTGGCTACTGTCAATCCTTGCCTGCTTAATGGCTGCAGCCTCTTCAATACGTAGTTTCGGAATTCCCGCCTCAATGGCTTTGGTCATACCACCCAGTTCTTCCACTTCCTGGATGAGTTCCCAGGCCTTATGAGCTATTTTATCTGTAAGTTCTTCTACATAATAACTACCCGCCCATGGGTCTACAGTCCGGGTGATCTGGGTTTCCTGTTGCAGGTGCAGCTGGGTGTTCCTGGCAATCCTGGCAGAGAAATCTGTGGGTAGGGCGATAGCCTCATCAAGGGCATTGGTGTGCAAACTCTGGGTACCACCAAAAGCAGCAGCTGCGGCTTCTATAGAGGTACGTGCCACGTTGTTGAAAGGATCCTGCTCGGTTAAACTCCAGCCGCTGGTTTGGCTGTGGGTTCTAAGCGCAAGAGATTTTTCGTTCTTCGGGTTAAACTGTTTTAAGAGTTTTGCCCACAGCATCCTGGCTGCACGCATCTTGGCGATCTCGGTAAAATGATCTAAACCTATGGCCCAGAAGAATGAAAGCCTTGGTGCAAAACTGTCAATATCCATTCCGGCTTCAAGGCCTTTCCGGATGTATTCGAGTCCGTCGGCTAAAGTGTAGGCCAGTTCGATCTCACTGGTAGCACCTGCTTCCTGCATGTGGTATCCGGAGATACTAATGCTGTTGAAGCGAGGCATATTTTTGGAAGTATATTCAAAAATATCAGAAATGATCTTCATCGAAGGAGTAGGAGGATAGATGTAAGTATTCCTCACCATAAACTCCTTTAAAATGTCATTTTGAATGGTTCCTGAAAGCAGTGCAGGTTTTACGCCCTGTTCCTCGGCAGCCACGATGTAGAATGCGAGTATAGGCAGCACCGCCCCGTTCATGGTCATGGAAACCGACATCTGGTCTAGCGGGATCTGGTCAAAGAGCACCTTCATGTCTTCTACCGAGTCTATGGCAACCCCTGCTTTCCCAACGTCTCCCACCACTCTTTCGTGGTCACTGTCGTACCCGCGGTGGGTAGGAAGATCGAAGGCTACAGAAAGCCCTTTTTGACCCGCAGCGAGGTTGCGGCGGTAAAAGGCGTTACTTTCCTCGGCAGTTGAAAATCCGGCGTACTGCCGAATGGTCCAGGGCCGCATCACATACATGGTACTGTAAGGCCCCCGCAGGTAAGGCGGAATTCCCGCAGCAAAATTGAGATAAGGCAGATCCTTGTATTCACAAGTGTTTTCGGGTCTTTTTGAATCTTTTTCGGTATTTTTCAGCTTTAAATGCTGAAGATCCTTTCTGCTCATATCTTATTTTTCGCCGTTAGTACTTTCTTCCTTTTGTAGTCTTTCCTGTTCGGTTTTTTCTGATAAACGTTTTTCTATCACCGGCTGCAGTAGTGTCTTTCGCGGCTTTTGTTTCACAAAAGGATACAACTCCAGCTCTTCTTTCATTCGGTCCTGTGAATTAGGATATTTGTTGGTGCCAATAAGCACCAGTTTCCCTTCATTAAATTCTTCCTGTTCTTTGGCAGCACTTTCAGAAATTTTCTTCTGAATAATTCCTTCTTTTAACTGAGTAACAAAGCCACCGCCACTTTCAATATTTTTGAAAATATCTAAAGCCTTATCGGCCATTTCGTGGGTAAGGGTTTCAATGTAGTAGCTGCCTTCAGCAGGATTGGCCACTTTCTCAAAGTAGCTTTCGTGCTTAAGTATCAGTAACTGGTTGCGGGCTATGCGGCTTCCGAAGTTATTGTTTTTATGGTAAATGGCGTCATAGGCCATATTGCAAACGCTATTGGAGCCGCCCAGCACTGCGCTCATACATTCTGTAGTAGTGCGCAGCAGGTTCACATTGTAATCGTATAAAGTTTTATTGCGGCGGGTGGGCTGTGAAATGATATCACAGCTGGTATCAAAGCCATATTCGCTGCTAAGGGTTGAAAATAACAGGCGCAGCGCCCTTATTTTGGCAATCTCGAAAAAATAATTTGGCCCTACCGAAACAAGGAACTGGAATTTTGCCTTTTTTGACACTCCAGGTTTGTCACCTATGTGGTTAAAGTATTCATTGACATGTGCCAAAGCATAAGCCAGCTGCTGCGGAATGGTAGCACCGGCATTTTGGTAAAGCCCAAGGTCAACTGAAATAAATGATCTTAGATTTTGACATTTTTGAAGCAGAACATCAAGTATCTTGTGGTCTTCCTGCTGGTCTTTAAACCAGTTGCCGCTGCGGGCCAGGTTACCAATAATGTCAAACTGCAAAAAAACATTTGATCCCGGTTTAACCTGCTCATCCAGCTTTAGGAAAAATTCTTCGGAAGCAAATTCAGGCTTCAGGTATATGGGAACTTCAGGATCTAGGCCTTCAAAAAGCTCTTTTAGCGCTATCTCTTCTGAAGGCAGGATAAACCAGATGCTTTCGGCGCCTTTCCGAAGAGATTCGTGTGCTTTTTTATTGGCTTTTTCAGCAGAAGAGACATAGATCTGCTCTGTAACGTGCCAGTTTAACGGACTGTTAAGCTGTACAGGTTCGGGCGATTCTTCGGCATGGTAAAAAGGTTTAACATTGATGCCGTCCAGAGATTTCCATACCAGCGTTTCATTATAATCGGCACCTTTGAGGTCATACTGTATCTTTTGTTTCCATTGTTTGGCCGATACTTCTTCAAATTCATTGAACAAATTCTCTCTCATTTTCATAAAATTAAAGGGCCTCTAAAATGACATTTTTGGCACCTAATCTACTGCTTCCTTATACTCAATGATAAAGATCTCTTCATTTTCCCTCTTCATGAAATATTCCTGCCTGGCAAATTTTTCAAGTTCGAGGGAATCGTTAAGATTATCCATTATGGCTTTGTCGCGTGAGATCTCATTGAGGTAATAGTCCTTGTTCTTTTTCAGGTCATCGATCTCAAGGTCGAGTTCATGGTGAATTAACCAGGAGTTACTGTCCAGAAAAAGCATCCAGAAGCAAAAAGCAGCCAGTACCAGCGTATATTTGTTGGCAAAGATGCGTACCCATCTATTGTTGCGGATGTCTTTTAGCTTCATAACCCGAAATATACAAAATTACAGTAAACGTTGGCGTATAATTGTTTGCACAATATCAACAGCTACTGTGTTGTAGCGATTTGTGGGGATAATGATATCTGCAAACTCTTTGGTGGGTTCTATGAACTGCTGGTGCATAGGCTTAAGCGTGGTTTGGTACCTGCTCAAAACCTCTTCCAGGTCACGGCCTCTCTCGGCAATGTCGCGCTTAAGACGGCGAATAAGGCGCTCATCACTATCGGCATGCACATAGATCTTGATGTCAAACATCTCCCGAATGTCGGGGTGGGTGAGGATGAGGATCCCTTCAACGATGATCACCTTTCGGGGTTCTATGGTAATGGTTTCCCCCGTGCGGTTATGCTGTTTGAATGAATAAACAGGCTGCTGAATGTTTTTGCCTGCTTTTAGATCTTTAAGATGAGAGACCAGCAGGTCAAAATCTATAGATTTTGGGTGATCAAAGTTAATTTTGGTACGCTGCTCGTAAGTGAGGTGACTGGTGTCCTGGTAGTAGGAATCCTGAGAAATAACATCTACTTCTTCATTTTTGAGCTCCTCGATAATCTGGTTTACAACAGTAGTTTTTCCGCTCCCGGTACCTCCGGCAATTCCAATGATCAACATATTTTAATTTTCGGCAAAGGTAATTATTTACCGATTTAATAAATATGGTTTATTTTTTTATAGCGGCTACTTCTTCTTCGGTCACCTCGTCACTTACCCTGTTGCCCCAGGAATTGTTAATGTAGTTCATTACATCGGCAATTTCACGGTCGCTTAAGCCCAGGGCCGGCATGAGGTTATCGTATTCTTCACCATTGACTTTTATAGGGCCGCGAAGACCAAATTTGATCGCGTGTATAGAGGCTTCCTGTTTGTCTTTTAACCAGTTAGAATTCTGAAGCGGTGGAAAAACAGCTTTTATACCTTCACCGCCCGAAAGATGGCAGGAAGCACAAAAGTTGTTGTACACCTGGGCGCCGCGCGAAATGCTCTCTTTCATTTCGGGAGAGAATTCTACCCGGGCAGTTTCTTCATTTTTTTCTTCGGAAGAATTCTTGCATCCGCATAAAATTATCAGCAGGCAGGCCGTTAAGAGTTTTTTCATTACTGTTGCTTCGGAATAATTCTAACAATACCTTTTCCTTCTACTGAAACATACAGGTCACCTTCAGGCGATTGTACAATGTCTCGCACGCGTCCTATTTGTTCCAGGATCTTTTCCCGGGCAAGTACAGTTTTTCCGTCAAGCGTTAAATGCTCCACATATTGAAACTTTAGAGAACCCACCAAAAGGTCTCCCTGAAGTTCGGGATATTTATTTGAAGTTACATGTACAAAACCGCTGGGGGCAATAGAAGGAACCCAGTAATAAAGCGGATCTTCAAAATCTGGCCCCGATGTTTCATCGGTAAAGGAAGTGCCGTCATAGTTAATTCCGTAACTTACCAGAGGCCAGCCGTAATTAGCACCTTTTTTTACTACATTAATTTCGTCGCCTCCCTGTGGGCCGTGTTCATGAACCCAAATCTCGCCTGTGCTTTCATTGTAGATCATTCCCTGCGGATTCCTGTGACCGTAAGAGTACACGGCTTTAACAGCTTCTTCCTGTCCTACAAAAGGATTATCCTGCGGAATGCTGCCATCAAGGTTAAGCCTGTAAACTTTTCCGCCGTCACGGGTAAGGTCCTGCGGGTTTACGTCGCGATCGCCGCGGTCTCCAACGCTAAAGAACAAATGCCCCTGCCCGTCAAAAGATATTCGGGAACCAAAATGTTGACCACGGGTAGAGTTGGGCGTGGCTTTATATAAAACTTCTTTACTGGTTAACTGGTTGTTCTCCAGTTTTGCACGCATTAATGCCGTATTGCCACCTTCGCCTTCACCTTCTTCGGAAGCATAGGTGAAATAGATACAGCCATCGCTTTCATAATTCGGGCCAACGGCTACATCCAGAAATCCGCCCTGGCCGCGGTTATAAACTTCGGGTGCGCCCTGTACCTGTTGCTTTTGTCCGTCTTTAAATAAGATAAGGTCTCCATTCTTTTCGGTGATAAGAATGCTGCCATCGGGCAGGAAGTCCATACCCCATGCAATCTCAAGATCGGGGACAACTACTTCATATTCATATTGGGCCGTAGTGAGTTCTTCTTCAGGAATGGTGACAGGAGAATTTTGAACAATAGTATCATTGTCTGTCACCTGGTTGGGATCTTCAGTTTTACCATTGTTTTCACCGCAGCTAACAAGGCTAAGGGCGAGGCAAAGAATAAATAGTCTTTTCATCTTAAGAGTTTTCTGTTGGTTGCACGTCCCGTAAAAGGGAACTTCAAAGATAACAAGAAAAACATGAAGATTGGAAATGAGCATAATGACGAAAAAAGAACAGCCAATATTCCCTTTTTGAGAGGGGAGAAAAGCCTGGTAGAAGTAGTTAAAGAGCAAGGTTTTTATCATGCATATCTTTTCTTTTTTACTTATCTTTGGCGTTAGTATCGTATAACAATATTAATTGTGATAAAATCATTTGCAGACAAGGAAGCTAACAAGATTTGGCA
>Ga0208301_1000454_pt1 | contig 11277 bp, 9 predicted proteins | sample 25BtaG_FD_184100 | JGI IMG/M metagenome (GOLD analysis project Ga0208301, IMG submission 184100) | Marine viral communities from Cariaco Basin, Caribbean Sea - 25B_WHOI_OMZ_CsCl (SPAdes) (version 2) | ecosystem: Environmental > Aquatic > Marine > Oceanic | place: Caribbean Sea: Cariaco Basin...
GATAATAATTGGCTTGTAAAACAATGACTCCCGCCCCATAACTAGCAGTATTACTAAGATTTTTAAGAGCAATAAATTCTATGGTTAATGTCTCAGAATCGAGTCCTGTCGATGATAAAAAAGCCCGTCTTAAGCATCTGATTAAACGCCTTCCTAACTTGCCAGGAGTGTATAAGATGCTGGGTAAGAACGGCGATATATTATACGTTGGTAAAGCTAAGTCGCTAAAAAGCCGAGTAAATAGCTATTTTGCCAAGACGATTGATCATCCAAAGACGCGGGCGCTAGTGGCGCGGATTCATAATATTGAGACTATCATTACGCGTAGTGAGACCGAAGCGCTGTTGCTTGAACAGAATCTAATCAAAGAGCATCGTCCACCTTATAATGTGCTGCTGCGTGATGATAAATCCTATCTTTATGTATTTATCTCAGCCGATAAACCTTATCCACGTTTGGCTTACGGTCGCGGCAAAGGCAATCATCAAAAAGGTCGATTCTTTGGCCCGTTTCCCTCTGCACATGCGGCAAAAGAAACGTTGGTCTTGATGCAAAAGATGTTTCAAATGCGTCAATGTACCAATACCTTTTTTAAGCAGCGTCAACGTCCTTGCCTTGAGTATCAGATCAAACGTTGCCGTGCGCCCTGTGTCGGTTTGGTATCGCCAGAAGAGTACGCAGAAGATGTGAACAATACCATCCGTTTTTTAAAAGGCGACTCTAGTGACATCCATAGTACGCTGATTGAAAAGATGGAAGCGTCAGCTGAAGCGTTAGATTTTGAAAAGGCGGTATTTTATCGCGATCAGCTGTCCATGCTACGCGAAGTACAAGCAAGGCAAGCAGTCTACACAGTACAAGGTGAGGCAGATGTGATTGCGATTGCTAGTCAGGCTGGCATGACCTGTGTGAACGTACTGACGGTACGTGGTGGACGTGTATTGGGTGGAAAAAATTATTTCCCAGATGTGGATAGTAGTGAGTCGTTAGCAGATAACCTATCAGCCTTCATTACGTCATTTTATTTCCAAGTGACCGATGATTTGCCCGCTGAAATCATATTGAGCCATCAGATACCAGATCAAGTGGCAGTAAGTGAAGCATTGGCAACGCATTTCGGTAATAAAGTAGTCATCAAGACCAATGTGCGTGAGCACCGTTCAGAGTGGCTGGACTTAGCAACACTAAATACCAGTAATGCATTAAAAACCAAGCTTGGCGATTATCTAGAGCTACATGCGCGCTTTGGTGCGCTAAAAGACGTACTGGCGACTGTCACTGATCGGACGATTGATCGTATTGAATGCTTCGATATCTCACATACGATGGGTGAGGCGACCATTGGTAGCTGCGTGGTGTTTGACCAAGGTGGCTCGCGCCGTCGTGATTACCGTCAGTATGCTATTCATGATATTCAAGGTGGCGATGACTATGCAGCGATGAAGCAAGTGCTGACCAGACGTTATAAGAAGCAGCCATTGCCGGACTTGCTATTGGTTGATGGTGGTAAAGGTCAGCTTGGTATTGCCAAAGAAGTATTAACTGAGTTGGGTATTCTTGGTGACACCTTGCTCATTAGTGTGGCAAAAGGGGAAGGGCGCAAGGCTGGGCTTGAGATATTGCACTTTATCAATCATGAGCCGTTAGATCTACCGATGGATAGCAAGGCATTGCATTTGCTGATGCATATTCGTGATGAGGCGCATCGTTTTGCGATTACTGCTCACCGTAAAAAACGCGATAAGCGTCGCTCGTCATCAGTGCTAGAAGTTATACCGGGACTGGGTGAGAAACGTCGTCGTGACTTGCTCAATCACTTTGGTGGTATGCAGCAGCTGTTAGGCGCTTCACAGCAGGAGTTGGCAGGCGTACAAGGTATCGGACCAGTACTCGCAAAAACGGTTTATAAAGTATTGCATGAGTAATGGATTAGATATTATCAAGCAGCAGTTTTTATTGATTGTCTATAAATAAGACTGTGTGAAGATTAAAAAAAGGGGCAATTTCAGATAAGTAAAATTATCCAAGACTGCCCTTTTTTTAATAGGCTTTTACTACTTATCAGTTTCTACTTTATAAGTGGTAAATTTAAAGCTTAAATCGCTTTTTTCATCGTGCATTTGCTCAGATTCGTCTGCTACTTTAAAGCGTTCTGGTAACTCAGGGTAAAATGCATCGCCGTCAGCAATGTCAGTATCTACATGAGTCAGCTCAATACGGTCCGTATACATCAGAGCGTCACTAAATACTCGCTCGCCGCCAATCACCCAAATCGTATCGAGATGCGCGCCATGTGCTAGGCTAGCTGCCTGTGTCAGAGCGTCGTCTAGGTTGTGTACCACATAAGCATTGCTGCTATCTGCAAGACCTTTCGTCTCAGCATAATCCATCTGTGTCGTAACAATAAAGCTCACACGCTTTGGTAATGGTTTGCTACCCATCGACTCAAATGTCTTACGACCCATGATCACAATACCTTGAATCTTACTATCATTTTCTTTGGTCGTCATGCTTTTGAAATGTTGCAAATCTGCTGAGATATGCCACGGTAGCTCATTGTTTTTGCCGATACAGCGATTGCTACTAATAGCAGCGATTTGGGCAACTTCGGTATGGGCATAGCTCATAATATATCCTTTTTATTATATTCTTAAATTTTGCTCTGATTCAGTATAGTTAACCAGACTAACTTTATACGGCAACTTTGGCTTTGATAGCAGGGTGCGACTCATAGTCATTGACGTTAATGTCTTCGTACTCAAACGCAAATATGTCTTTTACTTCAGGGTTCAAAGACAATGTTGGCAGTTTATATAGCGAGCGTGTCAACTGTAGCTCGGCCTGCTCACGGTGGTTTTGATAGATATGGCAATCACCACCTGTCCAGACAAACTCTCCAACTTCTAGACCACATACCTGCGCGACCATATGAGTCAATAGCGCATAGCTCGCAATATTAAAAGGCACGCCTAGGAATAAGTCAGCCGAACGTTGATATAGCTGGCATGATAGCTTGTTGTCTGCGACAAAGAACTGAAATAAGGTATGACATGGTGGTAGGGCTACTTGCTCTGCTTCACCTGGATTCCAGCCAGAAACAATCAAACGGCGCGAATTCGGATTGGTCTTTATCTGTTCAACGACTTGTGCGATTTGATCGACGCCATCAGCGTTATAACTGGCATCCTCATTTTTGGTCGCACCATAGTTGCGCCATTGATGACCATAGATAGGACCCAAATCGCCAGCAGGTCTGTTAAAGCGTGCGGTCTGTTCTGCTGTCGCCCACTCATTCCAGATACGAACATTATTCTGTTGTAAATAGTCAACATGAGTGCTGCCACTTAAAAACCATAATAGCTCATAAGCGATGGATTTAAAGTGAACTTTTTTGGTCGTTAGCAGCGGAAAGCCTTCTGCTAAGTCAAAGCGTAGCTGCGCGCCAAAATGGCTAAGCGTACCAGTACCAGTACGATCGCCTTTTTCGGTGCCATTGTCGAGAACGTGGCGTAGCAAATCTAAATAGCCTTGCTCATTATTACTTTGGGTGCCATTGATCATAAAATGCTCTTTAGTTACTGCTGACAGCGCATACAGACTAGATGGGTAGTCGATATATACACTGTCATTATTGAAAGTATTGCTAGGATAAGCGTTTTGATAGCATACCCTATTTTAAGTCATCAACCTTTATCACAAAAAGGCAGGCTTAATAGGCAGCTTGCTTACCCCAGTCGTAGATGCCGCGTTTATAGGCGTAACCGATCAAGAACAGACCGATAATTATCATTGGGGCGCTTAGTATCTGACCTTTGGTCATCCAACCTAGCAAGATGAATCCTTGGTCGATGTCTGGCTGGCGGAAGAACTCAATGATGAAACGGCTAAAGCCATAACCAAGCATAAAGACCCCGGTCACTGCCATACGAGGACGGGGCTTTGATGAGTACCACCACAAGAATAGAAACAACAGCAGACCTTCTGCAAGGGCTTCATACAGTTGCGACGGGTGACGAGGCAACAGGTACTGGCCATTGACTTCAGTCATAAGGTCTTGCAGCGCAGGATTGGCTTGTAGCTGCTGCATATCAACGCTAGCGGCCTGCGGGAAGTAGGTCAACCAGTTGTAGCCACCATCAGAGACGCGGCCCCATAGCTCGGCATTGATATAGTTACCAATACGTCCGAACAATAAACCAGTTGGTACGCAGGGAACGACAAAATCGAGCACTTGGAAAGGTGTCTTTTTATATTTGCGGGCAAAATACAGCATGCCCAACATGACACCAATCAGGCCACCATGGAATGACATACCGCCTTCCCAGACTTTAAACAGATAGGCAGGGTTTTGGAGCAGTTCACCGAACTGATAAAACAATACATAGCCGACACGGCCACCTAATATCACACCAAGTGCGCCAAAGAACACTAGGTCAGAGACCATATCTGTCGTCCAGCCTTCACGTTTGGTACTGCGATACCATGCCAGTCCGTAGGCGGCGGCAAATGCCAACAAATACATCAGCCCATACCAATGGACTTCGACAGGCCCAACTGCTAATGCTACAGGATCGTACTGAGGATGAATCATCATAAGGGCATCATAATATTGATAATAAAATACTGACTATAATAGCAAATTTCGTTCAATGGGCATACACAATTGCTATGACGCCAATCAGAGGATATTGGTAATGTGAGTTTTTGAAATGGCACAGAATATATAGGCTAAGAGTCAAAAAATAAGAAGTGAGGTAAAAAGTGACTTTAATTAAGGAGTGTTTTCGTGATGATATGTAATCTTGGTAGCTAGCAGCTCAGAATAAAAGCGTGATTTCTGTTGTTTTAAGCGGTCACTACCAAGTGTTCGTAAATAAACGCAGTTAAGCCAATATAGCTAAGTAAATGCAGCTAGATGGCGACTAAGTCTTGTACTTTGTTTTCGACCATCGTGTCGCCTGCGCCTTGTGAGACTACCTTGCCGCGTGATAATACCGTATAATTGTCAGCAAGCTCTTCGGCGAATTCATAGAACTGCTCAACCAGTACAATGGCCATGTCACCTTTGTCAGCCAAGTCACGTAGTACTCGGCCAATATCTTTGATGATAGAAGGCTGTATACCCTCAGTTGGCTCATCTAAAATTAACACAGTCGGCTCGGAGGCTAAGGCACGGGCGATAGCAAGTTGCTGCTGCTGACCACCAGACAAATCACCACCGCGGCGATGTTTCATCTCATCGAGTACCGGAAAAATATCGTATAAATGCTTGGGTACGTGTTTTGCCTTGCTGCGTGAAAACTTGGCCATACCAATTAATATGTTCTCTTCTACCGTCAGTGTCGAAAAAATATCGCGACCTTGTGGTACATAAGCTAGACCTGCTCGGACACGTTGCTCTGGAGACATCTTGCTGATGTCTTTATCATTGAGCAAAATCTCGCCTGATTTAATCGGTAGTATCCCCATCAAACATTTAAGTAGCGTAGTTTTGCCCACGCCGTTACGTCCAAGTATCACGCTGCACGCGCCTACAGGCGCTGTAAACGAGACGTCTCGTAAAATATGACTGCCGCCGTAATACTGGTTGATATCGTTCACTTGTAACATGGCTGTCTCCTAAACTCTAAAAATTTTCTAATATTTTAAAGGTTATATTCGTTTGGTTCGTCTAGATGATACGTTTAGCTATCGACCTAAGTAGGACTCAATCACGGCTTCATTGGCTTGTACTTCAGCTAACGTACCTTCAGCCAAAATCGCCCCTTGTGCCAATACCGTGACTTTTTCACTGATGGCATCGATAAAGGTCATGTCATGTTCGACTACTACTAATGTATGGTTCTTTTTGAGGCGTAGACACAGCTCAGCGGTATGTTCAGTTTCTGCATCAGTCATACCAGCCACAGGCTCATCAAGCAGAATTAGCTTGGGGCTTTGCATCAAAAGCATGCCAATCTCTAACCATTGTTTTTGCCCATGTGAAAGCAAACCAGCAGGTTTGTTAATTTTATCGGTCAGGCGAATCTGCTGTAGGGTGGAGTCAAGGGTATCGCGAGTATCGGCATCGAGTTTATTAAATAAGCTTTTAACCACACGTTTGTCTTTTGGCGCGGCAAGTAACAGATTATCCATTACGGTAAAATTTTCAAAGACAGTAGGTTTTTGAAATTTACGTCCGATGCCAGCTTCAGCGATTTGTTCGGTAGATAAGCTGGCAAGGTTATGAGTCTGACCAAAAAACACGCTGCCTTCCGTAGGACGGGTTTTACCTGTAATGACATCCATTAATGTGGTTTTACCCGCGCCGTTAGGGCCGATGATACAGCGTAGCTCGCCTTCTTCGATATAGAGCGACAGATTATTAAGTGCGCGAAACGAATCAAACCAAACACTTAAATCTTCTAAATATAATGCAATGCCATGGCTAAAATCGACGCCAGATTTTTTGGGATGACTGAGACCGTCACGTCCATCAGTATGATCATATTCAGACAGTGCCTTAGTCGATTGTTCGGTCGATGGTGATTTATCATTTAGCATTATTGTTTCTCCTTTTTGAATCGATCGAACAAGCCCATAATGCCATTGGGTAAAAACAACGTCACGACGACGAATAGTCCGCCTAATATCAATAGCCAAAATTCAGGGTAGGCGACCGTAAAGTAGGTTTTCACAGCATTTACCACACCAGTTCCTAAAATCGCGCCAATTAAGCTTCCTCTACCACCAGTCGCTACCCAGACAGCTATCTCAATTGAGTTCACTGGGTTCATCTCACTCGGATTGATAATACCTACTTGCGGCACGTATAGAGCGCCTGCTATACCAGCGATGACTGCGGACAGCACCCAAGCGGATAGCTTGTACCATAATGTACGGTAGCCTAAATACTGCAAGCGGTTTTCGCTATCCCGAATGGCACCGAGTACTCGACCATAAGGCTGATTCATTAAATGACGCAAACCCATATAAGAGACTAACAATGCTACGGCAGTGACGAAGCACAGCATTGAGCGAGTTGAAGCAGCGGTAATGTCGTAGCCTAAAAGGGTAGTAAAACCAGTAAAGCCATTATTACCACCAAAGCCTGTCTCATTACGGAAGAATAGCAAGGCTGCTGCATAGACCATGGCTTGAGTGATGATAGAAAAGTACACCCCTTTGATTTTGGAGCGAAAGGCAAAAAAACCAAAGAGAAACGCAACCAAGCCAGGCACTAATATAACCAGTGCGACTGCCCACCAAAAATGCTGCGTGCCCGCCCAGTACCATGGCATTTCGGTCCAGCTCAAAAATCGCATAAAATCAGGAAGCGCATCGCCTGCTGTCTCACGTGTTAGGTACATGCCAAACGCATAACCACCCAAAGCAAAGTACAGGCCATGTCCCAAGCTCAAAATACCAGCATAGCCCCAAACGAGATCTAGTGCCAAAGCCACCATGGCCAGTGCCATGATTTTGCCAATCAAGGTAATCCAGTAGGCTGAAAGGTGAAAGGCTGAGGTCTCCGGCATAAGATGTAGCCAAGGCAGTATCAGTAGTATGGCAAAACATAAGCCAATTAAAACAGCACTACGCGGTGTATCAGACAGTAATTTGATCAGTATCATAGGAGTCTCCTTATTCGACAAAGCGGCCTTTGAGTGCAAATAAACCTTGTGGCCGTTTCTGAATAAACAGAATCACAAGAACCAACAACACAATCTTAGCCAATACCGCACCGATACCAATCTCAAGTACCGTACCGCTAATACCAAGTCCTAAGGCGGCCAATACTGCGCCCCATACTTGTCCGACACCGCCAACGACGACGACCAAAAAGGTATCAATGATATAGGTTTGGCCCAAATCAGGACCGACGTTGCCTACTTGGGCAAGGGCACAGCCAGCCATACCAGCCAGCCCAGAACCCAAACCAAATGCCATCATATCGATACGTGCGGAAGGGATGCCAACAGCACGTGCCATTTGACGGTTTTGAGTGACGGCTCGTATAAACAAACCAAAGCGCGTTTTGTTGAGTAAGTACACCAGTAGCGCTACGACGATGACGGTAAAACCAATAATGGCGATACGGTTATAAGGCAGCACCAAACTTGATGACACTTGGTACGCGCCGCTGAGCCACGCCACGTTACTGACTTCAACGTTTTGTGCACCAAAAATCATTCGTACTAATTGCATCAAAATCAGACTGACGCCAAAGGTCGCCAGCAAGGTCTCTAGCTCACGACCATATAATGGGCGAATCACGATACGTTCAATAATCATGCCGATGATGGCACTAACTAAAAATGCAGCTGGAATAGCAACAAGCAGATACCAGCCAGCCATATCTGGCATATAAGCTTGAAAGAAGTTTTGCACCATATAAGTGGTATAAGCCCCGATCATGATTAGCTCACCATGTGCCATATTAATCACGCCAAGCAGACCAAAGGTAATCGCGAGACCAAGCGCCGCAAGCAGTAAAATACTAGCGGTACTCATACCAGTGAAAATATGACCCGTCCATGTGCTGATTTCGATACGACGTGACACGCTAGATTCAGCATCGATAAGTGCAGCTTTGAGCGAGGCATCTAAGCCATCAGCCGCGAGGGCAGACTCGATATCGACCAATACTTGTGGGTTATCACTATCAGCGAGTAGATTGACCGCTGCAATCTGAGTGGGCAGGTCACCGTTTTTGAAATCAATACGAGCTTGTAGTGCGGTTAGTGCTTTTTGAACTTTAGCGCTGTCTTCATTTGCCGCTGCTGTCGTAATAATGGCTGGATCTACTTGGTCAATATTGTCAGCCAAAATCTCTACAGCTTGCAGGCGCTGTGCGGGCTTGTCAGAAGCCAGCTTTACCTTAGCCTGTCCAAAGATAAGCGCTGAGCGAAGGGCATTAGTCAGGGTGATTTGTGATAAATCACTTGGCCAATCGTCAGTCTCTTTTTTATCAGGATAAGTAAACAGCTGATCTTCTTTATTCAATAAATACGTTTGCCCACCGTTGCCTTGATATAGCTCATCATTGGCAATAAATTCAACCAAACTATCTAAACTCTCAACGGATCCTGGCCAATCACTTAGCATGGCTTGGCGCTTACTAAAATCGCCGGCCACGAATTGTTGAATGGCATCACCTGAGCTTGTAGTTGCTGTTGAAATATTTGAGGTGCTGGCTTGAGTAGAAGTAGATACGTTCGCAGTCGTGACCAGTGATTGCTCACTATGAACGGTATTCGTATCGTGGTCATGTACCTGACCATCATGATCCGCATACGCTGTGGTGGTGAAAGTTGTTATGCATAATGCCATCAATGCAAGTAACCGCAGAGGCACATAAATTGAAAAATGAGCCGCCTGCTGCATGACTTCACTGACTGATGCTTGTGGGTTATTACCATTTTTAGACGATGTTTGCCCTACAAACGGGCGTAAAGTATGGTGCTGCATGTGCGGCTCCCTGTTTTTCACAGACAACAAACCCTTAGCCACTACTACTTAACGGATTAAGCGATAGAAGAGTTGATAAGGTTTGGTGTTATTTAAAAGTTGAGAATAAGTGTTGAAAATAAATGTGAAAAGTAGGCGTTAGGATTGTTATTAGTGTCATTTATCCATCCGCCTACTATTCAATTACTATCCACGTGCTTTTCAGTACTGACTTATTTAGGGAATAGCCTATTTAGGAATGTACTCGCTCCATGGCTGGGCTTGAATGACTTCTGGCGTTTTGAAAATTGTATCAAACTGTCCATCGGCACGAATTTGACCAATCATGACAGGCTTCCATAGATGATGGTTTTCTTCATCCATTTTTAGCGTGTAGCCAGAAGGTGCATCGAACGTTTGTCCCGCCATACTAATACGTACTTTATCAACATCAGTCGTACCGGCTTTTTCGACAGCTTGCTTCCACATGTTGATACCGACATAAGTAGCTTCCATTGGATCATTGGTCACGACTTTTTCAGCATTTGGTAGTTTTTGGTCCAATGCATACTGCTTATAGCGTTTGGTGAAGGCACTGTTGGTTGGGTTTTTGATCGACATAAAGTAGTTCCATGCCGCTAAATGCCCTTGTAGCAGACTGGTATCGATACCGCGTAGCTCTTCTTCACCGACTGAGAACGCCATGACTGGAATGTCTGACGCTTTGATACCTTGGTTGGCAAGCTCACGATAGAACGGAACGTTTGAGTCGCCATTGATGGTCGAGATAACCGCGGTCTTTTTGCCCGTTGAGAATTTTTTGACGTTAGATACGATGGTTTGATAATTGCTGAAACCAAATGGCGTGTATTCTTCCATGATGTCTGCATCAGCCACGCCTTTCGATTTCAAAAATGCCTTTAAAATCTGGTTGGTGGTGCGTGGATAGACATAATCAGTACCTAGCAATACGAAGCGCTCTGCACCGCCGCCTTCTTCACTCATTAAGTACTCTACCGCCGGAATGGCTTGCTGATTTGGTGCAGCACCCGTGTAAAAAATATTTTCTGATTGCTCTTGTCCTTCATACTGCACTGGATAAAACATTAATCCATTTAGTTCTTCTACCACTGGCAGTACTGATTTGCGTGATACCGATGTCCAACCACCAAAGATGACATCTACTTTGTCTTGAGTGAGCAGCTGACGGGCTTTTTCGGCAAACAATGGCCAATCAGAAGCAGGGTCGACGACGACTGGTTCTAGTTGCTTACCGAGTACACCGCCATTGGCATTGATCTCATCAATGGTCATGAGTGCCGTGTCTTTTAGAGAAGTTTCAGAGATGGCCATGGTGCCAGATAGCGAATGTAAGATGCCCACTTTGATCGTGTCGCCATCAGCGGCAGGGGTAGTCGTTGTCTCTGTAGTGGTTTCGGCTGTTGTCTCTGTGGCTGTCGCCGTTTCGGCAGGCTTTTGACAGCCAGCGAGACTCAAGCTACCAACGACGGCAATCGCTAATAATGAGAAGCGTGATTTGATTTTGCCTTGCAGATGAGTCTCAACAAACTGAGGATTGGCTAAAGTTGGTAAAGAAAACATGGACATCTCCTAAATAAACACAAAAGATAAAATATGGCTCCTGAACACTTATTAAGCGTTCAAGTTCCGTGCCAAGTAGAAAAAGCCAATAATCGTGTAATAATTGAGCAATAATTAAGTATTGTTTAATATATTCAACCCCACTCTCAACTTGAAATAAGCAAATCAAACTGAAGAGGCGGATTACCAAGTTTTTTGTTGAGTACAAAGCACAGATTGTGTGACAGGATTTTACGAATCAATCGA
>Ga0208301_1000455_pt1 | contig 11272 bp, 10 predicted proteins | sample 25BtaG_FD_184100 | JGI IMG/M metagenome (GOLD analysis project Ga0208301, IMG submission 184100) | Marine viral communities from Cariaco Basin, Caribbean Sea - 25B_WHOI_OMZ_CsCl (SPAdes) (version 2) | ecosystem: Environmental > Aquatic > Marine > Oceanic | place: Caribbean Sea: Cariaco Basin...
AATTTTAGAAACAAGTCTAATGATAGCTAAGTTATCGTTTAGAAGTTTTATGTTTTAGGTATAGGCTAATGATAGGAAAAAAGCACAGCAGCCAGTCTTATAATTCAAAAGTCTGTTATAGATGGTTCCATGCTAACAGTCTGCTTTAAGTAGTCTGTTAATAGGTTTGAAAGGTAAAATAACTGGTTTCCTTGGGGTATACCCTAATTTACAATCCACACTTTAAATTAATAAGTCCAAAAAAGACTTGTTGGTAATTTTCATATCATTCAAAGTAGTTAGCTAACTCTCCCAAGCATAAGATACTTATCCAATAGAATTAAGCTGCCTAGTTTAGTTTTTGCATTGGCGTAAACTTACAAACAATCAAATGGAAAAATTATTATGAAGTCTAAGCTAGTCATTGTGGTGCTCATACTGTTATTTTTATCTGGTTTGTCAGGGCTACTGGAAATTGTGTTTTACAACGGTATTAATGCCGATGGTATATTGCAAGAAAGTTTCTTTTTGCCGTTATCCTTCATATTGGCAACACTAGCGGTCGTACTTTATATATGCTCAATAGTAACTAAACTAATATCTGCAAAGCTCAAATGCTGATGATGGAAGCCTTATTTATACTCTGCAATTATCTTCTATTATTACTAACATGTAAAAGTCATTTGATTCTAATGCTGGTTATCATTTCTCATAAACAATGTAAAGTAGGCGTTATAGATCAGATAGTAAGTAACGAGCTGAATCTATAGTGCTAAAAAACATATGATTTACAGATACTGATCTTTAAGTCAACCTTATTAGGATTAAAATAATGACTCTTTCCGTAAACAAAAACAATGTAGACTCACTTGCTCAAGAATCTGGTATCCAACTTATTAAAGCAGGTACTTATAAGCTAAACCAACTCGCTGGCTTACTTGAAGTTAACAACCTAAAAAGTCAAATGGCAGAAGTTAATGTCACCGATAATGCCAATGGCTTAACGGTTGGTTTTTTTGCCATGCAACCTGGTGTTGATTTTGAGTTTACTTATGAATTTGTAGAATACAAAGTAATCACTAAAGGTAAGATTGTGATGCGAGACTTACAAGGCAACAAGTATGTGGCAGAAGTAGGTGATATCTTACTATTTACACCTAACGTGACGGTTATATTTGATGGCGAAAGTGATGGTGAGGCAGTTTATACCGCACATCGCAGTGCTGATAACATGTTTGCACCTAAGTAAAATTTCAGGCTTATTATGAAAAATACATGATGAGCCTGTTAGCTGATTTCATGGTTGTTAATAACGATTTGAACAAGTCATCTGCCTTCGATCTATTGAGGAGGGTATATACATCAAGTACTCACGATTAAGCTTCTAATATTCATGATTGTGATGGCCATAAGCTCACCATTTCCTGCCACGTAAAAGCCTGATTTATGATTTTAGCTTTCATGAATCTCACCTCATAATGACAGCAGTCTATTAGTTACTCTGGTTTTCATAACCTACCTTGCGAATAGATTGTCAGTTATTTGAATATGTTATTGTCTAGGACAACGTTATGAATATAATCACACCTAAAATTGTCGTTATTGGCGGCGGTGCTGGTGGTTTAGAGCTTGTAACCCAATTAGGACACAAGTTAGGAAAGAAAAAGCAAGCCGATATATTATTAATAGATAAAAACCGTACTCATATTTGGAAACCGTTACTGCATGAAGTCGCGACAGGCTCTATTGATTCTGATTTAGATGGTGTGGTGTACTCGGCGCATGCTGCTCAGCATCATTACCACTTTCAGCTGGGGGAATTTGATAATATTGATCAAAAAACTAAAACCATCACTCTTGCTGCACTGTATGATGAATCAGGCCATACTATCTTGCCGGAACGCCACGTGCACTACGATCATCTTGTTATTGCCATTGGCAGCATAAGTAACGACTTCAATACCCCTGGGGTGAAGGAAAACTGCTACTTTTTGGACTCAACTCAGCAAGCTCAACGTTTTCAGCATTCATTGCTTGATGGTTTTACGCGTCTTCATCAAGATGATAACCAGCAGCAAGCACTTAATATCGCCATTGTTGGTGGAGGTGCAACGGGAGTAGAACTTTCAGCTGAGCTGTACCATGTGTCTAATCTATTAAAGCTATACGGCTTGACAAATATGTCGCCGAAACGTTTACACATCCATTTAATTGAAGCGGGACCACGCATTTTACCTGCCTTGCCTGAGCGTATTGCATCAAGTGCTAAGCGCGAATTATTGAAACTAGGCGTTCATGTACGTGAACATACACAGGTGAAAGAGGCGACGAAGTACGGCTTTATTACGAAAGATGATGAGCAGATTGAGGCTGATATCATGGTATGGGCGGCAGGCGTAAAAGCCCCTGATTTTATTAAAGATTTGGGGGTTTTTGAGCTTACTTCTAATAATCAAATTCGGGTAAATAAATTTTTACAAAGCACGGTTGATGACAGTATCTTTGTATTAGGCGATTGCTGCGCCTTCACCCAAACCGATGGCAAACAAGTGCCACCGCGCGCGCAATCTGCACATCAAATGGCAAAATGTGTTGAAAAAAATATAATTGCAACGCTAAGAAAGCAGCCACTACGAGGTTTTACCTATAACGATTATGGGTCACTGGTTAATCTATCACGTTACGGTACTGTGGGAAACTTAATGGGTAATCTCACCAATAACAGCTTTTTCATTGAAGGAAAGATTGCCCGTTTTATGTACATATCGCTCTATCGCATGCATCAAATGTCTATTCATGGTGCCTTCAAGACATTTGCTTTATGGATCAGCGAAAAAATATTACGCATAGGTCGTCCAAAGATCAAATTACATTAAGCAAAACGACAGCGATAAACTGATTATCGCTGTCGTTTTTTGCACTGTCATAAGAGGTTTGCGACGGGCACTAGAAGCGCATGAAAGGTGCAGTTCGGCTGGTCTTCGACTCAGCGACTGTTTCAGGTAATCCTTGCGCCACGATAAGGCCACCTGCATCACCTGCACCAGGGCCAATATCAATTACCCAATCACTATTACTAGCAACCTGCATGTCGTGTTCGACCATGATAACGCTGTTACCGGCATCAACAAGTCCATTCAATTGCGCCATCAACATCGAGATATCTTTTGGGTGCAAACCCGTTGTTGGCTCATCTAGGATATACAGCGTATCGCCGCGCTGCGTTCGCTGCAATTCAGTGGCAAGTTTAATACGTTGGGCTTCACCGCCAGATAGCTCAGTTGCTGGTTGGCCAAGTCGTAAGTAGCCAAGCCCGACTTGTAGCAAGGCACTTAATGCTCGCAAGATAGCAGGGTCGTCTGCAAAGAATTCATAAGCTGATTCAACCGTGAGCGCCAGCACATCGGCGATGTTTTTGTCATGATACGTGACCTCTAGCGTGTCCTCATTGTAGCGCTGTCCGTGACAGACTTGGCAAGGCGAATAGACGCTAGGAAGAAACAGTAGCTCGACACTCACAAAGCCTAAGCCTTCACAATTAGGACAACGACCTTTAGTCGTGTTGAATGAAAAACGCCCTGCGTTGTAACGACGAGATTTTGCCTCGCTCGTTGACGCGAATAGCTTACGGACATGATCAAACAGTCCGGTATAGGTAGCAAGGTTTGAGCGCGGCGTACGCCCAATGGCTTTTTGATCGACGGTTACCAGTCGTTTGACATCATCCATACCCTCAATGATTTGTCCACCGGTTGGCGTCTCCAACTCTTGCTCAAGTAGATCGGCTTCGCCAGTTGGAGCTTCAACCGTTTGTTTTTGTCCTAGAGCCTCATAAACGAGCTCTACCAAAGCTTGACTCACTAGACTCGACTTGCCTGAACCTGATACACCCGTGACAGTAGTCATCACACCCAATGGAAAACCGACATCCAGCTCTTGTAAGTTATTACGCGTAATCCCTGTAAGTTTAAGCCACGCTGTCGGCTCTCTTGGTGTGCGTTTTACGATAGCGTCAGTGCTGAACAGATAGCGGCTGGTATGCGAGTGAGTCACGTCGCGCAATCCCTCTACAGGACCACTATAAATCACCTCGCCGCCATGAGTACCCGCATTGGGGCCAACGTCTACGATCCAATCAGCGTGTCTGATGACGCTCACATCATGCTCGACGACAAACACTGAGTTACCAGCGGCAATGAGCTCATCTAAGGCACTTAGTAATGCTTGGGTATCTGCTGGATGAAGACCAGCGGATGGTTCATCTAGTACATAAACCACCCCAAAAAGTTGTGAGCGAATTTGAGTGGCTAGGCGTAAGCGTTGTAGCTCACCAGGAGATAGTGTAGGTGTGGTGCGCTCAAGTGATAAGTACCCCAAACCCAATAGGGTCAGTGCTTTTACCCGAGATAACATATCACTGGCAATGCGCTGAGCGACGATAGCCTTTTCACGATTTGCCATATTGTCAGTTGGGACTTTATTGGCCGCAGTCTCAAGCTTGCGCGCCAGTTCGATAAAGGTCAGTTGCGACAGCTCCCCAATATCGAGTCCTGCGAACGTAACGGATAGTGATTCTTTTTTCAGTTTTTTACCATCACATTCCGGACATACAGAGATTTGCATAAACTGAGAAACGCGCTTTTTTGTCAATGAGCTCTGAGTAGTGGCAAAAGAATGCAGTATGAAGCGCTTTGCACTCGAAAACGTGCCCATATAGTTGGGCTTTTCGCCGCTCTCAATCGCTTTTCTTACTTGCTCAAGGCTGTATTCAGGGTAGACAGGAACGGTTGGGGTTTCATCTGTAAACAAGATCCAATCGCGGGTTTCTTTTGGCAGTTTATGCCAAGGCGTGTCAATATCGTAGCCGAGTGACACCAGTATGCGGCTTAGGTTTTTGCCTTGCCACGCTGGTGGCCATGCTACGATAGCACGCTCTCGAATGGTTTTGGTGTTATCAGGTACTAGTAACTCTTCGGTGACTTCAAACACGCGGCCAATACCAGAGCAAGTAGGACAGGCACCCTCAGGTGTATTTGGCGAAAACGCATCGCCATACAATATCTCTTGACCGGTAGGATAATCTCCAGCTCGTGAATAGAGCATGCGTAGCCCGTTTGAGATAGAAGTAACACTGCCTACTGATGAGCGCACTGAGGGCGTACCTCGTTGTTGTTGTAGAGCAACTGCTGGCGGCAGACCTTCTACCATATCAACATCAGGCTCATCAACCTGATCTATCAATCGACGCGCATAAGGGGATACTGAATCTAAATAACGACGTTGTGACTCAGCAAATAAAGTGCCAAAAGCAAGTGATGACTTACCTGATCCTGATATACCGGTAAAAACAACCAGTGCATCACGAGGTAAATCTACATCGATATTCTTTAAGTTGTGAACGCGAGCTCCCCTGACTCGAACACTGTGGTCAGTGTCACAGAGAATGTCTTTATTGATATGTTTATTGTTATTGGTAGCCATAAACAGGCGACTCCTATTGAATTGTATTTCTTGATTTTAAATATATTTGGATTTTGCTCATTGACGTTTGCAGTCATGGATAAGTGTTATTTATCTATTGATATTCTTTATAAAAGGTTGAAGGTAATAAGAAAGATCTTAATGTTTTTTTTGTTATTGCAGAGCCTATGTTTAACGTACACAGTACGCGGACTCACATAAATAGACAGAATATCAAGTGTCACAAAATTGATTTTAATGACAAAAGGGTCCTGCAAAATTTGCAGGACCCTTTTTACGGTAGTATTGATACTAATATTAGTGGTTACGAACGAGCGGTCCGTAATACTACTATTATGCTTCTTTGAAGCAATAAACGGCAAGCTTATTACCATCCAGGTCACGAACATAAGCCGCGTAAGCGTTAGGTGCCCAATCGCGTGTACCAGGTTGGCCTTCATCTTGAGCACCAGCGCTCAATGCTGCTGCATGAAATGCGTCAATAGCAGCGCGACTTGGTGCTTCAAAGCTCACCATATTGCCATTACCAACACTAGCTGGTTGACCGTTATTAGGTTTCATAACAAATAACGATGGTGCGTCTACGCCCCATATTGAACCATTATCACCTAGGTCAGCAATGCGTTTAAGCCCTAGAATCTCTAAAACGTTGTCATAGAATGTACGTGCTTGATTAACATCGTTAGTGCCAAGGGTAACGTGAGTAAAAATGCTCATGTGTTGTTCTCCAGTTGTGGATGATTTTTTATCAATAGTTTTTCTATCGAGTTGCAACAAGTTTGCCGCGTTGTCTGTCGATGGAAACCATCATACGTTATTCCATATAAAAGATAATGGGTCTAAAAATAAAATAACTTTTACCATAAGGTAATAATTATTTTCTTGATAGAAGCGCGTATATCCACTTATGTTTGAGCAATGCCATTATTTGTTCTGTCACCATCAAGACTGTTTATATAACTACTCAGCCAGAGACTTAAGGCTAACTGCTTACGCAAAATAATTTACTGTAAGTAGCCATTCTTAGATTTTATATCGGGCGGCAGATCGGTTTCTCCCAGTGCCTCTAGTAAGTTAATTTCGATGGTACGCGACAGAGCACTCAGTGGTAGATTGTTAGCGGCCAAGCCAAAAGGCGATTCCAACTCCTCACTAAGAGCATCTAGACCAAAAAAAGTATAGGCGATCACTGCACAGACAAACGGAGTAGCCCATCCCAGAGATGACACCAAACCAAAAGGCAACATAAAGCAATATAAGTAGGTGGTGCGATGTACTAACAGCATATAAGCAAATGGTAGTGGCGTATAATGAATGCGCTCGCAGGCGGCCAAAACTACAGTCATAGAGGTCAGCCGTTCATCCATGTTCTGTACTAGAAATTCCGATAATAATCGCTCACGTCGGCTATAACCGACCTTTTTCCCCATCAGCCGCAGCAGGTACTCGGGCAGATTTTGCGCTTGGCGCATGCTGACGTGGTGCTCGGGTTCTACAAAACGATCAACGTCCTGCCAAGGTTCAGTGTCACGTAGTCGATGGCGCAAAGCATGAGTAAAGGCGATGGTTAGGTGAATCATACGGCGCTGGGTTTGTCGTCCAGTCTCCGTTTCTTCATCCATAAATGAGAGCACTTGGCGGGCCAAGCTACGAGCATCCACTACTAGCTGACCCCATTGACCCCTAGCTTCCCATCAGCGTTGATAGCTGGCATTGTTACGAAAGCCGAGGAACAATGATAAAGCAACCCCTAGAAAAGTGAAGGGAGCCGTACTATAAGAGGAGAAGAAGCCTGGAAACCAGTACTGGATGCCTGCTATTAGAGTGCTAAGCAAGATGGTGAGAAAAATCTGAGGATAAATTTTTGGTAGGATAGAGCCGCGCAAGGTAAAAAACAGCTTGAGTGCGTTCGGTTTTTGCTTGACGATCATGTCAGCCTCCTAACGATCGAGTTGGTTAGAGTAGTGTGCAAGACCTCCAAGTAATTAGATGATTTATCTTTCGAGGTGCGAGGCCTTAAAGTATGGGTAGTTCTTACTATCACCCAGTTAGGGTTTAGATAAATGTGCTGCTAAATAATCTAGTAGCAGCCTAATTTTTGGCGACAAATGGCGATTATGAGTATAAACGGCCCAAATACCTTCTTCAGGTTCTCTAAAGTTATCCAATAAGCTGACAAGCTCCCCCGACTCTAAGTGCTTTTGTACGTAATAATCAGGTAGCTGCACAATACCCAATCCCTTTATAGCCGCATCGACTAAACTATAACCGCTGTTATAGCGCACTCTACCTGCCACTCGAATATTTTTCTCTTTACCCGATTCTTTAAAGTGCCAGTAGTCTAGCGTACCCAACAAACAGTTATGTTGACCAAGCTCGGTTAGAGAATGCGGTATGCCGTATTTTTCAATATAAGAGGGCGACGCGCAGACAAAATTAGTGCGACTACTGAGCTTTTTTGCCATCATGGTCGAATCACGAAGCTTTCCGATGCGAATGGCCAAATCATAGCTGTCTTCAACCAAATCAAGCTGTTGATTACTCAGAAGTGCAGTTACTTCAATATCATCATATTGCACCATAAAGTCATTCACCAATGGTATTAATTGTCGCTCTCCATAAGTGACAGGAGCTGTCAGTTTAATCATGCCTTGCGGTTTTGATTGCAAGTGAGTCACTGCTTGTTCCGCGGCATCCAGACCATCAAGTACCCCACGGCAGTGCTGATAAAAAACATTACCTTCTTCTGTTAATGAGACCTTACGAGTCGTTCGATAGAGCAATTTAATATTGAGACGTTGCTCTAAGGCGCTTACCTGTCGACTCACTTGGGCGGTCGAGATGCCTATTTTTTTTGCAGCTTTCGTAAAACTTTCATATTCAGCCACGTAGACGAACTCACTAATGCCATCCCATTTCATAATTATTACCTATATGTAAAAGATACTTTCGAATATAGCATATTATCATCTAATCAGAAATAGATATAATACAAGCACAAATTCAAAAGAGCTCCAGTTCATTGTAACTAAGCTTGCTAATATAAGAGGTGAAAGATGAGTTGGATGTTTCTTTTTTTTGGAGTAGTCGCAGAAGCTTTGTCTCATGTTGCATTAAAGGAGACAGATGGCTTCACTAAGCCGTTAGCAAGTATGTTAGTTCTATTAGGACATCTGGCTGCCTTTGTTTTTTTAGGACAGGCCATGAAAGGAATGCCGGTTGGTATTGTTCATGCATTGTGGGCAGGACTTGCAATAGTGACAGTAACGGCATTATCGTCTGTTATCTACCGACAACATCTCGATTTGAGCACTTGGATCGGCATGGGGTTGGTTGCAGTAGGCGTTGCTACCATTAGCCTATCACAAGGGCATAGCCATTGATTTAGAGTGGCAACGCGCGGCCCTAAATCTTTCTAATTAGCTCTATTAGCTGAGGCTAGAAGATAATAGAAAGTCAGTAGAATACCCTTATCACAAAGTGATAAAGTAAATAGAGATCAAATTTTTCGCTCAGCTCAACATGGTGTTCTAGAAATATGTCTGAGTTGAACAGGGACAACAATCAACTAACCAAAAAGAGAGACTCTTATGTCAGATAAATTTATTAAATCGAAAGCCGCCATTGCTTGGGGGCCAAATCAGCCGCTATCTATCGAAGAAGTGGATGTCATGCTGCCACGTAAAGGCGAAGTATTGGTAAAGATCATCGCCAGTGGCGTTTGTCATACCGATGCCTTTACCTTATCTGGTGAAGACCCAGAAGGCGTATTCCCAGCGATTTTGGGTCATGAGGGTGGCGGTATCGTTGAGCAAATCGGCGAAGGCGTGACCAGTGTCCAAGTTGGCGATCATGTTATCCCTTTATACACCGCAGAATGTGGCGTCTGTAAAATGTGTACCTCAGGCAAAACCAATTTGTGTTCAGCCGTGCGCGAGACCCAAGGTAAAGGTCTGATGCCAGACGGTACCACGCGTTTTTATAAAGATGGTGAGCCAATTTATCATTACATGGGCTGCTCAACTTTTTCTGAATATACTGTCTTGCCAGAGATTTCATTGGCTAAAGTCAATAAAGAAGCGCCATTAGAAGAAGTTTGCTTGCTAGGTTGTGGCGTCACGACTGGTATGGGCGCGGTCATGAACACTGCAAAAGTCGAAGAGGGTGCTACGGTCGCTATCTTTGGCATGGGCGGTATTGGTCTGTCAGCGGTCATCGGTGCTGCAATGGCAAAAGCCAGCCGCATCATTGTGATTGATATCAATGAAAGCAAGTTTGAGTTAGCCAAAAAACTAGGCGCAACTGACTGTATTAATCCAAAAGATTATGACAAACCAATTCAGGAAGTCATCGTTGAGTTAACCGATGGCGGTGTTGATTATTCGTTTGAATGTATCGGTAACGTCGATGTGATGCGTTCCGCGCTTGAGTGCTGCCATAAAGGCTGGGGCGAGTCGGTTATTATCGGCGTGGCTGGTGCAGGTAAAGAAATTTCAACCCGTCCATTCCAGTTAGTGACTGGTCGTGTCTGGAAAGGTTCAGCATTTGGCGGCGTGAAAGGTCGTACGGAATTGCCAGGTTATGTTGAGCGCTATCTAGCGGGCGAAATCCCATTACAGGATTTCATTACTCATACCATGCCATTAGAAGACATCAATGAAGCGTTTGACTTGATGCATAAAGGCGAGAGTATTCGTACGGTTATTCATTTTTAAGAATGAGTCATCATGATCTTTTTTAACAAATGATCGGTCATTTATAGGTGATTAACATTAAGTAGTTATGTTGTCATGATAACAGTGCTGTCTCTTTTTGGGGGCAGCATTTAATGTTTTAACAGAGGTGTTTTAGTATGTCCATAGAGAATATTAGTGTCAATAAAAGTTTTGGTGGCTGGCATAAGCAGTATAGCCATCATTCAAAATCATTAAATTGTAGTATGCAGTTTGCTATTTACTTGCCGCCTCAGATGGGCAGTGGTACAAAAGTCCCTGTCCTTTATTGGTTGTCAGGCTTGACCTGCACAGATGAGAACGTCATGCAGAAGTCTGGGATACAGCGTATTGCTGCAGAATTGGGTATCGCTATTGTCGCCCCAGATACTAGCCCTCGTGGTGAAGATGTTGCTGATGATGCAGCCTACGATTTAGGTCAAGGGGCAGGATTCTACGTTAATGCTACTGAGATGCCTTGGAGCAAGCACTACCAGATGTATGATTATGTGGTCAATGAGTTGCCTGAGTTAATTGAGGCATCGTTTCCAGTATCTGATAAGAGAGCCATTTCTGGTCATTCGATGGGTGGTCTTGGTGCGTTGAACATTGGCATGCTTAACCCAGAGCGCTATAGTTCAATATCTGCTTTTAGTCCTATCAGTAACCCTGTGAATTCTCCATGGGGACAAAAAGCTTTTACTGCTTATTTAGGTGAAGATAAAGCCAATTGGCTGAACTACGATCCTAGTGAGCTCATGAAACGAGCAACTGAATTAGTTCCTGCTAAAGTAGATCAGGGTGAGTCTGACAACTTCCTTGTAGAGCAGCTCAAGCCAGAAGCTTTACTCGCAGCTGCAGAATCAAACGATTATCCTTTAATGTATCAATTGCATGAGGGCTATGACCATAGTTACTATTTTATCGCCAGCTTTATTGAAGAGCATTTGCGCTTTCATGCCAAACATCTAAGTCAGTAAACTGAACAACTGATGAAATATTTGGTGGTGTTCTAAAAAGTATGCTGGCGCTAAAAATCAATAAGAAGTCTATGCTAAGTTCTCTGATTCTATATGGCTTTCAAAGCTTCAAAAATTGTT
>Ga0208301_1000465_pt1 | contig 10992 bp, 8 predicted proteins | sample 25BtaG_FD_184100 | JGI IMG/M metagenome (GOLD analysis project Ga0208301, IMG submission 184100) | Marine viral communities from Cariaco Basin, Caribbean Sea - 25B_WHOI_OMZ_CsCl (SPAdes) (version 2) | ecosystem: Environmental > Aquatic > Marine > Oceanic | place: Caribbean Sea: Cariaco Basin...
CCCCGGTTGTCAGATAATTTTTCTTTCCAGCCTTTTAAAAAAACTATATTTGTATCTTTTAAACAGAAAGGTTCTCTGCGAAGGAAAACTTTGTTGAAATTGATATATGAAGAACATTCGGAATTTTTGCATTATAGCCCATATTGACCACGGAAAAAGCACGCTGGCCGATCGCTTATTGGATTCCACAGGATCTGTTACCGACAGGGAGAAGCAGGAGCAGCTGTTAGACAGTATGGATTTGGAGAGAGAAAGAGGAATTACCATTAAGAGCCATGCGATTCAAATGGATTACACCTATAAGGGCGAGCAGTATATTCTCAACCTTATTGACACTCCCGGCCACGTAGATTTCTCTTATGAAGTTTCACGGTCTATCGCTGCCTGTGAAGGAGCATTACTGGTAGTTGACGCAGCACAGAGCATACAGGCACAAACAATTTCAAACCTGTACCTCGCGCTTGAAAATGACCTGGAGATAATACCTGTGTTGAACAAGGTAGACCTGCCAAGTGCAAATCCTGAAGAAGTAACCGATGATATTGTAGACCTTTTAGGATGTGACCCATCTGATATTATTCCTGCCAGTGCAAAGACCGGACTCGGAATTACAGAAATTCTAGCCGCGATCATTGAACGTATTCCGCCACCTTCCGGAAAGGTAGATGCCCCTTTGAGAGCTTTGATATTTGATTCAGTTTATAACCCTTTCCGCGGTGTTGAAACTTATTTCCGTGTAATTAATGGTTCTATTAAAAAGGGACAGAACATCAAGTTTGTCGCCACCAATAAAGATTATTTTGCCGATGAAGTAGGTACTTTAAGGCTGAAACAGTTTCCAAGACAGGAGATCAAGACTGGAGATGTAGGTTACCTCATCACCGGGATAAAAGAAGCTAAAGAAGTAAAGGTGGGGGACACCATCACCGATGCGAAAAACCCTACCACTGAAGCAGTACCGGGATTTGAAGACGTTAAACCTATGGTTTTTGCCGGAATATACCCTGTAGACACCGAAGATTATGAAGACCTTCGGGCTTCTATGGAAAAACTTCAGCTCAACGATGCTTCCCTGGTTTTCACACCCGAAAGTTCTGCAGCACTGGGATTTGGTTTCCGATGCGGTTTCCTCGGAATGCTTCACCTGGAGATCATTCAGGAGCGTTTAGAGCGGGAATTTGACATGACTGTGATTACCACAGTTCCAAACGTTTCCTACCACGCATATACGCATAAGAACAGAGACCAGGTGATCCTGGTAAATAACCCTTCCGATCTTCCCGAACCTTCAAGTCTGGACAGGGTGGAAGAACCTTTTATTAAAGCTACCATCATTACAAAAGCCGATTTTGTTGGGCCTGTGATGTCCCTTTGTATAGAAAAACGAGGTCAAATTACCAATCAGACCTATCTGACTACAGACCGTGTGGAGTTGTCTTTTGATATGCCACTCGCCGAAATCGTTTTTGACTTTTATGACAGGCTAAAGACCGTTTCCAAAGGTTATGCTTCTTTTGACTATTCTCCAATAGGCATGAGAGCTTCCAAGCTTGTAAAGGTTGACGTATTACTTAATGGCAACGTAGTTGATGCACTTTCGGCTCTCTTGCACGTTGACAATGCTTATGATATTGGAAAGAAAATGTGTGAAAAGCTGAAGGAATTAATTCCAAGGCAACAGTTTGACATTCCTATTCAGGCAGCTATAGGCGCCAAGATCATTGCTCGAGAAACTGTAAAAGCGCTTAGAAAAGACGTTACCGCAAAATGTTATGGAGGAGATATTTCCCGAAAAAGGAAACTTCTTGAAAAGCAGAAAAAAGGTAAGAAAAGAATGCGCCAGGTTGGAAACGTAGAAATTCCACAGGAAGCTTTTATGGCAGTGCTTAAGTTGAACGATTAGAATCGTTTAGAGTTTATAGTCGAGAGTTCGGAGTTCGGAGAAATTCTGTTTAGTTCGTAGTCGAAAGTTTGGAGTTCGGAGAAACTCGCTACAGTTGTTAGTCAAGAGTTCGGGGTGCGGAAAAATTTCTTCTCCCAAATAGAAGCTCCTAACTTTGAACTAGTCCTTTAGTAGATACTTTTTCAAACCTGAAATCATTTTCGAAATCTCTATTAATTTCTCTCTCAGCTCATCGTGTTCTTTGTAAGAAATATAATCTTGTCGCTTTGCCACAGTAATGCAGACAATACATTCCTTTAGAGAATTAGAAGCAGTACGAAGGAACCGTAGAAATTCCTTTTTTGTACCTCCCGAACCTTCAGCAATGTTTAAAGATATTGACACCGCAGCCCTTCTGAACTGAGAAGTGAGTCCGTAGATTTCCTCCTTTGGAAATTGTTTGGATACTCCATAGACTGAATCCACCAGATCCAATGATTTCTGGTATACCTGTAGATCTTCAAAATTAAATTTCATTTTGTTTAGTTAGTTCTCAAAAATAGCTTTTTAATCATCTGATTTTAAGTGATTGAACAATTTATTCAGAAATACTTCTAGTCTGATTTCAGCCGGTCATCTACCAGTTATTTTGTTTTTTATAAATTTGTTTTTCCAGGCTTTTCATAAGCAATTCTACGATCTCCGAACTACAGACTAAAAACTAATATATCAATGGCCGGACATAGCAAATGGGCGAATATCAAACACCGCAAAGGAGCCCAGGATAAAAAACGAGCAAAACAATTCACTCGTGCGATCAAGGAAATCAGCGTAGCTGTTAAAGAGGGTGGAGGCCCCGATCCTGAAGCCAATCCCGCACTTCGTAATGCTATTTCTAATGCCAAGGGAGTCAATATGCCTAAAGACACTATTGAGCGGGCTATTAAGAAGGCAAGCGGGGCAGAGGCCGACAATTTTGAACTTGTAACCTTTGAAGGCTATGGCCCGCATGGGATCGCCTTTTTTATTGAATGTACTACAGACAATACAAATCGCACTGTGGCTTCGGTCAGGTCAATCTTTTCTAAAAATGGAGGCAGCCTTGGCACCAACGGTTCCCTGGAGTTCCTTTTTGACAGGCAAGGTGTCTTCAGCATTGACCGTAAGTCTGTAACCTCAAGCATGGAAGAATTCGAACTGGCACTCATAGAGGGAGGAGCCACCACGATAGAAAAAGAAGAGGATCTAGTATATGTATATACAGATTTTACTGATTTTGGCGCCATGAATGCCAAACTGGAAGAGTTAGGCGTGGAGCCAAAAAATGCAGGGCTCCAACGCATACCTCTAAATACCGTAGAACTACCGATCCAGGAAGCTGCTAAAATTATTGAACTTACTGAAAAATTTGAAGAAGATGACGACGTGCAGGACGTCTACCACAACCTCGAATTAACCGATGAACTTTTGGAGGAGATCAATAGAGGTTAGTGGACTTACCTGCATTTTCTTTTATCAACATAAAAAACCGTTACGTTTCACTTATCAAGAAAACTATACACAGCTTCTTCTAGCTATAAAAAGCTTATCTGATTTTTAGGTTGTATGAATTTTAGTTCTCATCTAATGATTTGACTTTAAACAACTACAAATAAGTTTTGCTTTTAAGTTCTGTATTTTCTGAATTCTTGTATTTGAGATAAGTAAATCCGGGATGTATACAGAAAGAACCAACTTCCCCTTTTTTATTAAGGGCAATAAATGCTACCTGGAAATTCTTATAATCAGGATTCTTTTTGATTATTCTATCCATAGCAATCTCACAAGCTTCCTGAGGACTTTTCCCTGAACGCATAAGTTCAACTATGAGAAAGGTACTTACATTCTTAAGGATCTCTTCTCCAAGGCCTGTGGCCACTGCTCCTCCTACTTCATTATCAATAAAAAGACCTGAACCAATAATGGGCGAATCTCCCACCCTACCTCTCATTTTATAAGCCAGGCCAGAAGTAGTACAGGCTCCTGCTATATCTCCCTTTTCATCAAGACAAAGCATCCCAATAGTATCGTGATTTTCGATATTTATTATTGGTCTATACTCCTTTTCTTCAAGCCATTTTTTCCAATTAGCTTCTGATTCCGGTGTTAAAAGATTTACTGGTTCGAAACCCTGTTTTATAGCAAATTGATATGCTCCTTCACCAACCAGCATATTGTGTGGAGTCTCTTCCATAACTTTTCGTGCTACAGAGACAGGGTGTTCTATATTCTCAAGAAAACAAACACTTCCAAAATTTCCATTAGGGGCCATGATACAGGCATCAAGTGTCACGTTTCCATCCCTGTCTGGCGCTCCTCCCTTTCCAACAGTTTGATTTTTAATATTTGACTCCTCAACGCGTACTCCCTGTTCTACAGCATCAAGGGCAGATGCACCTTTGCTCAACAACTCTCCTGCAGTGCGATTAGCCTCGGCAAAATTCCAGGTGGTAACACTAATGGGTCCTGATGCTGTTGTATTTTCAAAAAGAGGCAGGTCCATAAATACATTTGCGTTGATTAATGGCAGACCAACACCGGCTGCACTAACTTTGGTTAGGAAATTTCTCCTTTTCATAATGTTCTCTTAAGTAAATATTTACTGATCATTTTATAGTAACAATCTTACTAATTTAATCTTAGTTTTAAGTATTTTATTCTTTCACGCTCATAGGTGTATGTAATGTGAATATCCCCATTATTATCCTGTATTATAGCAGGGTAGCTATATTCTCCTTCACTCCTGTCTTCAAGTTTTAGAACAGGCTCCCAATCCTCTCCATTCAATGATATAGCCACAATTAGTTTATTACGCCCGTTATGCCAGTCTTTACCGCTCTTTAAGGGATTGTATACCAATAAATGATGACCATTAGCTAAGGTGACAGCATCAACTCCTGAATTAGGATTTGCAATAGATGTTTTTTCCAGTTTTGTCCAGCTCTCTCCAAGATCTTTACTCAAACTCTCCATTAGAACATCCTGATCACTTCGGAAAAACGCTTTTAATACGCCATTACATTGAATAATAGCAGGCTGAATTGTTTTGAAATCAGAAATTGAATCTATGGGTACTTTTCGCCAGGTTTCACCGTCGTCTTCGGAAATTTCCACATGTGATTGCCAGATTTTACCATCTGTACTCTCCACACTGGAAGGGCTTATTATCCTGTTACCTATCTGTAAAGGTTTATTTCTAATAGGCCCCAGAATATTATCGGAGAGCCTCACCGGTTGTGACCACGTATTGCCGTTATCATGCGAAATTTTATACATGCCCCACCACTGTGAAGGGGAAGGCCCCACTTTGTAAAACAGAAACAACTTTTTGGATTTCGTTTTGAACAGAACAGGATTCCAGGTGGGGTAGCTGAGGGAATCATTCACTATTCCATCTGCCACTTTACGGGGTGATGACCATCCCGACCCCGATTTAACGCTGGTGTAGATACTCACTTCAGGATGCCGTTCATATTCTCCCCCAAACCAGGCAGCAATAATTTCGCCATTTTCAAGTACTTCCATAGTTGAAGCATGGCATTGAGGAAATTCTGCTTTCTCAAAAATAAATCCTTCTTCTAAAACTGTAAGGGTACTATTTTCATTTTGAGCCCACATCCCGGTGCATATTATTAGAAAAAACAGCTTAAAGGTGAAAAAATTAATACTCATTATTTACAATAAATTTGAATCCTTCTAATTATTGGGCTAGCCCTTCAAGGCTTCCTACGATCAATCGGCCGTGGTAAGCCCTGGCTCCAATTAGTTCATGTAATTCATGAACATTAGATTTAGTAATCTTCCCGGCCGGCATGATTTCAATTTCAGAAGAAATCTTAATCATTTCCCTAAGGACCTCCATACCTTCTAAAGCCGTAATTTCACCTCCTGAAGATAGTATTGTTGTGACACCATTAATATCTGCTAACTCCTTGCAAGCCTGCAAAGGATTGGGAGTATCATCTATAGCTTTATGTATAACTACCTTCAACGGTTGGGAATAGTCCGTAAGCTCCCTTAGTTTATCCAGATTCAAGGTGTTATCATTATTTAATATTCCAAAAACCACACCCTCTACCCCTACTAGCTTACAAAAAGCTATTGAAGCTTTCATCTCGTCAATTTCCTGTGTACTGTACACAAAGTTTCCGGCACGAGGCCGAATCATCACGTGGACCGGTATTTTTATGTGCTCTTTTATTTTTAAAATAAGATCATTTGAAGGTGTTAGACCATCCATTTCAAGATCTGTACATAATTCCAGTCTGTCTGCTCCCTGTTTTTCTGCAATGATCGCCTGCTGAAGATTTTCAACACATGCTTCTTTAATAAAACTCATTTTATCTTCGGTTTTAACAGACTTTAAATTATTTAATTGAAAGAAAAAGCCAGTGCTGGTGTTACTTGTTCATAATCAGAAGGTAAATTCACGATAACCTCATTATTCTTTATTTGCCATTTTAGTACTTCTCCGGTCTCTAATAACGTAAGTTTACTACCCTTTTTTGGCAGGTTTCCTTTCCATGAAACCATCTTGGGGGCTTCTTTCTCCTTTTTCACCAAAACAATGGCATATTTTTTACCTTCTTTCTGGGTGAAATAAGTAGTACCGTCTTTGTAATAGCCAAGGGTTCGGGTACTATAAATAGCCTCCCCGTTCTTTTCCAGCCACTCCCCAATTTCCTCCAGAACAGCAACTGCGTCCAGAGGAAAAGTTCCATCAGATTTTGGACCAATTCCCAATAACATGTTACCACCTTTAGCGACAACTTCAACCAGGTTGTGGATAACCTCTTCTGATGTTTTAAAATTGTCATTAGGAACATATCCCCAATTATCTCCTAAAGGAAGACAGCTCTCCCATGGATCCTCCAGCTTTTCATCGGGAATCTTTCTTTCTGGAGTCTGATAATTCTCATATGGCCCGTGCACGGTTCTGTCAGCAAAAATAATTCCTGGCTGTGCCTCCCTTGCCATTGCAGCGATCTTGTCCATATCAATATCCTGGCTCCATTCGGGAATTGGTGCCCCCCAGGCCCTTACTTCATCATTAACCGTTTCTTTGGGTCTAACCCACCCTCCATCAAGCCACAAAACATCAATAGAACCATAATCGGTCATTAACTCATTGAGCTGATTAAAAGTGAATTCTTTAAACTTGTTCCATCTCCAGGGATATCTATTAATATCATAATTATTATTTCTGTTTGGAGTGGCATATTTATCCCACCAATAATATTGCGAATGCCAGTCGGGCTTAGAGAAATAGGCTCCAATCATAAAATCTTTTTTTCTGAAGGCTTCAAAAATGTGCTTTGTTACGTTCGCTTTGGGATGATTCTTAAAAGGCCCGGCAGTTATTTTATAATCTGTTTGCTGAGTATCAAACATATTGAAGCCATCATGATGCTTGGTAGTAAAAACCAAATATTTCATTCCTGCAGACTCAGCCGCTTCAGCCCATTGATCTGGATCAAAATTCACTGGATTAAAGACTTTTTCCAAATTCCAGTACCACTTCTTGTAGTCGTTATAAGCGATTGTACTATCCCTTTCTATCCAGTCTTCAGAACAAATTGACCATGACTCAATGATACCTGGGACAGAGTATATTCCCCAGTGGATCAAAATTCCAAACTTTTGATCACGCCAATCTTCCAGTTTAGCCTTTACTAAAGGATCTACAGGGGCCTGATACTCTGAAGAACGCTGGTGCACATTATCTTTTTGTGCGTAGCCAGAATAGGATAATGATATACACACCAACCCTAAAATTATTTCTTTTATAGTTCTTTTATTCATGTTCTGAACAATTTTAATTCTTTAATTCTATTGATTTGGTAATCTCAAAATCTTCTTTTAAACGAATATCTTGAGAAGAAGAACCAATCATAATTTCAAAAGTCCCTGCTTCAACTGTTCGCTCATTTTGAACATTAAGAAGGGCCAGATCATCAACCAATAATCTTAGCTTAACCGTTTTGCTTTCTCCCGGAGCAATAGAGATTTTTTTAAAATCCTTTAACTGTCGGGAAGGAGTAACCACACTACTCACCACATCATTGAGGTATAATTGAACCACCTCTTCCCCGGTCACTGCTCCAGTATTTTTCACCTGTAACTGCACGTCAACAATGGTTTGGAGCTTTTTTTCCTGAACATTGACTTTCAAAGCTGAATATTCAAAACCAGCATAGCTAAGGCCATGACCAAACGGATAAAGTGGCTGAGCGTCTATTTCAACATAATCCTGATGCTGTGGAACAAGGTGATTGTAATAGACAGGTAATTGGCCTACAGATTTTGGAACTGATACTGGTAATTTACCAGAAGGGTTGTAATCTCCAAAAAGTACATCGGCTATGGCATTACCACCCTCCTGCCCGGGGTACCATGCTTCCAGGATAGCAGGGATATTTTCGGCGGGCCAGTTTAAAAGCAAAGGCCTGCCTTTTATGGTAACTAAAACAGTAGGGGTACCTGTAGATTTTACAGCCTTGAGAAGTTCTAACTGTTTTCCCATTAACTGTAAGGTAGCTCTATCATAGCCTTCCCCACTTTCCATATCACTAATAATACCCTTATCATCCTCTACTACTGCAGCCCCTGTTTCTATGTACTTGGTTTTGAAATCACGTGCACTGGAGCCCCCCAGCACCACAATTGCAACATCAGATTTTTTTGCTGCTTCTACTGCGGCTTCAATATCAGTTTGTGTGGTGTCTCGAATTGCCGTTCCTTTTACATAAGTTACCTGCGCCCCGGGAAGTTTATTTTTGATACCCTCGAATACTGTCACAATATTATCCTCAGGTTGCGGCGCGGTATAATCTCCTAACTGGTTATATATATTATGCGCATTAGGACCTATTACGGCCACTTTTTTTACATTTTTGTTGAGTGGGAGAATATTGCTTTCATTCTTCAGTAAAACAAGGGATTGCTGCGCTACCTTTCTTGCCAGTGCTTTGTGTCTCTCGTTTCTAACATTTTCCTTGATATTTAAGGTATCCACAAAAGGATTTTCAAAAAGACCCATCCTGAACTTCAAAGCAAGAACCCGACTTACTGCCGCATCTAATACGGAAACTGAAACCTGATTATTCTTTACTGCCTCAATTAAAGCTGCATCAAACCCATTTCCTCCCAGATCGGCATCTACCCCTGCATTAATAGCCATAGCTGCAGCATCTTGAGGAGATCCTGCTACCTGGTGACTTCCTCTTAATCCTTCTATGCTTCCCAGGTCTGAAACTACAAATCCATCAAATCCCCACTTTTCCTTTAAGGTTTGATCCAGAAGTCTATCGTGAGCTGTACTGGGTATGCCATCAATCGAGCTATACGCTGTCATTACAGAAAGTGCCCCGGCCTTAACAGCCTTTTCAAAAGGATATAGATAATTCTGAAGATCCCTTTCTCCAATGATTACTGCAGCGCCATTGTGGCCCCCTTCAGAAACACCATATGCCGCAAAATGCTTTAAAGTAGAAATGACGTTTTCACCACTAGAAATATCCTCTCCCTGAAAACCTTTTACCACCGCAATGCCAAGTTGTGCATTTAAATAAGGATCTTCCCCAAAGGTTTCTTCTACCCGAGACCACCTTGGTTCACGGGCCAAATCGAGAATAGGTCCGTACCCAATATGTGCTCCCTGTACCCGGGTTTCAAGTGCGATAGCAGAAGCCATTTCATAAAGCAAATCTGGATTCCAGGTACTCCCCTGCCCAATTGCCGAAGGAAATACGGTGGTTCCAATAGCCATGTGACCATGCATACATTCTTCTGCCAGAAAAACAGGGATCCCAAGGCGACTGTTCTCAATGACATACCTCTGCAATTCATTTGTAAGCCTGGCTGCAAGCAAAGGGTTTAATCCATTATCCAGGGTCTTTTTTGTCCAGGGGTCGGCTCGAAGTGTTCCCCAGAGTGAACCAATGTTTCGATCTTGTACCGCATCTTTAAATTCCTGGCTTACTTCTACCGTATGGTCATTAACTTTATGGTACATGTGCCATCCCAAAAGTGTGGATAACTGCCCTACTTTTTCTTCCAGGGTCATTCTCTTTAAAAGATCGTTTACCCTTTCATCAACACTCCTTGAAGGATCTTTATATATAGATTTTGTTTTTACCTGCTGTGCGTTTATGGCAGCCATTGGGGAAAAAATACATAAGCAAAAAACTATAATAGTTAAGTAGGAAAAAGAAAAATTCATTGGGAGTTCAATTTTATAAAAGGTAAATATTTTACTCTCTTAAAACCTGAGGTCTCTAAAATAGTAAATTCAAAGAAGGTTTTTTTCTGATAAAAATGAAAGGCGATGGTGGGTTACAAAGTATAATCTAAAAGAAAGGAATTGCAGAAGGCATTCTTCTACAATTCCTTTTAAAGTGATCAATTATTCTCTCCAATAGAAGTCCCCGCCTTCAATATTCCATGAATTATCAAAAAACCCACTATACTTAAGACCAGAAATGCCATTTTTCATCATTGTATCATCAAAGATCATCACATCTGGGAAAAAAGTGCCGTTCTCAAGATAGTCATTGGCATATGCACTTTTCATTCCTCTCTCACCTGTTGCAGTTATCACACCTACACTAGCTATATCACTATCTCTTCTTGGGAAAATGAAATAAGCACCCCATTGTTCCCCAGAAAAGGTTTTATCTCCAACCTGAAGCTTATTTTTTGTAACCTGAATGGGAGAGTTCTTTAAAAGCCTGTTCCAGGCAGCATTATTGCTTTTATTTCCATAAAGTATCACGTTCCTGTCGCTGTATTTATCAGTCCTAAAATCTACATCCCTTACTAATTCAACATTCCCGTTGGCCCTGTAGTAGAACTTTTCTGCATCAAATTTTGCCCTGTTGTAATACCATTCATTCTCTTCTTTTGAGCCTCTTGTCGCAAAAACGAAAACCATGTTATTTTTGAAAGCATCCTTGAATCCGCCGTACCGGTGTGGTCCTTTTTCTGCAGCTGAAGGTGTGGAAGCAACCTCCCAAACACCGCCATTCTTTCTAAAAAAGGCATTTTCTGTTGATGTTTTAATGGGGAGAGTT
>Ga0208301_1000469_pt1 | contig 10949 bp, 21 predicted proteins | sample 25BtaG_FD_184100 | JGI IMG/M metagenome (GOLD analysis project Ga0208301, IMG submission 184100) | Marine viral communities from Cariaco Basin, Caribbean Sea - 25B_WHOI_OMZ_CsCl (SPAdes) (version 2) | ecosystem: Environmental > Aquatic > Marine > Oceanic | place: Caribbean Sea: Cariaco Basin...
CTGTTGTCGCAGTTTTGTCGCAGTTTCTGCCATTCAACTACCGAGCAACCCTCGGCAGTTAGTCACCATAATCAAGTTTCATCATCTCAGCTTGCATACGCTCGGTATTAATCCACTTTGCATAGATCTTAGTGAACGTAATAATATCATGACCCATCTGATACGCCGCTGCAGAAACATCGATCATACTATTGAGCATTGTCGTCGCGTAAGTGTGACGACAATTATAAGCCGGACGCAATCTTATACCGATCGCTGGTAGCACTTCCTGAAACTTCTCAGACAATTTGTCCGGTCTTGTCCATGGCTCATCGGTATGCAAGCTGATAAACAGTCGCGACTGGTGACCAGTGAGAGTCTTGAGCCTATCCAATACGGCCAAAATCTTATCATTTAGATAGATATTGCGAATCTCATTAGTCTTAGTTGATAACTGCACTTTGCCACTGCTCAACGTCTTACTTATTTTTGCCGACCGGTTGGTTATATCTATGTCAGCCCAGTCTATGGCCAATGACTCACCAGGACGGCAACCGGTCCAAAACTGCCATACAAAATACAAATACCAAATCTCTTTATCATCTGTCCAATGGCTTTGCATATAGTTAAGTATGGCCAAACGCTCATTAGGCAAAAAAGGATCTGGCTCATCCTTTTGAGTCTTCTTATTACGGATACGTTTAGTGGGCAACTCTTCAATAATTTCATCAATAAATGCTAAATCAAACACTCCGCGCAGTGGCGTGAGTGCGTCATTAGCAGTTTTAGTGCTGCTAAAATCATTCTGTGCGATCGCAGTGCGTACCATTGCCGGGGTTATATCTGCAATTGCCATAGATGCAAAAAAAGGCATCCACTTATTTTTGAGGATGCCTTTATATTTACGTCTAGTGCCTATATTGCCGCTATCTAAGCTATCAAGATAAAGCTGCGCATAGTCTGCAAAAAGTGGTCTATCATCTGCTGCTGCTTCATCGATAATATTACAAGCCAATTCAATATCTGTTACTGTTAGATTTTCCCACTTTCTACGAGCCATTAAACTAGCTCGTAGCTTTCCCGCTTGGGCAATATTCTTTGGCGTCGCCGTGTACGGGAGGACGAAGTACCGGCGCCCTTCTCCTTTGATTGGGATATTAATTTCGACGCTGTCGTTTCGTACTCTAACGCCTTTTGGATACCCTGTTGGTCCAGCCATTCATTCCACCCATTTAGACTAAAGTAAATCTTATTATCAACCCTTTTCCACACCTTACCTTCTGGCCATTTATCTTTTGCCATGTATAAGCGTTCGTGTGGTAGACCAATAAGTTTACCAAATTGAGGGAGTGTTACCCAGTCCAACGGAACATTTGATTTGATAATTTCAATGACATCCATCTCAATCCCCTTTCCAAAGCCCATAAAGCATTATAATCGTCCCCAAAATCCCAAACAGAACACCTAATACAAATACGAGCCAAAGAGACGTTTCGTAAGTCAACATCACCGTCCCCTTTTCTCAACGCTGCACTGGTAGTTATCAGACATGCACAACGATTTTCCGTACTTAGCTAAAACACCATCGATTGTTGATACCCAATAACCTGCTTTATCTAGTACTGGTCGCCGGTCAAAGTAAGCAACTGCGCCACTTTTATCGATTGCACGCCAATCCGTATCAATATATTCCCAGGGAACTTCTTTAATAGACTTTGGCACTACACTCCCATATCTTGGGGCCGGCGGCACCACAAACATATCAGGCTGCACGCCCCCAAAACGCGCGGCAAAATACTCAATTAAGTCTTCTGGATCGGCGTCCATGTCTATTGGTTCAGACAAGTAATGATTTTCATTGTTGAGTGTTAGTAGATTGTCTTTAATAGCAAATCGCTGCGCGTGCTTACGCTTTACGCTACCTGACTTGGTCACATCATCAAACACAGCAAACATCCGCACTGCGTTGGTACCATTGCACGACTCTCGTACCACTGAGCTATTATTTAGTCTTAGCATCACCGACCCCTTCTTTCAAAAACGCTTTGGCAGTCTACACAGAGCGTTACCCCGCCCACTGCTTGGCGTCTAGCAGGTATATCTTCGCCACACTCCAAACATTCAGCCAGTGACGGTTTATCAAATTTTGGTGCGCGGCTTAAGCAATGAGCCAGTGTTAAGTCAACATAGTCGTTTGCGCGATCTGCATCATCTGCCACCGAACTTCTCCTTACACAAATCAGATTCTAAGTACTGTTTAACTATTTTTTGATCAAAATCAGGCATATCTGGATTAGCAACCGAATACAGAGTTAGTTTGATCATCAAAATATCTAGAACAGGATCATTGATTTCTGTACATCTCTGAGCAACTTCATGTAGTAAGGCTCTAAAAAAATCAAAAGGTATTTGAAGAGCCGCCATATCCTTTGGTCTAGTAGCGTTGTTTTGTATTTCATCTAATAACCGGACTGTATGAACGCTGACCTTATTAGCAATATTTTCACTCATGACCTACCCCATCTTCTCAACGTTCGCTTCGATACGCTTATAGCCGCTACCGTAGCGATATTCTATTTTCATTCCACGATCAGCCAGACGACATGCGCGACCAATCAAGTGACTACCAGCACCGCAAGCAGCGACGATTTCCCAGCTGTGTGTCTCAACTTCCAACCAGCTCAAACCGTAGCCGTTCGGCGCAAAGGTGATTCTTTTAATCTGTTTTGCCATTACTACTCTCACTGTCTTTAATGATTGCATCTGCCCAGTCACGGATCTCTTTTAGACGGTTGATGCTGAATTTTTTGATGATAAAATAATCTGCTTTCATTGGGTCCAAGCTGTGTGGCCGCTGAAGCTTTATGAATAGCGCCTCATCTTTAATAAACAGATGAGTGCGTGGGCTAAGTGATAGTGTTTTTCTCATCGCTGACCAACTCCTTAAATTCAAGCTGAATTTCAAACTGCAAATCACACTCCCAACCAGATAAAGCCTGCTTAACCTCTTCTGAACTTAAAGATTCATAATTAACATCAAAATTAGCACTGCTTATCTGCTTAATAGCAAAGCCTTGCACTTCCATATTAAAGTTATGCTCAAGCACTCGAATACGGTCTTCCATAACCTGTTTTATATCTTGGTCAGCATTCAATACAAACGAGACTCTCATCGCCGTAGCTCCCGTAGTATCAAACTTTTAATCGTACCGGCTGCGTATAACTGCCCGTTTTTACCATCAGTAGAGACAACATGATGGTTGCGGGTGCCGTAATGCTCTTTATCAATTGTCAGGTAATAGCCGTGATGTTCATACTTTTTACGCTTATCGCTACGATTACATATTTGGCGCTTGTAATTATCAGGCGTACAACTAAGCAAGACGCTGATATCAGGTATGACGCCTTCAGTATCCCAAAGCGGGTGAATTAGGCGGCGTTTGACAGCGGAGTCAGCATTACGATGCTTATCAAATAAGATGACGTCTAAATGGCTATAGTTACCAAGCAAATAATCATCATCAAAGTTGTTAACATCAATACCACGCTCAAGTGTGATGACATCGGTGATGATGCCTTGCGCATTGAAGCAGCGTTGCACACGTTCGCATGCGGCAGTGACACCAATGTGAGGCGCGCCACTAACATTGATTAGCAAAGGCCCTTTACGGGTTTGTTTGTTTATAGACATTACGCAACCTCACTGTGTTCGCTATTGGCAGCTACGATGTCAAGCAGCGGCTCAAGGTTGATGTTTTGAGCAAACGCCTTGCGTAGGTCAGCTTCTAAATGTACCAGTGCGACCCAATACATTGGATTAATGCGGCAACGGCGATGTGATACTTGCACAATAATTAGGCGCAATTGCTCAGCGACATCAAACAAGGCTTGCTGATTGCGGCTATCATTTGGTTTTGAAATATGCGCGTACCACTGCCTCTCAGCATCACGCAAGGCGATATGGCTGACAGTGTTGCTAAGTTTGGCGTTTTGAAGGAGAGATACGAGGATTGCGCTCGGCTTGATATTGACGATATTACGCATAGCAAGCCTCCAGCGCAGCGCGAAATGCTGGCAGCTCAGCTTCGGTTATGACGCGATAGGTATCGTTAGTTTCATGATAGATAGAGGCCCACCCACCAATTTTAGTAGATTCCTCACATACATTGGCTTTGCTTAATATCAGCACGTCAAAATGATCGTGCTGCGGTGAAGATAATTTCTTTCTTTTGCCAGTTACAATGGCAAATTCAACTTGATGGTCAAGTTCGGAAGGCTCACCCACACCTGCAAATCTTTGTCCTATAACGATATCCCACGGCATCAGATCATCATCACCAATCGCATAGTCGTCTTCACTAAAGCGATTCATGCTATGCATGCGCTGGATAAGGCATTCAGATAGGTTTTTGATAAAGATAAGCTGCATATCAGCTTGAGTGATTTGTGGTGCTGACTCTGATAGCCAATTAGGTTGGTCTAACACGTCATCGATATTTGGGACGCATTCGTCTAAGTCTCTACCGCTTAGATAATCGACATCATTGACGGTCGCGCGTTTAAGATCATTTTCCCAAGGAGAGTACGTTACAGGCGCATCATTAGCCGCTTCCGCTTGCATGGCTGCAAGTAAACGGTCGCCATGATTGTCATTTTTAACTGACAGTGCGCGAGTCAATTCGTCGATTTTCGCTTTTAAAGCATCAATATCAGCTTTAGTTTCGTTATCAAAACCGATTTCAAAGCGCGTGATTAGCTTGCCTTTGTTGGTTAACTGGCTCATACAGCACCTCCAAACGCCAGAAACACAATCAACAAAACGCACAAAGCCATAAGCATACGAGTGTTTTTGCACGCATGCTTATAGCTAAGTTGTGTATTAGTCAGTTGTTGTTCGACAGTGTGAAGCTGCTGATTACGGTCAGCAATTATATTTTGGAGACGCTTGTTCTCGTACTTAGTACGCTGCGTTTGTAGACCATCGCTGCTTTGATTATGTGACATGACGTTATACCCGTTTTGTTGATTACGGGTATATATTAATCATTTGTTGTTATTAATGTCAAATCTTTTGTTGTTTATATTAAAAATAGTTAAGTTATAACAACAAAACATGTTTAAAAATTAGATTATAAGCCTAGTCAAGTTCATAAACTTCTACATATACACACCAACCACGCGCCAAAGGATTGTCTTTTGAGACAGGCTTAGCATGTGCAAAGTAATGTTCAATCCAATATTCTAACCATGGTCTACTAGACATTGTCATATTCCTGTACATTCGTTATCTAATAAGTGCAACTCATCACGCAATCTGCTTGGGGGCTGTATTTCTACAAATGGATTCAGGACATTCACATCTTCACAGTTAAAAGACATTCGCTCCATTCCGTTAACAGATATCACAGTAATGATGCCATGTTTGCAGCTGACAAATTCTTTTATCATGTTGCGACCATCTGTTAATACAATATGTACATACTCACCAGCGCATGGATCTCTTTTAGGATCGAACACTATGTACCATCCTGACCGCAACGCAGGGAACATACTATCACCTACAGCACGTATCACATACGCTGAATCACTAGCATTGTTTACTTCTAAATACCCATCCCCACCATTACCCATATAATCTAACTCCAGCCAATACCCGTTATCGCCCATTTGAGCCGAGCCTTTAACTGGGACGTACTTAATTAGGTTTTTGGTGGATTTGTCTTTTTTCGCCTTGCTGACCATTTCACCGGAACCACTCATCAACCAGTCGATATCTATATCGAGTGCTTTTGCTATTTGTGCAGAGTATGCGCTCTTCTTACTATCTCTCTTTTCTAATGTAGATAGTGCCTGCTGAGTCCATCCAATAAGTTCAGCAAGCTCTCCTTGTTTAAGATCTCTAAACTCTCTAGCTTCTTTAACTCGCTGTCCAAGTGCCATAGTATGTCCTCCCCGTAATTTCTATTAATTTAAAACAAATGATGTTGTAAAGCTAACAACAAAAGATTTGACATAATTAACAACAAATGATTAAATACATTAAAATTAACAACAAAGGATTTACATCATGAACAAGATAGTTAAGCCTCTTAGTCCTTTAGAAGCTTTACAACAGGCTGTTGATATTGCTGGCGGCCAAACTGAACTAGCTAAAATCATCGATCCTACTCAAAAAAAGCTAAAGCAACAGAACATATGGACCTGGCTCAACCGTGATAAAAAAATTTCTGCTAAATGGGTGGTGAAAGTATCACAGGTAACTGGAGTCCCATGTCACGAGTTACGTCCAGATATATTCCCAACTCCCGAACCAGCCAACGATCCAAGTAATCAACAACAACTAGCTTAACGCTAAAGCAAAATTAAAAGAACGACAATAACGGGGGCAATATGTCGACCAAAATATTTACATCAGCTCAGCGCGCAGAACACTGCGTACTATCACTTGAACAATCTGTCTATCACGCTTGCAAAAAAGAGCGCGGCACACTGGGCAAGATTGCCGATATATATGGCGTTAACTACAACACGCTTGCATTACAAGTGAATCCAAACCGTGGCAGCCACACACTAGCGCCTGAGACGATTGAATTAGTACTCGAACATACCCAGTCGTCATTAATCATGGATGCTATTTGCTGCGCGCATGGCGGGGCTGGATGGTTCTTACTGCCTGACCCTGATACTCAGTGTGATGAAATGATGGACCTTGCTCTGTTAGGTCAAAAGTTTGCTGACTTAAATAGCACTGCTATTGATGCTTACGCTGACAAGATTATTGAGCCTGACGAAAATGCCCGTATTCAAAGAGACTGCCAAGCATTAATTCGTCATATTCATGGGATTTCGGAAAGTTCCAAGCGCAATATGGAGAGAAATAATGACAGATAAACGCACCCCGCTAGATTTCGAAGCCATACGCGCAGCAGCTGTCGGCAATTATGTCTCGACTATCTTCCCCGCTGCTGGTATCAGCTTCAGCAAACCTGCACATCAGCATCAAGCGTGCCCTATGTGCGGTGGCAGCAATCGCTTTCGCTGTGACGATAAGCGCGGCGAAGGCACTTGGATATGCTCGCAGTGTGGCGCTGGCAATGGCTTTATGCTTGTGCAGCAATACACGGGGCTTGATGTCTATGAGACTAACAAGCTTATCGCGGGCGCAATAGGACTTGATGCTACCAGTGAAGTGGCTGATGAACAACGCGCTCAGTGGCAATCACAGCAAGTCGAGCGTGAAGCATCAGAGAAAGCTGAAAAACGCCAGGCTCGCATCGATGCAGCCAATTGTGCTCAAAGCATTTGGGATAACTCAAAACCAGCAGCCGAAGACCATCCTTATCTGCTACGCAAAAATGTCTCAGCTATTGGCCTGCGCCAAGATGCCAACGACAATCTGATTATACCGATGCACTACTACAATGCTGAGTCTAAGCAAACAACATTAGTCAACATCCAAACCATTGCAGCTGATAGCGAAAAGCTATTTTTAAAAGGCGGATTGGTCAGCGGCGCTTACTTTACAATTGGTAATTCAGTCATGCTTAGGGGTGGAATCATTCTAATATGTGAGGGTTATGCAACCGGCGCTACTGTGTTTGACGCAATGAGCTATAGCTTGCCTGTGATCGTGGCCTTTAACGCAAACAATCTAATACCAGTCGCCCAGTCTATCCGCGCTCAATACCCCAATCACCGCATTATCATCTGTGCAGATGATGACAGTGCGACAGCTATTAAAATGCGCGATAAAGATGTGGCAGAAGGCAAGGAGCCAAAACCACTTGTTGAATACAACGCCGGTATCCATAAGGCACGCCAAGCAGCTATAGGCGTTAATGGCGAGATGGTCACACCAAGTTTTGATTTACTAGATAAGGATGCAGCGTAATGCAAGGCAAACAACATACAGACTTTAACGACCTCGCCGCTGCATTTGGACTTAATGAAGTAGCCCGCCAAATCAAGCATGCGCTAGCCAATCAGTCAATCGTGACTCAAGCAGCAAATGACGACCATAGCACTGCTACTGCTCCTACTGTCACGCACGGTGGTAACGTACCATCTGATGTTGAGCAAGAAATGCGCTTAGCAAACATGATCAAGCGTTACGCTCAAATCACGGATATCGGTAAAGTTACTAATAAAGTTTATGACACCGAACAAAAGATTGAATATACAAAGACGCAGTTTGCTAATGAGATTGGTAATAAAAAGTTAGCCGACCTATGGTGGAAAGCGACCCACCGCAAGATAACTAAGTCAGAAGTCGCAAAAGACCTTGATGTTATGCTTGCTGTTGAAGCTCAATCGATGTTCCAGCGTTACTTCCTTATCTATGGCACCAAAGAAGTTTGGGATGACGTTGAGCGCATTCGTTTGCCCGTCGATACCATCAAACTAGCGCGTCCTAATGAGTATGAAATTTGGCTTAAGTCAGAGGCGCGTATTACTATCAAAGCGGATAACATCTGGTTTGACCCTACTCGCACTAAATCACCTAAGCATGACAAAGACATTGCTATCAATACATTTGACGGTCTACCACTAAAGCCTATTGAGACTGAGCTCAGTGACGCAGCCGCCATGTGCAAACCTATCACCGACCTATTGCTGCATTTGTGCGAAGGCAATAAAGAAGTGTATGAATGGGTACTTAGATGGCTAGCCATTCCATTGCAGCAGCCTGGTACCAAGCTTGATACCGCTCTTATCTTTCACGGCGAAGTGCAAGGCGCAGGTAAGTCATTATTCTTTGACCGCATCATGTCACGTATCTATGGCGATTATGCTGTCACACTTGGTCAAGGGCAGCTTGACTCTCAATATAATGATTGGGTGTCAAATAAGTTATATGCACTGTTTGAGGAAATTTTTAGCGGCAGCGATAGCTATTCACAGATGGGCATGGTCAAGCAATTGGTAACAGGCAGTACAATTTATATCAGTAAAAAGTTTATGAGCGGCTGGCAGCAAGATAACTTTGTTAATGCAATATTCTTATCAAACAACATGAAGCCCTTAGCACTGGAGCAAAACGATAGACGGCATGTAGTCTGCTATCCACAACAAAAGATTCCCGAACCCATCCTAAATAAAGTCGCGTCAGCACTATCTGACACCGATGACAAGATGCTACGTGCTTTTTACACTTTACTACTGATGACTGACTTAAAAGACCAGACAGCACATACACCGGCGATTATGACCCAAAGCAAGCGTGAAGTGATCAGATTAAGCCAACCAAATTGGGAAGTATTCTATGATGATTGGTCGAATAATAACCTAGAGATACCTTACTGCTGCTGCCTTAGTGGTGATTTATATTTTGTTTATCGCCAATGGTGCCAAAGAGGTGGTGAACGGCCAACCACCGAAACCAAACTTATGACATATATTGGTAGACGCGAAGCTAAATCACGGCTAAAATACAGAACGCCCACCATGAAAGCCGCAAAACAAGCCATGGTCCTAGCTATAGCCATGCCGACATCTTATCCAGCTGATAAGTTTGGCAGTCAACAAGACTGGATCGGCGGACAGATTCACCGATTCAAGCTCGCAATCAATAACGTTTACGACCCAAAACAATAATTAGATGCAGGGTTTAAGGGTTAGGTTCATAGTTAAAACCAAACCCTTAACCTCTACAAGTCAATAACACCAAGCGATATAAGACCCTGTAGCAGACGTTGCAGGGTTTTTTCTTGTGCGCGCGCGGGAAATAAATAAATAACTTAAATATATTTAATATTAATCACTATATAGTTTTTATCCCGTGCGTAAATATAACCCTTAAACCCCTTAAACCCTTAACCTTTCATATATAAGTATTATAAATAAAGGGCTGTAGAGGTGCAGGGTTTGAACCCCAACCCTTAACCTTTGACACAACCCTGAACCTATATATATATTGGCTATAAATAACGGGGGATATTTATCATGCGCCAAGAATACTTAAGAGCAGCTGCTGAAGCGTTCGCAAACATCACTGAGCATCAAAGCAACTGCTATCATTACGCTAATGATCACCACGAACCTTTGGCCATTAAGTTAGCTGCTTACTATCAAGCCCTGCTAACTGCACGTATTAAATGTAAATACATCAATGCTGTGGTTGGTACCGCTATCGCTGAGCTAAGTTACCCAACGCATGATATTACTAAGTACGCTTGGTCAGGCAATCAACGCGCTGCATTCACTGGCATTGATAAAGCGGTATGGTCACGTAACGGACTAACCAAACAAGTTAATTTTATCATTGATGATATCCGCGCTAACGCCCATGCTGTATCAGTTGCGATAGATTCCCAGATCTAACCTCATTAAAAGCCCTATTGCATAATGCAACAGTTTCGCTTAGTATTTCTCATATTCGAAGTCCCTGCACAATCACAACGCATACTTCAACCCACAGCGACAATCATGTTGGTTGATCCCAGAAGATTCTCAACCAACACCAGTTAAGCCCGTATCCCCCGATGCGGGCTTTCTTTTTGGAGGTAATAAAGCATGGCGCTCAAAACCCTACGCCCACGCCTCGCAACTATCAGCACCAAAGCAGTCAATGATACCCATCAACCAAAATCAAGATGGGGACACGGACGCGGCGGACGCCCTTGGCGACGTAAGCGTGACGAGATATTCAAGCGCGATAAGTTTACTTGCCAAGTTTGTGACCGCATTGGCGGAGAGCTTGAGCTAGACCACATCGTAAACGTTGCCCGTGGTGGTACTGACGATGATCACAACCTCCAAACCATTTGCAAAGCCTGCCATATCCCGAAAACCCACGCAGAAAGCCAAGAAATTTAAGATATTTTTGGCGAAAAAACCCGGGGGGAGGTATTTTTATTTCTGGGCAATCCCAGCGGACACCACTCCCCCTCCCACGCGCAAAAAAAATCCTAAATTGAAATTATTTTTCCATTTTTCCGATTATGTTTAATTGAGAAAGGTTCTCATTATGT
>Ga0208301_1000484_pt1 | contig 10799 bp, 9 predicted proteins | sample 25BtaG_FD_184100 | JGI IMG/M metagenome (GOLD analysis project Ga0208301, IMG submission 184100) | Marine viral communities from Cariaco Basin, Caribbean Sea - 25B_WHOI_OMZ_CsCl (SPAdes) (version 2) | ecosystem: Environmental > Aquatic > Marine > Oceanic | place: Caribbean Sea: Cariaco Basin...
CCTGGGGCGGGAGCCCATCGACCTGGTGCTGATTCACTGGCCCAATCCCGCACGCGGGTTCTACGTTGAGGCCTGGGAATCGCTGATCGAGGCTCGATCGCGCGGACTCGTGCGCGAGATCGGCGTCTCGAACTTTTTGCCAGAGCACCTCGAACGAGTTGAAGACGCAACCGGGGTGCGCCCCGTGGTGAACCAGATCGAACTGCACCCATATTTTCCGCAGAACGACGCTTTGGCATACCACCGCGAACGCGGAATCATCACAGAGGCGTGGAGCCCCATCGGGCGCGCACGCGAGCTGATTGCAGAACCGGTGATCGCAGAAGTCGCGGCGGCACATGGCCTGAGTGCCGCGCAAACCGTGCTTGCATGGCACCATAGTCGCGGGTCACTCGCCATTCCGAAAGCGGCCGATGTGTCACATCAACGTTCGAACCTGGCAGCACTCGAGGTCACTCTCGATGATGCTGAGGTGGCAGCCATCACCGCACTCGGGCGGGTTGACGGTCGCCTCGGCGGCGCAGACCCCGCACGCCACGAGGAGCTCTAGTCGAAAGCATCCGCTCATAGCGTGCGCGCGTCGAAACCGCGCGCACGCGCTCTGAGGCTAAATTCCCGACTCTTCGGTGCGCACCAAGATGCAGCCGCATTCGGGGCACGAGACAACCTCATCGGGCGCAGCCTGACGAATATTGTTCACATCAATGCCAGACAACACCATGCGGCATCCTTCGCACGTACCCCGGCGAAGAAGCGCCGCACCTGTCGCGCGCGCGGCACGGCGGTTGTACTCAGCCACGAGAGCTTCCGGCAGAGGCGCAGTCAGAGCGCTGCGGTCGCGCGCGAGATGCTCCAGCTCGGTTGTGGCGGTCGCGATCTGAGCTTTCGCCTGAGAGGACAGCTCGGCGCCCTCGGCGGTGGTGACGTCAATGAGTGCTTGCTGAGCTGACACGGCCGCTTCGGCTTCTTCCAGACGACCCATCACGTCGAGCTGCGCGTCTTCCAGTGAACTGCGACGGCGCGCGAGACTGGCGATCTCTTGCTCGAGCGCGACAGCATCTTTCGGATTGGTGGCCGTCGCGAGGCGTTGGGAGTCGCGCGCACTGCGCTGCTCTACCAACACAACATCGCCTTCAAGCCGGCCTAACTCTGTCTGAATGTCATCCCGCGTGCCGGCAAGCAGGGTGAGCTCTCGAAGCTGTGCCTGTCGCAGCACGCTCAACTCATTGACACGCGCAGCCTGCGGTGGATTTTTACGCGCATGCTCTGCGCGAGCACTGCGCTGGTCGAGCTCGGCGACGTCAAGAAGTACGCGCTGGTGTTCGGGATTGGCTTTCACGTCTTAAACCTACGCCAGTCCGCCTTCGCGCATTGTGTGCCATTCCAAAGTACCGGGACATCTGGACAACAACGCGTCTAAACCAAGTGGGTGCCGTCGACGTAAAACCATTCACGGTTTTCGCGCACAAAGTGGCTGCGCTCGTGCAGTCGGTGCCGTTCGTCGGCCTCGCGGTATATTGCTACGAACTCGACCTCGCCTTGGTTATCGAAAGGACCGCCCGCTTGCCTATCGATAATCTGAAGACGTAGCCACTGACGCTCGCGATCGAGATCGAGAGCTTTTGGCCGAGTGGTTTTATGCCAGCTTCGCAATAAAAGGGCCTCGTCATTGCAGACGAAGGCTGTGAAACGCGACCGCATGAGCCGTTCCGCCGTGGGCGCGAGTGCGCCGCCAAGAATCGGCGCGCAACAGCGACCAAAAACGTCACCGCTCGAACACGGACACCTATCGAGCGCAGTTGAACCAGGCATCGAGACCTTTCGGAATACCCACCGGGGGTATAGGGTTGGTGTCACTATGGACCACGGGACGCACGAACACCAATCCAAGTTACCCGCTTCGGCCACCCCGCACGCCGATCACGACGCACACCGCCCTGAGTCAGATCACGGCTCGCACAGCGACCACGGCGGCCACGGCGGCCACGGCGGCCACGGCGGCCACGGCGATCATGTCGCGCAGTTTCGGCGACTTTTTTGGGTGATGCTCGCTGTCGCGGTTCCCGTCATTGTTTTCTCCCCAATGTTCGCGATGCTTATTGGCTACGAGGTACCCGATAATCCTGTCGTCCGCTGGCTGCCACCGGTGCTGGGCACACTGATCTACTTTTGGGGCGGCCGCCCTTTTCTCGCCGGTGCGGTAGATGAGCTGCGCGCTCGCAAGCCGGGCATGATGTTGTTGATCGCTCTCGCGATTACTGTCGCGTTTCTTGCGTCGTGGGGCGCGACAGTGGGGCTGCTTCACCACGAACTTGAGTTTTGGTGGGAACTCGCACTGCTGGTCGTCATCATGCTTTTGGGCCACTGGATTGAGATGCGTTCACTGGCCGATACGACCTCTGCCCTCGATTCTCTCGCAGCACTTCTGCCCGATGAGGCCGAGCGCGTCGAAGGCGACAGCGTGACGACGGTCATGCCGTCGGATCTCCGCGTCGACGATGTCGTGCTCATTCGCCCCGGCGGGCGCGTGCCCGCAGATGCGGTGATTACCGAAGGTAGCGCCAGCATGGACGAGTCAATGATCACGGGAGAATCACGCACCGTCACCCGAAACGTTGGCGGCACACTCGTGGCGGGCACGGTTGCCACTGACTCGGGCTTGAGAGCACGAGTCACCGCCGTCGGTGAAGATACGGCGCTTGCTGGCATTAGTCGCTTGGTGTCAGAGGCACAACAGTCCAGCTCACGGGCTCAACGACTCGCTGACCGAGCAGCAGGCTGGCTTTTCTGGTTTGCGCTGAGTGCCGGAGTGATCACAGCCGTTGTGTGGACGGCATTGGGAATGCCCGACAACGCAGTGGTTCGCACGATCACCGTACTCGTCATCGCTTGTCCGCATGCCCTGGGTTTGGCCATTCCCTTAGTCGTATCGATCGCTACGGAGCGAGCTGCACGCGGCGGCATTCTCGTGAAAGATCGGCTGGCGCTCGAGCGCATGCGAAGTGTCGATACCGTCATATTCGACAAGACGGGCACGCTCACCGAGGGCGCGCCCGCCGTCACAGAGATCGCCGTCGCCGATGGGTTCAGCGAAGACGAAGTGCTCACGCTCGCCGCCAGCGCTGAGCACGACTCGGAGCACCCCTTAGCTCGGGCCATCGTCGAAGCCGCAGCAAAGAAGTCACTCGCCCTGGTGGCATCCAGCGATTTCACCTCGAACCCGGCCGAAGGCGTGCAGGCTCGCGTCAATAACAAGTTAGTTCATGTTGGCGGACCCAAGATGCTCGAAAAGAACGGCAGGACCGAGCATCCGATCGCCGACGACTGGCGCACCGACGGCTCAATTATTTTGCATGTACTGGTCGATGGCACAGTCACCGGTGCGCTGCGGCTGGCCGATGAGATTCGCCCTGCGTCGAGAGACGCAGTCGCAGCCCTGCACCAGCGAGGCGTTGAGGTGGTCATGATCACCGGTGACGCCGAAGCTGTTGCTGCCTCAGTATCGGCCGAACTGGGCATCAAACGCTTCTACGCTGGCGTGCGACCGGAAGACAAGTCACAGAAGGTCGGCGAGCTGATCGACGAGGGTCGTGTCGTGGCGATGGTCGGCGACGGAGTCAACGATGCGCCGGCGCTCGCGCGTGCCGATGTCGGAATCGCGATCGGCGCCGGAACTGACGTGGCGATTGCTTCGGCCGGTGTCATTTTGGCCAGTGATGACCCGCGCTCTGTGGTCTCGGCGATTGATGTGTCGCATGCGAGTTATCGCAAGATGACGCAAAACCTGTGGTGGGCTGCGGGCTACAACATTCTCGCCGTGCCTCTGGCTGCGGGTGTGCTCGCTCCGATCGGGTTCATCTTGCCGATGTCAGTGGGCGCGGTGCTGATGTCACTGTCGACGATCGTCGTGGCGCTCAACGCTCAGTTGCTACGCCGCATCGATTTGCGACCAGAACGCATCAGCGAGCAGGTGCGTTAGCGCGTAGCTACTCACATGCCAGGCCGTCAGCATCGCCGTCGCCGTTGTTGCCCGTGCCGAACGCGAACCACTGGTAAACCTCTGTCTCGGCTGGATCGTCGCGGTTGAACGGACCAGTGGGGTGGCCGGCGCCGTTCTTCTTCAGCCGCGTGCATGAGGTGTACTGCTGCCACCAGAGGCCCTGTGCCGGAGGCACGGTGTCAGAGGGTGCGACCGGCGCCGGTTCTGGGGCGGCAGCGACCAGCTGACACGACGCTGTGATCACCGAGCGATCGGCACTTAGCGTAGCGATCTGCGCCGCGTGATAGCTCTCTTCATTAGGATGCCCGGGGTACCCGTCACGCGAGTCGTAGCGCGCCACAGCGTGTCCGCCCTCGATCTGCATCTGCCCGATATCAATTCCGCCCTCGGTCACGACGAGGCGCAGCAGCCGGCCGTGACGGTCTCGATCACCCTGACCCGCCGGATGCACCAGAGTCAGCGTCGCACCCGGCGAAACGAGGCGGCCAATCGCGGCCGAGGCCTCGGCGTGGCCACATTCACCGCGTTCGGGAGTGTCGATTCCGATGATGCGCACGGTACCCGCGCTCGTTCTGATGGTGTCACCATCGATCACCGAGTCGAAAATGGCCTGCTCGCTATCGGATGCCACGGGTAAAGCGGCTTCACCGCTGTCGGTGGTGGTGATCGACGCCGCCTCGATCTCTGCGAGCAAAGCCGGTGTGCAGCCGACAACAGCGAGGGCGAACACAGTCGCTAAAGCGACAGTGGGCAGAAGACGGCGCATATCGCGAGTTTAGAGCGGGCTGCCCACGCGATCGGCACAGGAGGCGTGTGCGTAGGGGAAGAAAGTGTGGGCCTCCGTAGGTACTTCTCAAACCCCAGTAAGCCGCGAAGAACGTTGATTTCGCGTGTTATCAAGGGTTCGAAGACACTACGGACGCGTACTGGAAACCGTCACACGACAGATTCTAGGGGGCCGGTGCGTGTAAATTCGAGTCAGTCTCAAACCCGTTTGAGCGCCTCGAATCGAGTCGCGCTCCTTGCTGGGTATGCCGAGGGGGTGCCGGTTCAGGAACTGGCAACAAGGTTCAACGTCCATCGCGCGACGGTGCGAGAGATTGCTCGGCGAGCGGGTCATCCGAGCAGAGCCCCGGAACATTCCCAACAGCTACGAGCTGAGGCGGCACGCCTCTACGCCGAGGGCTTCACCCTCAGTCAAGTAGCAGTGCAGTTGGGAATCGGCGACGAAGCCGTTCGCTCTGCTGTGGTAGCCAATGGGGGCACGATTCGACCCAAAGGTCGACGTCGAATCCATGCTTAACCCAGGCATCGAATGCTCACCTTCCCTTCAACGACGAAGGGACCGGGAACATGGACACGCTCTTGACATTCGCGGCGGATGAACGTGCGGCACGGATCGCCTTGACCGTGATCACGGACCCCGGTGATGCGACAACGGGGCATCTTCTTGCGGTTCACGGCGCAGTCAGCACTGTCATGATGCTTGCTGACGACGCACCGGTGCCCGGTTTGGATAACGTGGAAGCGCCGCTGTGGCGTAAACGTTTGCTGCCGCGGGTGGAACCACGACTGATCCAAGAAGCACTCGACCTCACTGAGCACGGTGGCTTCAAGACGCTTATTCCCGGCGATGGCAGCTATCCGGCGTCGCTCCACGATCTCGGCGAGGGTGCTCCCTATGTGCTCTGGGTCAAGGGCGAGGAATCGCTACTCGCAATGCCAGAAAGCGATCGCTTTACGATCACGGGTGCACGTGCGGCAACCAGCTACGGCGTCCAGGTCGCGAACGATATCTCTGCTGACCTTGCCAGTGACGGGAAAGTCATTGTCGCTGGCGGCGCATACGGCATAGATGGTGAAGTACACCGGTCTGCGTTGGCTGTTGCGGGTCATACGATTGCGGTGATGGCCGGTGGAATTGACCGTCCGTACCCGTCGGGTCATCGTGATTTGCTTGAACGTATGAGCGATGTCGGATTGCTGGTGAGCGAGCAGCCGCCGGGAGCCACGCCGACGCGGGCACGGTTCATGGCCCGTGCCCGCATCGAAGCTGCACTTTCTGGTTCAACGACGATCATTGAGGCCGGTTCACGGTCGGGCTCGTTGCTGGTGGCTCAACAGGCATACTCGCTGGGGCGGAGCGTCGGTGCGGTTCCGGGGCCGGTGACAAGTGCCACGAGTTATGGCCCGAATCGACTCATTTCCCAGGGCATCGCCAGTGTCGTGACCAATGCCAACGACGTACGGGCGCTTCCCGAGAAACAGCCGTCTTTAGGCTCGATGCCGCAACTTGGCGTCGAAGCATTCCGTATGGACAGATACTCGGCACATGTTCGCGCCGTTCATTCAGCTCACCGTGATCTCTGATGGAAACTACGAGAGGAACGATCGCAGTACGGATCGTTTGGCCTTGTGATGCGTGTGTAGATAATGACACGGATCAGCGCGCCGCTTCCAAATCACGATATTTAGCCTCTTCGCCCAACGTATGCTGGGTCCTCTCCTGACTTCTGGGTCTGGCTTTGAACCGGTTGACCTGGAGACGTGCAAGCAGCATCAGACTCAACGGGCCGATCCACAACATCTTGAGTCCGTTCCAAATGCTCAACAGGACAAGCACATTGAACCAAGCTGGGCCGCCATCATTGATGACCTGTACCAGGATTGCCGCGATCAAGAAGTATGGGATCACCAACAGCATCGCTGGCACGCCCCATTTGAGGCCGCGTGGGGTGCGGATCGCATCAAGCAGGATATTGGTCGGCATGTACCGACGCAGAAAATTTCGGGTAAGGACACTTCCAGTCCAGAGCAAGCGGATCACGATCTCGTTCCTCTCCATCGCACAAACAACTCCGACGAGGCGATGCGTTGAAGAGTGACCTGGAGGGCCTGCCACAAGTGGCGCGTTGGAATGAGAATCCGCCTCTGTCACCAGGATACGACGAAGCACTGACAGGAGGGAAGGTAACCCGATCGGAACTCTAAAAGCCCAAGGACATGACCGGTGAAAAGTACGGGATTGAGGTCACAACACATCGTGATTAGCAGAAACGTACGACAGATAAAAACTCGGATAACTCACTGAGGACGGACCGTCCGTCTAAAGATACAACAACGTGTCTGCAATGCTTTCAGGTAGGCGTTCGATAGCTCCAGATTGTTCACTCAACGTGCGCAGGTTCCACCATGTTGCAGCCCGAACTTCTTCCGGACTCGTTTTCCATACTTCGCTCAGAAGCTGTTCTATGGCCGCCATGTCTGCGGGTTTACGAGCGCGCACCTTTCGCGCTGGGAAGTCAGTCTCACACAACACCCGTTCGCGAGGAAATTGTTGGATCTGTTCTCGGGACATCGCGGCATTCACAGAGAAGTACGCGTTGGTTTCGATAGCTCGTTGGACGTCAGTGTGATCACCGTTGAACCAGTGCAAGATTGCGCCGCGCATCCCAGCGTCATGGAGAGACTGCACGACCTCCGTCGATGCACCGGAGCTATGCACGGAGACCAACACAGGCTCATCGCGCACTATAGCGAGCACTTCTTTGAAGATGGACCTCTGCTCAGCCAGTGCGCCGCCGCGTCGGTCGAGCCCGATTTCGCCCACTAGAGCGAACGAACTGAGGAGGCTTTTGAACTGTTGCGGATCCCAAGCAGCACGGGCGGTAGAGACTCCTGGGTGGACGCCGAGTCCCCAGATTAGCGAGGAGTCGCGTCGGCTCTTGACCTGGTTTGCTTCATGGAGGCTTCGGGTCACGGCGAACACAACGGCATTACCAAGGGCCGCGATCTGACTTGGCGTAACGTCCGGGGCGATGTGGGCGTGAGTGTCTAGCGCTGGAAGGTCTTTATCGATCATGTCAAGTCTACCTGCCCTAGCTCGGCGAGGCCACGTGCGGCTAGGTCACTGATGGCGTCCAGGTCTGCATCTGGTGGCCAAGTTCCCGCATCGATCTCGTCCTCGTCGATGCCACGCACGACTGCGTAGCTAATGGCCGCGCGGTCGCTGAATCGCCGCTGCAGAAGTTCGTCTCGTGCATTACCGACGAGATTATCGGATAAGTAGATCGTCGAGTCGTCTATTTCAGCTGCAATGAATGTGCCTCGTCTGGTTACGCACGAGTAGCACAGGCCGCAGTTAAGGGTCGAGTCGCCGCCTTTGATGCGACCACCATCGAGCTTGCTGCACGAGATTGTGAGGCTGGCAGTCTGAACCCACCCTGCTGGTGGGCGGCTGTCCGCCACGAGGCGCATCTCTTCACCCTTGGTGTAATTGGCGAACGGGTTAGTTACGGATACCGACAGGCCGATGGTCTGGAGAAGTGTATTGATACGATAAAACGTCTCGGGGTGTGTAGAGCGGGTGGAGAGCGCACCGGCACGATTGGGGTGCAGGGGCAGGTTCAGACTGGTGAAGCCATTCTCGGGTACGTATAACGTTGTCGCCTGGCGGCTGGTCGCGACAGCGACTCCGAGGGCTACGAAAAGCAGCGAACGGCTTCGACTGGAGCGTTCCTTCTTGTCCTGAACCTGGGTGAACTCAAGCTGGGTGCAGGAAGGTACAGATTCGTAGGAATCTTGAAGCCAGAAGCGGACTGCGTTCTGAGCTTGTCGCACTGCGGTTGCGGTGTCGTAGTGGCTGACGAAGAGGGGTACCTCGTCAAGCGTTGCTAGCAGGTGTAAAGCACCGAGGTATGAGTCGAGTCCACCACTGAGGAGAGCGACGGACGTCGCAACATCGAGTGATTCGCTAGCGCCAGAATCGGATCTGGTGGTTGGGTCCTGGATCAGGTCGATCTCCCACGCGTCGCCAGTGAGCCAAGAGAGGAGCTGAGCAAGTTGATTCGCCCCTTCGCCGTCCCAGGGAACCGGGTCAGCAACCTCCACGGTGAGATGAAGACTCCGCGTGAAAGCGGACGGCCTTGCAGAGAGTCGATCTGCGAGATACGCGGCTCCAGCAATACGAACAAGGTCGATGGCTCGGTCTGGGACTTGACCCAATGAAGGGAGCCACCAGCCCAGGCTAGTCTTAATCGTTTCAGTCTCGCCTCCTGCGGTCGGCCATCTCAATCGTTGATAGGCAATTGGACTGTCCTGCGAGGAATCTTGACCTGAGATGTAGAAGTGAGTCTGTGGCATGTTGGTTACCTCGCCCTCAATACGCGGATCGCTCGTTGAGCGAGGTCAGCGGCGGTTTGATGCAGGTCGTTAGCCGACACGGCCGGGCCAGCATCAATATCAAGCGCTCGGACTTTGGCATCAATCCAGCCTCGCAACATTCTTTCGCGGGTTAACGCTTCATTCCCGTCGAGTGTGCCGCTCGTGATCTGGTCTTTGAGCTCGACGAGTCCGAGCTGGAAGATGTAAGCGCTTACGAACCCCTTGATCGCTTCGTTAGCGGTCGGTGGTTCGCCGTCAGTGGCGACGATCCTCTTGACTTGTTCCGTAGCTGCCCGTCGGATGGCTCGATCATCGGGGTGCCCATCGTCGCCGATCATGAGGGTCACGAGTTTGCTGATGCGTGCTCGCGGGGTCAGTGAGTCGAACTCGGCAAGCGAAAGGCCGTAGTCCGCTAGCCTCTGAGTATCGCGGTTCCTTAGTGCGTAAGCCGCCCCAATCGTTGCGCCGCCGCGGGATGCTCCGCCAATGACCTGTCTGGAAGATCTGCTGCCGGATCGTCCAGTTCCTGCGGAGCGTCCTCCAGTTCCTCCAGCGCCACTTGCTCCTCCGGCACCTGCTCCTCGTCGTCCCGGGGTGCGGGGTCGAGGAATCGGAGGCACAGTGTTGCGTCTAGTCGAAGGGTCGTCGCGCCAGAGCGCATCGATTAGAGCTTGACCGACGCGGTCGAGATTCGACGCTGGCGATATCGGGTCGAAGAGAGTGTCTGAAGGTTGATCTGGCTTAGAATTGTCAGTTCCCTCCGTTCCGTCCCCGTCGCCCGATGAGCCGAGTCCGGACCACGCGTCCCTGAACTCATTCCACGCGGTGGAGTTGCTGCCACCGTATGCGCCGCTAGTTCCCATTTAGCTGCCCCAGCTCGTCGCGTGCACTTTCTTGTGTCGAAGGGTGTAGCGAGGTATCTTGCGCAGCACGTTTCACAAGATTAACAAGCGCAGGCCGACGGCTGTTGGCAAGTTCGACGATCGCTCCCGGTGTGAGTCGCGCTCCCCAGCAGTTCAACTCAATGCCTGTCGCCGCGGCATCTTCGAGTGCAGCGTTTTTCCCAACCCACACGACTGCACCACGGATCACTGCTTCTGCGTCGTCGGTACGTTTGGTGGCACCGATCAGTACCTCCAGCGCCGCGAGTTGCTCATCTTGTCCCCGTTCAGCTAGAGCGTCTGCGGCGACATCGCGCACTGCTTCACTTTCGCTGAGCAGGTCATTGATGAAGGCGAGTAGGTCGTCCGAAACCTGTGCGCCCATGCTGACGTTGATAAGGCTGGCAGCGAGACTGATGTAGGGATCGAGGTTCAGATCCTTCAGGAACGGGGGCGCGGCGGCCCAGTCTTTCGTTCCTTCATCAATGCCGTCAGGCAATGTGGCGTCCTCCCCCTCATTTCCGGAGGGGCGTGCCCAACCCTCCCATCGGGCCAGAAGCGCTCTGCGATCTTGAACGGGTGCTGCAGCGAGCGTATTGAAGGAGGTTCTGTAGAGTTCTTCGAGCAGGAGCAGTTTGATCATCACTGATGGAGCAACATTCACACCGCGCGCCAGCGCGATGGACTCGCGAACCCCGAATGCGTTGAGAAACCTTTTGATCTGTCGAGGATTAGACCGACGATCAGCGCTCAAG
>Ga0208301_1000486_pt1 | contig 10790 bp, 10 predicted proteins | sample 25BtaG_FD_184100 | JGI IMG/M metagenome (GOLD analysis project Ga0208301, IMG submission 184100) | Marine viral communities from Cariaco Basin, Caribbean Sea - 25B_WHOI_OMZ_CsCl (SPAdes) (version 2) | ecosystem: Environmental > Aquatic > Marine > Oceanic | place: Caribbean Sea: Cariaco Basin...
CGATCCCGGAGTCATTTGGCGGATTGACCTCGGCGATGCTGCAGCGTTCCCGCGCGTTTCGCACGTTCGGTGGTGTCGACGTTGACGTGTTCACCCTCGATCCTCAAGAAAATCGGACGCACCGCGACCAGATACTTGCTGACCGTGACGCATTGATTGACGGCGTCACGGTCACCAATCTGTATGACTGGTTGCGCCAGCATCCACTACCCGGCGGTAGCCTTCGGCTGGATCGCGACGTCTTCACGCCCCTTCAGCCCGAAGCCAGCGAGCACGAGCGCGATACCGATGGCGCACCCGTTCGGCGCCTGGTGCGTCGCAACAGCGGCGGCGAGGTGATGCAGATCGACCACCTTCGTGCCGACGGCACTCTGGTGCTCAGCGACCGCCACGACACGCGCGAACGCGGTGTTGTCGGGGGTCGTTCGCTCATTCTGTGTGACGAGACGGGCACTCCCGTGCGCTCGTGGCAGCGCGTGTGGCATCTGTACACGGCGTGGCTTGACCGATTCACCGCGAAGCAGCCGACGTTCTTGATTGTTGACAGCAAGGTGGTCGCAAAGTTTGTGGCGGGCTACCGGCGCGAGCACGTCACGACGATCCACGTGGTGCACGGATCGCACCGCCATGACGGCCCCGAACTCATCCGCCCTTCGCGACGCGAGGTCTTTGCTCGACTGGCCGACTTCGACGCCGTCGTCTTTCCGACCCTCGGCCAGCGCGATGATGTGCAGGCGATCGTGGGGCCCGAGCCCACCCTCATCGCCGTGCCCAATGCTCTCTCGAACGCTGATGCTCCCGAACGGGCGCGGTCAGGCGCTGCCATGGTCGCGCGACTCGAGCCGCTGAAACAGGTGGATCACGCCATCGCGGCCGTGCAGCGCGCTAACGCGCAGGTTCGGCCGCCGATCACGCTTGACATCTTTGGCGATGGTCCCGAAAAAGCGCGGGTGCACGAGCTGGTGCAGGATGACCCGAATGTGCGCCTGCACGGCTTCGTGAACGACGTGCAACACAAACTTTCCACCGCCTCGACGCTACTGCTCACCAGCCGGTCTGAAGCTTTTGCTCTCGCGATTGGTGAGGCCATGGCGGTGGGGTGCCTGCCCATTGCCTACGACATCGCCTACGGTCCGGGTGACTTCATCACGCATGGCAAAGACGGATGGCTCGTTGCACCAAACGATATCGACGCCCTCGCCGCGGCGCTCACAGAGGCGAATCAGCTTGACGAACGCACGCTGGCGCGCATGCGAACTCGTGCTCGGGCCCGCGCGGCAGCATTTTCAGAACAGCGCGTCTTCACGATGTGGGCCCGGGCCCTGCGCCAGGCACGCGGGGGCGCGGCCACCCCGCTTGCGGCGCGCAAGGTGCTCGCCCGTCTGCGTAAACCCGCTGGGTAGGTCTCAGAGGTCGAGTTTTGCGAAGCGGATGCCACGCACCACGCGCTTCCACGGATGCTCGCCGACTGTCCACAGCATCTGGCCTTCTGCGTCAAGCGCCAGATCTTCGCAACCGACCGGCATGGCGACCGCAACGCGCTGAAAATCCGCGCCAGTGCTGCCGTCGCTGTTGCCGCTCCACAGCGAGCCGCGCGTGCGAAGCCCGTTCGATCGCGAGATAAATGTGCGGGTGCCCCAGCGCACGGCACCCTGCATGCGTTTGATGCCGGGCGTGAATTCACCAAGCGGCTCAAACGACCCGTCGGGTTCATATGGAATGGTGAACTCGCCCACGCGTCCGGCCTTGTCGGTGCGGTATTCGCCGATGAGCACGCGATCTGTCGATGTGTTCTCGTCAAAGACTCGACCGATAAAGGAACAGCGCAGAGCAACCGCGTGCACACGCGTGCGCACGAGCGCTAGAGCCACGGCGCCGCGCCCGCGCCCGGTAGCGCCGAGCGCGCGCCGGGCATCGGCGCCCCGCAAGCGTCGTACGTCGCTCAGGTCGAACTCCCAAATGCCCTGGCCCGTAGCGGCCACGAAAAGGCGGTCGCCAAACCAGGCAAGGCCCCCGGCGTGAATCTGGGCGGGGTGAAGCTCACCGTCTTCGCCTTCGATCATGAGGCTGACATCGAGGTGGCGTGCCCGCTCCAGATCGATGAACGTCACCCGAGACGCCAGATGCTGACGGTTTTTGTCTTGCCGAAACCAACTCACTGCCAGGGCTCGTCGCCCTTGCCACGACCCCGCGTCGATACCCTGCGGGTACCACTTTTGTGTGAACGAACGCGCTGACAGCCAGCGCAGGTCAACGGTCTCGCCGTGCCGTCGCCGCATCGGGCGCCAGCGCGATCCACATAGTCCGAACATACGATTACGGGTGCCGATTCATGGGTCGGTTCGGGTCACAGATCTGCGTACTTGCCGCGAAGCATGCAAAATGCGCCATACACAATCAGCCCGCCGCCGATCAGCGCGGTAATCGCGTGCCCGAAGGGCATCGCCAGCAACGCCTTGACCGCGGCATCCAGCCCGCCGGTGGCGTCGGGGTCGAGCTGCACAGCAGCCACCAATAGCAGCACTCCCACGATCAGTAGCGCCAGGCCCTTCGCCACGAATCCCACGATGCCCAGAACCGTGACCACACGCCCCATGGGGCCTGCGACGATGCGCACGCGATTTGAGAAGTCACGCCGTACGCCCATCGCGACGAATGAGATGCCGGTAATCGCAAAGGCGAGCCCCACGGCCGCGAGCATAAATACGCCGCCAGGAATATACAAGACCCCGCGGCTTACATCTTCGGCAGTTTGGTCGGCATTGGGTTTGGCGCCGAGAGCGACAGAAGCAGAGAGGGTGCCAATGGCTAAGAAAACCGCTGCCTGACTCCACTCCGATAACCGGCGCCCCCACTTTGCCCGGGAGCTTGCTCTCGGGGCCAAGATGCCATCGAGAATGTGCCATACGCCGAGCGCCCACAGAGCCGCAGCGATCACCCAGAGCAGCACAAATCCGAACGGTGCCGCGGCGATGCCCTTAAACACCCCGCTCTGATCAGTTTCGGCGTCGCCACCCCACGCAATCACCAGCATCACCGCACCGATAAGAACGTGCACGACGCCATTTGCGACGAAGCCCGAGCGCGCCAGCAGCTTCAGCGCCGTCGACGACTCGGCTTCACGCGCCGCCTTGCGCGCGGCCCTGCGTCTTTTTCCCGACATGTCACCACGATAGAACGTGCCGGGGCTTACTTGTCGCACCTGGCGTACCGTGACACCATGTTGCATCTGACCTGGAGGTCGCCATGGGTGAAGTTGTTGTAGCCGGAGCATCCGGTCTCATTGGTTCTGCGCTCGTGCGTAGCCTGCAGGCCGATGGTGTTTCGGTGGTGCGTCTCGTGCGTCGGCCGGCGAGGTCAGCAGATGAGCGTGAGTGGTTGACGGATGCTTCGCCACTAAGCCCCGATGTGCTCGCGGGCGCCGATGCCGTGGTGGCCCTCAACGGAGCAAGTATTGGCCGCCTGCCGTGGACGCGGCGCTACCGTAAGACCCTGCGCGAGTCTCGACTTCGCCCGACCGAGACATTGGCGGGGGCACTGCGTCAATTGGGCGACGGGGCCCCGCCGTTTCTTAGCGGATCAGCAGTGGGCTTCTATGGCAGTCAGCCTGGCGTGCAGCTGGATGAGTCATCGCGGCGGGGCGACACTTTCTTGGCGCAGCTTTGTGTCGAATGGGAAGACGCGGCTCGTCACGCGGGCGACTCCTGCCGGGTGGTGCATCTGCGAACGGCTCCGGTGGTTCACCGCGAGGGCGTGCTCAAGCCGCTCATGCGTTTGACGGCGCTCGGCGTCGGCGGCCCCATCGGCCGTGGAACGCAGATGTGGCCGTGGATCTCGGTCGAAGATGAGGTGCGTGCTATTCGACACCTCATCGATTCGGACGTCGCCGGTGCCGCGAACCTTGCCGGCCCGACACCCGCTTCGGCCAACGACCTGGGGCGCGCAGTGGCGAAGAGTATGCATCGCCCCTTCTGGCTGCGCACACCGGAGTGGGCGCTCAAGCTCGCTCTCGGTTCAGCGTTCGCCGAATCGCTGCTCACCTCAGACGCGAATGTCGTACCCGCCGTGTTGCAGGCCAGCGGGTTTGAGTTTCAGCACCAGACGGTGCAAGCGGCGACACGCGAGGCTCTCGCCGCCGACTAGCACTGAGCGCCGACTAGTGCTGAGTGCTCGCTTCGTGCGATGTCGCGCGTTGCTGGCGCTCTGCCACCACCCGCGCCACGATCGCGACCAGCACGATCACGCCGGCGGCACCCAGTGCGGCCACGGCGACCACGACCGATTGTGGCTCATCGATCAGTCGCGCCACGCCGATCCACGCCAGGCCCCACGCGGCTGCTGCTGCGGGCGCCAAGCGACCCTTGCTCCACAGCGTCACACCCAACACGAGCACCATGCCCACGGCGACAACCGCGGCGCCCCACACGGGCGCCGGCAGGCCGAAGCCGTCAAAGCCGCTGGCCACGAGCCACGCGGTGATGTTGGCGATCGTCGCGATCATCACCCAGCCCAGGTAAAGCCCCATCGTGGCGTCCATGGTGATGACATCGCCCCAGCCTGACGCGGCCGATCGTTGCAGCCCCACGAACACCACAATCAGCGTCACAAGAAGAGCGGCGATGACTGCGACCGATAGGCCCAACAGGCCCGCTTGCACGGTAAGAATCCACGCGGCGTTCAACAGTTGCGAGACGAGAATCCACCAGCCCAGCGTGCGATGGCGCGTGCGGGTCGCTTGCCCCGGCAAGACCTGCCACACCGCGTAGGCGAGAAGCCCTGTGTAGATCACCGACCAGATCGAGAACGCCGACCCGTAAGGGGCGATGATCGTAGCGTCGGCCGCGAGCGCTCCGCCCGCCGCATCTTGCACCGACGTGCCTCCGAAGACTCCTGAGCCGACGAGAGCCCCAAACAGTGCGAGCAATCCGCCCACGATCACTGCTACTTGACGGATGCGGTCGGCGGTCGTCGGGCGGGTCTCGTCAACAGTGCTCATGTGTGGCACATTACTCTGAGTCGCGTTCGCTTGACAGGGCAACCGGTGGTCGACGAATGCCGATCCACGACACGACCGCCCCGAGAAGCATCAGCGCGGCGGTCACCCACGCGGCGCTGTGAAAGCCGTCGAGGTCGAGCGTGCCGCCCACGATTGTCGCGAGCATGGCGACGACCAGAAGACCTGCGACGCGAGAGATCGCGTTGTTGATTGCCGAGGCAATGCCCGAGCGGCTCTCATCGATTGAACCCAGAATTGCCGAGGTCAGCGGGGCAACAGTGATGGCAAGCCCCAGGCCAAGCACGGTGACCGAGGGCAGCACCTGCCACCAGTAGTTGAAATCGAGCGACACGGTGAGCAACAACAGCGCCCCGACAGACATCACCAGGGGCCCGACTGTCATGAAGATTCGCGGGCCATGCTCGCCGGCGAGTGCTCCAGCGCGCGCGCTCAACAGCACCATCAGCACCATTGTGGGCAAGCTGGCAAGCCCAGCGAAAGTGGCGCTGAGGCCCGCGCCCTGCTGTAGGTACACGCCCACCACGAAGCCATTGAGGGCGAGGGCTGCATAGATAAAGAAGGTCGCGAGGTTGCCCCATCCGAAGTTGCGAACCGCAAACAAAGACAGGGGCATGAGCGGAGCGCTCGCAGTCTTTTGCCGCACAATGAACCACGCAAACAGCACCGTGCCCGCCACCGCGGTCGCCCAGATCGCGGGTGAGCCCCATCCGAGGTTTGGTTGTTCGATGAGCGCGAAGACGATAGCGCCCAGGCCCACGGCACACAAAATGCCGCTGGTCCAGTCGACACGTGCACCCGGCGGATGGGTCGGAAGGTTCAGCCTCGCCAGCAGCACCAGGGTCAGCGCGATGGGCACCACATTGATGAAGAACACCCAACGCCACGACAAAAAATCAACGAAGAGGCCGCCCAGAAGAGGGCCAACGAGAAACGCCGCGGTGGTGAAGGCGGTCCAGAGGCCAATCGCGCGTGCCTGCACGGGGCCGCGCATCGACGCGGTAATAAGTGCAAGAGAGCTCGGCACGAGCAGCGCGCCGGCGGCACCCTGGAACGTGCGCGCGATGATCAAGACCAGGGGATCAGGGGCGAGGGCAACGGCGACGGATGCTACGCCGAAAGCCACTAGTCCCACACGCATGATCAGTACCCGACCGTAGGCATCTGACAGCGAGCCCGCCAGCAGGATGAGTGCGCTCAGCGTAATCAAATAGGCGTCGACGACCCACTGCTGTGTGGTGATGCCCCCGCCCAGCTCGCGACTGATCGCGGGCAGGGCGACGGTGACAACTGTGCCATCGAGAAAAGTTACGAATGACGCCAGAATTGCCACTATGACCACACCGCGCTGGGTCGGAGTGAATGTCTTCACACGCTGAGCGTAACCCCGCCGCGCCCTGTGCTGTGTTTCATCACCGGCTACATTCAGGTATGTTGCTAGACAGGCTAGGGATTGGATGTCAATGGAAGCCGAAGAACGTGTTGTTCTTTTGAATGACGACGGCAAGCCCACAGGCACCGCGCGCAAGGTAGAGGTGCACCACGAGCACACGCCGCTGCATCTCGCTTTCTCATGCCACGTGTTCGATGAGCAAGGGCGCATTCTTATGACACGCCGAGCGCTGTCGAAGATCACCTGGCCTGGAGTATGGACCAACAGTTTCTGTGGCCACCCCGGCCCCGACGAAACGATTGAAGCGGCCGTGCGCCGGCGAGCCACGCAAGAGTTGGGTCTCGAGATCTCTGAGATTTCCCCGCTGCTTCCTGACTTTCGTTACACCGCGATCGACGCGAGCGGCATCGTTGAAAACGAGGTGTGCCCGGTGTTTACCGCCCGCGCCGTCTCTGACCTCACTCCGAACCCGCTGGAAATCGCCGAACACGTGTGGGCCGACCCTCAAGCCGTAAAAGTAGCCGTGCTCGCCACTCCCTGGGCGTTCAGCCCGTGGTTTGTGGAACAGATCGACGCACTGGCCGCCACGCAGGAGTCGCCGTGGGTGGCGTGACCGACGATCAACGCATCGATGCGGAGATTCGAGGCATCCTTGACCAGTTGCCACTTTCGGGCACATCGGGAACGTTGCTGCGCGAACAGATGCACGCGGCCGCAGCCGGCGGCAAGCGGTTTCGCCCCAAAATCGTGTTGCAGTCGTATCGGGCGTTCGCGCCGGCGGCAACCGAGTCCCACGCACTGTGGCAGGTCGCAGCGGGGTATGAGATTTTGCACGCGGCGTTCGTGGTGCACGATGACATCATCGACCAAGACATTCAGCGTCGCGGCCGGCTCAACGTGCGCGGCAGCCTCGCCGAAGGTGCTCGCCTCAGCGGGGCGGATGCCTCGAACAGCACTCAAATCGGAGACGCTGGCGCGCTACTCGTCGGTGACCTGTTGCTTTATGCCGCCACGCGCGCCGTGATGACAGCCGACGCGGACGCCAGCACCCGAGCGCGTCTCGTAGAACAGTTCGATGAAGCGCTCGCCGTGTCGGCAGTCGGCGAGTGGGAAGACGCGTCACGCTTGGGCGCTGACCGTGATTCTGCACTCGACATGACAGCCAACAAAACCGCCGTGTACTCGTTTGCCGCACCGCTGCGTGCGGGCGCCGCACTTGCGGGCGCTGACACCAGCGTCGAACCGGCACTTACCGCGCTGGCACGTCAACTTGGCATTGCGTTTCAGCTCGCCGATGATCTCATCGGAGCTTTTGGCTCAGAAACGCAGGCTGGTCGAGAGAGCGGCGCGGATCTGCGCCAGGGTAAAAACACGCCGTTGGTCGCACTCGCGCGCGAAAGCAAGACCTGGCCCGAGGTAGAGGGCGCGCTCTCATTGGCAAACACCGGACCGGTGGCGGTTTTGCGCGCCCAGCAGGTGCTCGAAAGCAGCGGCGCACGCGCGCAACTTTCTACGCTGTTGCGCGAACACCTCACTCGCGCGCGCGACCTCGCCGCCACACTTCCTGCGGGCATCGCGAAACTTGTTGACGACGCCGCCGCAGAGATCGAAAGTCGAATGCCATGACCAAAAACCTCAGCGAAACGCAACGCTACGACGAGGTCGCAGCCGCGGCCGCAGCGGTGGTCATCGGCCATTACTCCACGTCGTTCTCACTCGCGACTCGCCTATTTGGACCGCGAGTGCGTTCGCATGTGCGCAACATATATGCCCTGGTGCGCATAGCCGATGAAATCGTCGATGGGCCGGGCCGAGGGGCCACGGCAGATGCGGCGGCATTGCGCACGATGATCGACGCGCTCGAGAAAGAAACACTTTCGGCCGTAGCATCCGGCTTCAGCACTGACTTGATCGTGCACGCTTTCGCGCACACCGCGCGTGAATGTGGCATCAACGAGGGCCTCATTCGCCCCTTCTTTGAGTCGATGCGCACAGACATCGACGTGACCGTTCACGATGCGAGCTCGCACGAGCGCTACGTGTACGGGTCAGCCGAAGTCGTCGGGCTGATGTGTCTACAGGTCTTTTTGAACGCCGGTCGCCCGCGCACCGGTAGCGCACCGGCGCACCTCACGGCCGGCGCCCGACGACTGGGCGCAGCTTTTCAAGACATCAACTTCTTGCGCGATAGTGTCCATGATCGCCGCGTGCTCGGTCGCGACTACCTGGGCGGCGATGATCCGGCCGCGCGTGACGAAGTAATGCGGCGTATTCGCCAAGACCTCAACTCGGCGGCTCGTGTGATTCCGGATCTGCCCCGAGACTGCCGGAAGGCCGTGATCTTGGCGCACCAACTTTTTAGTGTGCTCGCGAAGCGCATCGAGACACACCCGAGCGAAAGAGCGTCTGTGCCCACCCGCGTGAAAATTCTCATTGCCATCCGCACACTTTTGGGCGCCAAAGCCAGCGAGGTGCCCGCGTGAGCCGCGTGATCGTCGTCGGCGGAGGCGTTGCGGGTTTAGCGACGGCCGCGCTGCTGGCAGGCGATGGGCATGACGTCGAACTGCACGAGGCGCGCGAGCAACTGGGTGGGCGCGCGGGCATGTGGGAACAAGACGGCTTTCGGTTCGATACTGGGCCCAGCTGGTATTTGATGCCAGAAGTTTTCGATCACTTCTTTTCGTTGCTCGGCACGAGCGCCGCACAAGAGCTTGACCTGGTTGCTCTCGATCCCGCGTACCGGGTGTATAGCGAAGGCCACGAGCCGTTTGATGTGGTGAGCGGGCGTGAGCAGGCGGTGGCACTGTTCGAGCAGCTTGAGCCCGGTTCTGGGCCAGAAATCACAAAGTACTTGGATGCTGCCGAGAAGGCGTATGACCTCTCGGTTGACCACTTTCTTTACGACGGTTACGAGAACCTGACGGGGCTTCGTCACCCCGCGGTGCTTCGAAGTGCGCCGCAACTTGTGCCCGCCCTCACCCGCTCGCTGGCGCGCCATGTGGAGGCGCGGTTCAAAGATCGACGGCTGCAGCAGGTGCTCGGGTACCCCGCCGTGTTTTTGGGCGGCACGCCCTACACGGTGCCGGCGCTGTACTCGCTCATGAGTCACCTCGACTTGAACGATGGGGTGCTGTATCCGCAGGGCGGCATGTATACCTTCGTCGAAGCGCTTGAACGTGTCGCGCGTGCCCGCGGCGTGCGTATTCACGTCAACAGCGATGTGCGCCGCGTGCGCCACAGTGACGGCCGCGCCGTGGGCATTGAGTTGGCCGATGGCTCACAGCACGACGCCGATATCGTGGTGGCGGCCACCGACCTGCATCATCTCGAACAAGAGTTGCTCGGGGGCACTGTGGCGAAACGGCGCCGCACGCGCACGCCCAGTTCGGGCGCGCTCTTGCTGTTGCTGGGCGTGCGGGGCGATGTGCCGCAGCTCGCACATCACACTCTGCTGTTCACCGAGAACTGGCAAGACAACTTCGATGCCATTACGCGCGAGGGTGGGCATATTCCTGACCCGGCTTCGGTCTATGTGTGTGCGGCATCTCACACCGACCCGAGCGTTGCGCCCGAGGGCGACACAAACCTGTTCGTGCTCGTGCCGGCCCCGGCCGACCCCGAGTCGGGGCGTGGAGGGTTGGATGGCCACGGCGCCCCGCAGATCGAACAGACCGCCGATCGCATCATCAACCAGATCGCTAGCTGGTGTGACATTCCTGATCTGGCCGAGCGCATCGTGGTGCGACGCACCATCACCCCCGAAGACTTCGCCACTGATCTGCGCACCTGGCGCGGCAATGCCCTGGGCATGGCGCACACGCTGCGCCAGAGCGCTCTGCTACGCGACCGCAACACCGTGCCCGGCATCACCGGCCTGTACCGCGTCGGCGCCGACGTCACCCCCGGAATCGGCCTGCCGATGTGCTTAATTTCGGCCGAGATCGTCACCAAACTCGTGCGCGGCGACACAGCTCCTGGTCGGATCGACGCGTTGCGGAGCATCGACTAGTGCCCGGCCTCTACCTTGCCGCGATTTTGGTGTCGGCTGTGGGTGTTGCCGTGTGCGATGCGCGGGCGAAGCTGGCTTTCTGGCACGACCGGCGCCGCACCCTGATTTTGCTTGCGCTGGGGTGGCTGTTCTTGATCGCGTGGGATATCGCCGGCATCACCGCGGGAGTGTTTGTGAAAGGCACAGGGCCCTGGTTTTTGGGCATCGATATCGTGCCGCACCTGCCGCTCGAAGAGCCCGTCTTTCTGGCATTTCTCACCTACCTCACGCTGGTGCTGATCGGTGCGGGCGAGCGGCTGCTGCCGAAGCGCACGGCGGGGGATGCTTCGTGACCTACCTGCTCATTAGCCTGCCGTTTCTGGTGGTCACCGCGG
>Ga0208301_1000487_pt1 | contig 10784 bp, 12 predicted proteins | sample 25BtaG_FD_184100 | JGI IMG/M metagenome (GOLD analysis project Ga0208301, IMG submission 184100) | Marine viral communities from Cariaco Basin, Caribbean Sea - 25B_WHOI_OMZ_CsCl (SPAdes) (version 2) | ecosystem: Environmental > Aquatic > Marine > Oceanic | place: Caribbean Sea: Cariaco Basin...
CATCGCTCATTTCAGCTTGCTTAAACTCTAGCAGTCTTACTTGTGCGAAATCCTGGATACTGGCGTTGGCTTTATCCAGCGTTTTGTTCAGCTGTGCTATCTGCTGCTGATAATTTTCAATTAACTTCTTTTGATCATTTACCTGTTGGCTGAGGTGTTCATTCTTGAGCTTTTCAAGCGCTAATAGGTGTTCAATGTCCGTATTGTACTGAACACTTTGACTGTTCAGAGGTGTACTTTGGACAGTGTTCACTGAACGTTCAGTACGTTTTTTAGAAATTGGCTCACCAAACACGCGCAACATTTCTGAAACGTCTATTTTCTTATCTGCCGTTCTAGAAAGCTCACCATCATTGACTTTCTGATAGATCGTCGTTCTTGATACACCCCACTCTTTTGCTGCTTTCGTCACGGATATGTTCATTGTTCACCTAGTGTTCAAGTACGTTTTTAGTGTCTGTACAGTGCAACTGTTCAGAACGTTCAGTGAACAACTATGGCACTAACCTGTCTATCAGGCAAATTATAAATAAACTGCTGTGTAAATCAGACTGTTAGTTATATAGCACTCACTTTATTGAACAAATATAGGGTATTATTAATGCTTGAAAGCAGTGTTTTGGATATCAAAAAAAGTAGGTTTTATGAAAAAAGTTATTCTAAGTATGGCGTTATCTCTCTTTGGCTTATCTGCTCAGGCAGCAGTTATTGTCACTGATAGAAACTAAAAGGACTGAGTCCTGTGCAGTACAGGACTCAGTCCTTGGGGTAAACTAAACCGTCCAATATTTGGGGGTCAGTTCATCCTAATTAGGCTTTTTATTTGTCTTCATAATTAGAGCTGTAAGATTTATTTAATATTATCACCCCAAGTGATAATAGGCTTAGCTAGACGGTAATTTGCTGCTGCATTCTTAGCCCCAATAGTACTAGCGATAAAGGTTAAAAGGGCACTAATCAGCCAAAATAATCCAGTATACAGAGCCGTTTTACGTGCGACGTCTTCTGCTTGCTGCATTCTTTGCTCAGCCATTTGTTTGGCTTCTGCAATATATTGTTCAGTTTTGACCTTATACTCATTAAATGATTGTTGAACCTCAGTACGCACTTCTAGCGCTTGCGTTTGAGTTAAACCCTGCTGCTGCAAACGTGTGATAATTTCAGGGCCTTTTAACGTCTCTTCAATAGATGCCATACGCTCTTTTGCATAAACGTCAATATTGCGCCATGTATTTAGGTCAGTAAAGTCCATGTTATTAACCTGTGTCTTGGTCTGATCGAACATATCCTTAATAACATTACTGACGGCAGCAATCTGTTGTTGATTCAAGTTCTGCGTATTTTTTGCAACCATCGCTTGTACGTCTTCTTTACTAATATCACCTGATACACGTTGATAAACTTCTTCTGCTTTTTGTTGTACGCTGTTGCTTTGTGATGCCGCCCCAGCAGCTGTTGCACCAACAGTGGCGGTCGTTGCTGCTGTTTTAGCCACAGTGCTTACTGTAGAGCCTACAACATTACCTGCCATTGATAAGATACTAGTAGCACTACTCATCGCGAAAAATGTGGTGAGTAATATAATTAAAGCTCCTGTAAGCATGCCTGTTAAAGTGGCGTCTTTTGGATCAATATCCGTGCCATCGCCAAATAGCGCTTCAGGTGCAGAGTACTTAATCGCGAAGTACCCAGCTACATAGGCACTAACTAAAGCAGTAATGGCCGCATAGATACCCCCAGCAATACTACTGCCTTTCAAATCAAAAGGTAATAATGAGCTCAGAACTAATGCAAGCGCAATCATCGCCATAACCACTATCAGTCCCATGACAAGACCGGCGACTACACCGCGCCACGACGGACGACGTTGAGGGAAATAAGAGGGGGTCATATTTACTCCTTATAAAGTTTTACTTTTATTTTATATTAATAATATGCCATATGAACAAATCCTTTAAATACATACTAACTGTAAGTTTTTGAAAGTTATATAGCTATTGAGTAGCCAAAAAGGGGCTTTTTAGCTGAATCAATAAATAAGAGAATATAGAGTTGTAAATATGAGTTCTTAAGATATACCTATATCTAACCAATCAGATGCTTTTACCGCTTCGGTTCCATAGTAAAAATTTGCACCTGGTAGGTAAGTGATTGATGATAAAATGAATTTTTGTTTAGGGCTTCACTCAGTACGCATTTTGTTGATAGTCGAATATTTATTTGCAGTAGCAGTAATGAATGAGTAAGATGTATTAACAAGAAAAAATACTGGGGGGGGGCGGTTATGAGCAATACGAAGTTTATTCTTCAAGCTTTAGGAGTGAGCGGTTTAATTTTGGTATTGGCCACTATGGTTGTTACTAGATTTATTTAACGTATCTCATTATAACAAACTTACCGGCTATCCTTTGTGAGCGTAGACGGTATAGTAGAAACTAGACGGGCGATCGTAACCCTTATTGCTTATGACTTAAGGTCTTTATAATTTACTCAATACTAGCCCCTATACCAACAATCGATTTGAGAATGGCTGCTACATTTCCCAGTCATCTAGCAATTCAATACTAATCCTATTGGCTGCAATTAATACCCGACTGAATGATTTGGTCATCTGGCTATTATCGTCTTTGGTCAACTCCGTTCTATGAGTATTCACTGTGGGCATTTCCAGCCAGTTAGTATTTACATTAGGTTTAATATTTCTGATTGCATGCCATGCTTGCTCTGATTTATACATGGTCATTTGCACTTAAGTTGTGATTGGTGCGCTATACAGGCATCGAACAGCCAGCTTTCTGTGGGTAAATGTTATAAAGTTTTCAAAAACGTTTTAGCCTCAATGGGCTTAGTAAACTCAATAAATTTAATATGCTGGTATTCAGGTTTGTTTATTAACTGACGAACCTTTTTACGATTTTTCTTATGCGTTGTAATCGTCCACCATATGATAGATTTTTTGGAAAATAGTCTTGTTAAGCTCTCTACATTATTGGTATCCCACAGCTTCTTTCTACTAATAGTCCTGAATACGGCACGTTTGAGAGCACGAGACAACACTAATGGGAACGAATAGTTCAGCCAAATGACGGTGTCGATATCTTTCCATTTTATAGGTATCGTCCGACTATAATTACCATCTAATACAAACGCTGGCTTATCTAGCGCCTTTTCAATATGTTTGATAAAAGTTTCATCATCAACATGCTGCCAATCATCCAGCCAAAATAATCCGTCCATTTCAACATATGCACAGTTAAGCTTATCTGCTAGAGCTTTGGCAAACGTAGATTTCCCTGAACCCGATGTACCTAACACGTTGATTCTTTTCATGGTTATACCATCTCAAATACTTATGAATACTTCGGCAATATCCAAAAAATGCACGTAGTATGCTTAAATTAGACTTTCTATTAGTTTTTATAAGCTCAACAATATTACTAAATTACCAAATAGCATTTAAGCAATTAATCTCCATTGCCTACGCCTTGAGCTAGGCATCACTAACTTTCAAAATGATAAATAGACTTAGCGCTGCTTGTCGACGCACTTTCTATAGTATTTAAATCGCCAGTGATGCTAGCTTTAACATCACCTAAATTGGGAGATGAAGGCGTGAGCCACAGCACCATGATCATGCCTAGTAGAACGAAAGTAACACCTACTAAACGTCCAGCGTTTATTTGTTTCACCGGTAAATTCATAAAACCGTATTGGTCTAATATTAATGAAATAAGCATTTGACCCGCGATCACGCAAACAATAAAGCGAGTTGCGCCTAAACGAGGGACTAGAATTAATGCGGATGTAATATAGATGACGCCAGCTATGCCACCAAACCAGACCCACATTGGTAATTGTCCAATTTCACTCAATATGGGCGTAGGGACACGCATAGAAAGAATGACAGGTATTACTATAAGTACACTCACCAATAACGACACTACCGTTGCCCAAAGAGGATGTCCAAGAGCACGGCCTAATTCAGCATTACTTGCAGCTTGGAGAGGGACTAAAGCGCCAGCAACTAAGGCGATAATGGCAAAAGAGATACCAGTAAGTGATAGATTCATACGTTTGCTCCAGATTTATTTAATTCTCTAGAGGAATTATTTCATATTAAAAATTTGAATTGAAATTATTGTTTTTTTACTTCACTATTCGTCATATGAATAACTTAAGACGTATTGACCTTAATTTGCTCGTGACGTTGCACGCATTATTAGTAGAAAAGCACGTATCACGAGCCGCTCTCCGGTTACATAAAAGTCAGCCGGCAGTTAGCCACGCGCTGGCCCATTTACGTACCATATTTGATGACCCTCTATTGGTTCGACGTTCAGGAAAATTGGAATTGACTTCGCGAGCGAGCGAGTTAATCCTGCCCTTGACTGATGTTCTAGAGCAGCTTGGTGCGTTGATTGAGACACCAGAATTCAATCCTCTCAGTGCGAAGCGAGTATTTCGTCTGGCTATGTCTGACTATGGCGCGCGTGTATTTATGCCGAGTTTGGTGCGCTCATTAAGAGTGCTTGCGCCTGGCATTGAGCTTGAGGTAAGTCAAGGAAGCCGCGAAGCGATGATGGCGGATGTGTTCGATGGTGAAACTGACATGGCTTTCGGTGTCTTCCCAGATAAAGTGCCAGAAGCGCTTCGTATGCACACCTTATTTATTGAGTCTTTTGCTTGTTTGGCAGACAAAAGCACTTTGCCAGAGAGTGGTATTCTCGATAAAGATAGTTGGTTGGCTCGACCGCATATCCTCGTTGCCATGCAATCAGGTGCTAATAATGAGATTGAACGTGCACTTAGTGGCGCAGGATTAAGTCGTCATGTTGTAATGACTTTGCCACACTGGGGAATTGCCAATCAATTAGTGGCTGGTACTGACCTGATTTTGACAGCGGCGCGGCGTAGCTTTGATATGACTGATAGCAACTCACAGGTTCAAATATTCGAACCACCTTTTCCAATTGAATCATTCGATTTTAAATTACTATGGCATCAACGCCGTGAGGGCGATGCAGCGCATAATTGGCTGAGGCAATTAATTATTAGTGTGCTTAATTCAGAGCTTAACGAAATAAGTTAGAAGAACTACCTAGAACAATGAATCAACCTAGGCTGTAAGCATATGTTTCTATGCTGTATAGCGCCCCGATCACGAATAGAATATGCATGGTAAGTACACTATGAAGTACACTACTGTCACTTGAGCCATTGCTACCACTAGCCCACAGCCAAAGATTCAAGTCCCATGTAGGGTACCGAACCAGTGAAAGCACCGGAATGGTTCCCTTAAGGTATACCCCAAGGGAACCAGCTATTTCACCACTCAAACGTATTAACAGACCACTTAAAACAGACTGGTATAATGGAACCACTTATAACAGACTATTTTAGGTGTTTATGTTTATTAGAGCGTATCTACGAGCGTCTACCAAAGAACAGGACGCTAAACGTGCCAAAAGCGAACTCATAGCATTTGCCAACGATCATGGCCACAAAATTGCTGCATTCTATGTCGAAAACGAATCAGGAGCTATCTTGGTGCGACCCAAGCTTATGCAGCTGATTGAAGATGCTCATAAGGGCGATGTGATCTTAGTTGAGCAGATTGATCGCTTGGCACGTTTGAACCAAGCTGATTGGGATACGCTCAAAAGAATGCTATCAGAGAAAAAGCTCTCTATCGTATCAAAAGAGCTGCCGACCTCCTATATGGCACTTCAACCTGAAAGCAGCACTGAATTTATGAGCAGTATATTGCAGGCCATTAACTCGATGATGCTGGATATGCTCGCAGCCATTGCTCGAAAAGATTATGAAGATCGGCGTAACCGTCAGATGCAAGGTATTGCTCGTGCTAAAGTAGAAGGTAAGTATGCCGGTCGTGGGAAGGATACCGAAAAGCGCAAGATCATCGCTAGTCTACTCAAATCAGGCCATAGCTATTCTGATATTCAGAAAATGGCCAAGTGCTCAAGGCATTTGATCGCTGATGTGGCCAAGGAAAGACTGAGGATGCTCAGTACTCGTTAAGTGGTTCCAATACAGCAGTCTACTATGAGTAGTCTATTAATTGATTAGTGAGCCTTTTTAGATGGTTCCGCTGGGATATACTGAAAATAAACTTGTCCTGTGCCTGATTCCAGTAAAACACTCTCCGAAAATATCGAGACGATTCACGGTTGGTTACAGATAGTTTGGGTATTATTTTTATCTCTATGCTTGATAGGCTTTATGAGCTTACCACAAATAATTTTTTCATTCGGTCAGTCCTCGCTTTCATCCGACCAATTTTGACTCAACTCACTCACCAAACGACTCTCATCGCATTTAAAATCAATATAGTGATAGGTATTGGCAGGCAATAGCCAATCCTGCCCTGTCAGTGGACATTTTTGTTCCATATCTTCTGCCTTTGTCCAATCACGGTAATTCATTAAAAAATAATAGGTGGGTACACCTGTGCTTTGTTCAATGATACGGCACAATTCTCGACCTATTTTGCTATGCTCAGAATTGGGATTTTGCATTTGCTCTAAGGCAAAGGCTTCACTTACTGGTTGAGAACCAAGCCACAAACGATATAACGCTTCAGCCTGTCGATACCATGACCACACATTATCATAACAAGGGTGATCAGGTTGGGTATATGGGATTTTATATAGAGGAATGCCTTGTAAGGTTACTCCATCTAGTAAAGGCGAACTCCAGCCCCAACGCAACATGTAAAATTCAGATTGCGTTGGTACGGCATAACGGGGAAGAGGATAGTCATGGTCTTCTCCGATATACAAGGTTTGAATGGGTTTACCTGCTAACTGTTCGATTTTATTGTGCATTTCTTGGGCATAGCTGTTCATATTTTTACGGTCAAGGGCATCCATTTCAGGACACACTACAGTCACGCGAGTAATATCATTTTGGCTAACAGCTAAATGATGGTTACGGGGTAATATTTGTCCGTTGCCTTCTAAATCTCCTAAATAACAAAATACATCATGGTCGTGGCTGTCATCATCTTCAGCGATACCTGTATATTGGGGTATGATAATATCAAAGGCGTGCATTTTTATATCTCATGCTTAATTTATATTAAATATAGTTGGGGATGTTGCTGTTGAAATTGGTTAAAGTGCTGTCTTGTAGTGGCAATTTAACCTATACCGTCAATGCCGTACACTCAAAATCGGGATATTTTGGTCAGACAATTAGCAGATTTTTTAAGTATACCCTAGCGGAACCACCTAAAAAGCCCCTTAGACCTATTAATAGACTACCTAGAACAGACCGTTATAAGAAAACCGCCTATAACAGACTATTCTAGGTAGTCAGTTTTTCTCGCTATCTTGAGAAATCATAGTCTTCTTCGCTTCCATCTAAATACTCGCGTATAGGGCGTTTTTTGCTGAATTTAGAGGCGTCTTTCTTAATCTCATCGACTATAAAGTCGCTGTATGCTGACCAGCTCTTTCCAGCGTCGCCTTTGGCAAGACTACTATATGTACTTATAAACTCTTTATGCCGACTAATACGCCACAATTGCTTATCAGTCAATCCATCAATCATGAACATATCTGATGTATTAGGGTCACGTTGGTTATTCTCTGTCTTTTTGGGTTTCTCTTTAATAACAAACTTAAACCCAATAATTTTGCGTCCTCTTTTCACTTGATCGTAGCTTGTCTGAATATCTGTTTTCTCGTTAATCTCTTTAACTGCAACGTCTAGCACATTCTTTTTGAAGTCATAAACTCTCTCGTAATCGGTTGGATTAACGCCCAACTGTTCTCTAAACACCTCAATATCAAAGACTGGTGTTTTTCTTGCTGTCTTCCATTGAACCAGCAGTTCGTACAACCTCACCGAATAGGCACTTTTCAAAGTAGCGGTTTGCTCAAGTAGGTATTGAGTGAAAAACTGCTCGTAGCCATCTATACGTGTGACCTCGTTAACTACATCAAAGGTTAAAATCACCTCAATTGATGCTTCATCATCAAGATACTTAACACGTTGAACCCAGCGTGATTTAACCATTCGGTTATCTGTATCAAGAAATGAGAACCGCCTATCAAATAAGGTCTTTTCAGCCTTCAATATGGCTTCATAGGCTGTTTGTCTTGTGACATTAAAAGCTTCAGCGTATCTTGATGCTGATATGGTAAGCGGTTTGTCAGTGCTTAACCCCTTGCCTGTTTCTCTAGCATCCACAATAGCCAGTTGCATTAACCTGATTTCAGACAATGATAGGTTCTGTGTAGCCGTGTTTAAGCGGTTTGTTTTAACAACTAAATCAGCCATAAAAAATCCTTTTTATTACTTTACGACGAGTAATATACGCCTATCGTTATAACGATTCAAATATATATTTCGTTAATTGTCAGGTAAACCTCGTCATATTGTCAGGTAAACCTCGTCATATTGTCAGGTAAACCTCGTCATATTGTCAGGTAAACCTCGTCATATTGGCTATACAGCCCTTTAATATCGTGGCTTTGCGAGGACTTAAAAGCATTTAAAAGCATTTAAAAGCATTAAAAGCCTTTTGGTTGTGGATAAGTAACAAAAACAAGAAAAAATATATCGCTAACTTTAAGGTTCGTTTGAATTAGCTAATTTCTTCTCTTTTTCTTGTTTCCTATAAGTCTTAACAAAAGGTAAAACACTACTAGGTATAGTTATAAATAACTTATAAGCCTTCATATCTTCGTTAGTCATACCAAACTCTTTTTTCATTTGAACTCGCAAGGATCTAATGGCTCTACGATGACTATTACAGATAAACGCATCTAACAGCAGCTTATATTTATTCAGATCCTTTTCTATGATATTTAGTACCTCCTTGGCTGACATACTGCTTTTTGGATCATAATGAGCGGTTAGAAAACTGAGCTTTTTATTATCAACACTGGTACCTAGTAGCTTTAATATCTGAGCTGCTCTATAAGTATTTATCTGATCATGGAGTAATTCACTATTTGGTATGGTGGCTATTACTCGTTTGAAAACATAATAATCTGTAGGATAATTTTTAGCTTCCTCATCATCGAAATCTAAAGTATGAACTCCGCAAAGATAAGCGATAAATATATTCTTAGCTTCTGATGAAGCACTTCTTAATGCATTAACACGCATCATATTTATTTGACGCTTAGAGTATTGTTTCTCACTCATGGCTGATCCTTATTATGTTCAATATAGTATCTATCATACCTTAACAGATATATGTGTATACCTATTTATTGAATATATATACACAGTTGTTATTTTATGTATAGACATTCCTGTTTTTATATATAGACATACAAGTAAAACATATATAGACATTAGAAAATAAATATGTATACACATTCATACTCAACTAGGTACAGACAGTCATTTGCAACAAATAAGCCAGCAGTCACAACAGGGGGCTATTTTACGCTACGCTAAAAACATCCTATCCCTCTTGTGTGCTGGTTGGGGAGACCCCAAACCCCCTCCAATCTTTTAAGGTGCGTCTTATTATGTCCAAGAACAATTCTATTAATTTAGATAAGAGAGCCAAACGTACTCGTGAGATATCTATTCGAGTGAACGATTATGAGCTTACAGAACTTAAAAAGAGAAATAGAGGAAGTACGGTTGCACGTTGGCTAAGAGATCTTGCTTTAGGGGTGACACCTGTAAAGCCAGTTGATCCAGATTTAGTACGCCAGCTTGGGCGAATAGGCAGTAACTTGAATCAGTTAACTCGCTATGTGAACACAGAAAGACAGGTAGATGCTCAAGTATTGCTTGAGATAAAAGCGATATGTGAACAGATACATCTGTTAATCGAGTCGAGTATAGGGGCCTCAAAAAAGTCAGCGAGGTACAATTATGATAATTAAGTTCTCAAAGCATGGTAAGGGCAAAGCCAGCGGCGTTTTAAACTACCTTCTTAAAGAGAAAGGATCTGATGGTACCCTAGTACCTCGAAAGCACGCAAAAGTGCTCTACGGCGATCCTGTGCTTACTGAGCACCTAATTGGTGATTAGAAAAGACAATGCTTTTCTTTCAAAGAGGGGTCATCTGAAATTTCCGATTTATCGCTCATAAAAGCCTCTAATTAGAAATTTTTAAGTATTAAGATTATTATAAATGAGGTCTTTACTCTATGATGACCGTTTTTCTTAAATTTATAGAATTAAATAATTACCTTTAATCAATAATCCGCTATACTACTACAATGTAGTACATGGAATCATTTATGTTTACCATTGTTGAAACACCGCTTTATATAAAAATGGTTGATAGCCTACTAACCAAAAAAGAACAGGGCGAACTCCATAGCTTGATTAGCCATAATCCTGAGATTGGTGATGTCGTTCCTAAAAGCGGCGGTGTTCGTAAGGTTCGTTTTGCTCGGCAGGGCACTGGTAAAAGTGGGGGCGTCAGAGCGATTTACTATAATCGATTACAAAGTGGTGAAATTTTTATGCTCTTGGTTTATGCCAAAGCTAAAACCGAAAACATTCCTGCTCATGTGCTTAAAAATTTGATAAAGGAGTTAGAGACATGGCAATAAAGACAATGAACGACTTAGACAATATTGACTTGGCTGATCACGAATTTACAGGGGATGAGCTAGGGGCTTTGTTGCTTGAAAGCATCAGACAGGCTAAGGCAGGACAAGGCGTGGTACGTGAGCAAACTGCTGTGAATGAAGCCGTTGAAGCCAGACAAAATGTAGGACTCTCACAACAAGAATTTGCTGAAATTCTTGGGGTATCGGTTCGCACATTACAAGCTTGGGAGC
>Ga0208301_1000491_pt1 | contig 10751 bp, 12 predicted proteins | sample 25BtaG_FD_184100 | JGI IMG/M metagenome (GOLD analysis project Ga0208301, IMG submission 184100) | Marine viral communities from Cariaco Basin, Caribbean Sea - 25B_WHOI_OMZ_CsCl (SPAdes) (version 2) | ecosystem: Environmental > Aquatic > Marine > Oceanic | place: Caribbean Sea: Cariaco Basin...
GAGCTTGCGCAGCTTAGACAGCAGCGAGCTGGACAGCTCCAGTTGTCCAGCTCGCTGCTGTCTAAGCTGCGCAAGCTCTGCACGCGTAAACGGCAAAATAGCATCGGCGAGTGTGTCAAAAGGGACCTTGGTCTTGGTTTCGAGCAGCACGGTTGTCATGCTGCGCGACTTTGAGTTGAGCGTGCCCACGAGCCGGAGAACCCGGCTGGGGTCTTTGCAAGTAGTGTCCGCGCCCAGCGGGGCGAGTAGAGAGATCAGCTGTAACTGAACCCGTCTCCATCGCGGCAACGCTTCTTCACGTATTGGCTTGGGATAGCACCATTTGAGCTGTAAGCCACGACCGGAATCGACAATGACATTGGGCAGAGGGATCTTGGCGTCTTCAATGATCCTGAGAGCCCTGGTGAGCATGGCGTCCGGTGACGACCGCTTATACTGATCGACCTTGTAGTAATCCAGATCGACGTAGCTGTTGTGCAGGGCTTTAAGGTTGGCTGTCTTTCGATTGGGCTTGTGGAACGAATTTTGGGTTAACCAGGTGTCGGTAGTTCCAGACCAGCCCTTCAAAGTGGTTTCCAGGTCGCTCAGTTTGTAGGAGCGCTGTCGCTTGATCGGGTAAGGTCGGCCTTTTTCATCAACGCCGCGCATTCCTGTGTCGTACAGGATCGAACAAAATCCGAATCGGTCTGGTGATAGATAGTTCAAAGCCTCGTTAAAGCCGAGGTCTAATTTTAATTGTGAGGATTCCACTGCATATCTCCGCTCCTTGCCTGTTATTTTTAGAGGCACTCGGGGACCGGAGGACATTGAGATATAGCTCAGAATCGCTATAATAAAGTTCTCCGGTCTCGTTCTCCGCCCGCCAAAGCAAAGAATTCCGAGACCGTTGGTGACTAAGGACCGGCAAAGTCCTCAGCACCCGACCGAAACCCCGCTGATGCGGGGTTTTGTCGTTTTTGATATAGCTGAAATTTTACACTACCTTCCATAAAAATCGCAAATATTTGAATTTAAAGATTTTTTTTATAAGCGAAAAACCTAAATTCGTCAATAAAACGGCTAGGATCTCCGAATGGCCGTAGCCTCAGACTCCCTTACTAGCTCCCCGTTACGCTCAACCCTAGTCGTCCTCATCGTGTCAGCACCTTGATGCGATACCTCGAAAGTTACTTTATTGAGTTCTTCATCGCGGCCCTTAAAGCAATCATGAAACGCCTTCAGAATTTCAACATGCCCGATCTCTTGAGCCGCAGGGTGAGGATTGTTTCTCGGACTCGGAATCGTACCTGGGAACAAGTAAATGCAAGGAGGTGGTAGCTCATGAGGGCCAACAATGGTTACTCGATCACTTTGGCCGTCTACTTTGGGACATGGCCGCCCAATAGTTCCACAAACCATATCCCAAACAATCACGCCATCCACCTGCTGATCGCGCGAAATTATTTCAGCACTCAGTCGAGTATGGATTCCAGACCAGGCGTTATGTCTCGGGTCAGCACCAGGGTTCGTGCAAACGCTCCAGACGATAAACTCCTGAGCATGAGGAGGACGATCAAAAATGTTGGTATTGTTCCCGTCAAGACACCCTTTCAGTTCAATAATTGCGGTTCGACCGCTATTAAGAGTGACTGAGTAATCATGACGATTGGCTTCTCCTGCTGAAGCCCACTCCTGAATGAAACCCTCGTCTTGCATATGGTTAAGCACGCGTTTCACGAAATCCCGTTTCTCTCGCATCGTCGCGGAAAACTGACCTCGGACGCGTTCAATGGCTCCCCGGAACAATCCAGAGTCGTAAAACTCGGCTTCAGACAGGCCATGATCCCCTAGGGTATGAGCTTCTTCTTTAAGCGTTTCTGCAAACTTCTCTATCTTTTTCCTGAGTTTCTTATTTTGCTCGCATGGGATAATGCTCACGCGGCACTCCTTTCCATTTGTTGTTTTTGAGCCACCAATGGTGCCAGGAGGTTTTCAGCCAAATGACGAACGACTGGCACAACCACTCCATCACCAGTCAAATGATAAGCCTCGTTGTATTTCTCAGGCAGTTCATAATCATCAGGCAACCCCATCAGCCTCGCGGTTTCTCTAGTCGAAATAAGTCGCGATTTAACTTCATCACCATCTACAACCAGGATCAACTGACGGCTGGATCCTCCAGCAGGAGTGCGCAAGCAACCTGCCACGTCATCAAATCTAACTTCAGCTCGTTGCACTTTATTTCCATCAGAATCGCGCCGAGTGCGTTTATAAATCGTCCCCACCATTCGGCAACCGGCCTTCTTAGCTGCCTCGACCTTATCCAGGTTCACTTTGGTCATCATCCCTAGGAGGCGCTGGGTTTCTTCGCTTGAGTGCCAGTCCACGCTTGCCGGGTTATCTTCAATAAGATCAGCAAAGCGAGATTCCCTGACAGATGGTTCCGGAATATTCCACCACAGCCAATTCGCTTTTAATTCATCTGACAGGCGAGCATAAGCTGTCCGAACCGACTTTGTGTGCCAGATGTCAGATGGAACAGTCCTGGTTAGGCTGCTAGGAATCTCAACACTCTGACGTACGCCAACCACAAACAGGCGGGGACGCGAATGCGGGACGAACAGCGCTGCATCCATCACGACGGCACCACAGCGATAACCAGCTGCCTGGAAGGCTTCACAAATCGCAGTGAAATCTTTACCGCCATGGGAAGTCAGGGTGCCGCAAACATTTTCCAGAGCAACCACATCCGGCTGGCGATTCTCTCGGCCAAGATCGGTCATCAGCTGCCAAAACGGCCAAAACGTGCCAGATCGGTCTCCTCTCAGTCCGGCACCACCACCGGCAAGAGACAAATCTTGGCAAGGGAAAGAGGCCCAAGCCAAATCAACGCCTGGCGGCAGATCCTCTGTGCTTACAGAGCGCACGTCCCCAACTTTCAGATGCTCGTCATCCCAGTTTTCAGCGTATGCCCGTGCTTTTTTGTGATCAAAATCGTTAGCGAAAAGACATGTCCAGGACTCCCCGAGACCGGCACGAGCCATGCCTCCGCCCGCGAAAAATTCGTAATAAGAACCAACAGGCCTTTTCTCGTTTCTGGCCTTACTCATCGCCGGATGCCTTCTTCGAGGAAGAAAGAACTAGAGGAAGCTGAAGCTCTTCATTTCGGTAACGCTCTAAAAACTCGCTGATCGCCTGACGGCCCAACCAAGCCATAGATACCCGATGCTTTTTGGCGAGTGCAGAAAGCTCTGCATACTCATCACAGGGTAGGTTAACGGTCATGCGCGATTTCGAAGTCATAGTCAGGATCCTGGGAACTTTTAATGCAATGTTATGCATGGTGCAGCACATTGCATCGTAAGATTAGTGACCAGGTCCCGGGATGGCAAGAAAATTTAAGTAATCGTGACAGTCACGGCACGAAAACCGACCGACCGGCACGCTGAGAAAGCAGCATCGAGGGTATTGAAGATCCGCACCTGGTCCGAACCCTGGTGCTTGCGGTTAAGGTCCAGGGTCACGGTGACCCCGTTGCGCCGGCGAAACTGGCAACACCAGCGCGGGGCCGGTCCCGGTTCCAGGGGCGCGGGCACGATCTCAGCCGACAGAAGGTTGCCAGCCTCGAACAGCAGGCGTAGTTGGTCCAGTCGCATAAGGCGGTTTTGCTCCTGCAAATCGGGGATTTGAAGGGGCAATGGTAGCGCAAAGGGCGGGTTTTGTCGGGGCGTTTTCACCAGGTGCGCGTGTTGTTTTTACATAATCCCCGTTATTCGCAGCAGCCGGTGAAATCCATTCCCTTTTTGTTTCCTAGGAAACACCTGCTTTAAAAACCGCTGTATCCCTTGTGCCGCAAGGGATACCTGAGGTTTCGATTTATTGCAAAAAATACCCTTATCACGTTAGGCCCAGCAACATCACTCTGTTCCTATGCTCCCCATCAGCCCACTTCCATCAAACTGGCAAGCCCCGAACAAATAATGTCTCAAGACACTGAGAATACGGCGATTTATTCACTTTTCAGTGCCTCTCTTCGTTTGAATTCTCCGATTGATAAATAAAAGCAGCCTCCAGGTTTTCTGGGGCTGAAAATTAAAATACAAGATGGAGAAAAATTATGAACATTGATCCAATAACTGTACTGACCGCCTGTCATACGACAGCTTTAATGCTATTAATCCTGATAACTTTGGTCGCCCCGACTTTCACCGGGGCGATCTTTGCGGCAGAAGTTCTTTTGAAAGTAACTTGGCTGATAAAATTCGGGATACGACTCTGTCGTACCCCGGAGAGTCGCCCACCCTATAGATCGCTGTGGCGATGTGTTCTGGTTGACGAATTATGGGAATGCCTTGCATAACGTGCGTTATTCGCAGTGGCGGCGCAGGTGTCTCCTGAATCGCTATACGCAAAGTCGAACAAGTTTACGTATAGCTCATCACTCCGAGTGGTCGAACCAAGCGAACATGGTCTCTTTCTGCTCCGCAGGCAGATCGGCAGCGTGAATCCAGCGCTTAATCTGATCGGCATCGAGAGCGTGATCGATGTCCTTATACTGGACATTGGGGACCGGATTACCAATCTTCGTGAAGTGGTGCAGTAGGTCGAAAACGGCCCGCTCGTAACCCGCTGCGAACGTGCCCTCTGGCGTATCAGGCACATAGCGTCTCAGAATTTCTGTGGCATCGCGCAGCCCCTGCTTGCCAAGCAAATGATCCGTCGAGCTAAGCATCTCCCTCGACCAGCACCAGGCTTGGCGATTGAAAAGGCCCAGACTGTGCCAGTCGGCCTGAAGCCGATCCGGCCAGGAGATGTTGAGCGCAGTGATGCCAGTGATATAGTTCCACGCACGCAGGCAGCGATTAGCAGGAAGACACTTTCCGTCGGCGAAGAGCTGCTTCCAGACTTGGGACTCATCCTCCTTCGTCAGTCCCCGCTTGATGCAGTGATTTACACGCTCGGCCTCGATTTTTTTAAGCTCGCGGATCTCGGGAAGCGAAAGCGGCTCGCCGGGCGGTTTGTGGGCTAGTTGCTGGCGCAGCTCCTGGTTTGGCTCATCGTCCATAGCGGGCACCTCATGCGTTGTACACACGATACATCACGTACTTGCGTACGCGCTCGATGTCGCCCGCGAGCATGACATTGATCGGGGGCTCGTTATCAAAAGCACGATTGGGTTTCTTGATCCAGGCGCTGGCTCGATCCTGGTCTAGATCGTAAATGCGATAAAGGCCGTCGTTGATGGTAACAATCTGCTGTGCGGCTCCCGGTTGATCGAGTAGCTGCATCTTCTCATTGTCTGTGAGATGCCAAGTTTTACAGATTTGTTGCGCCGTAGTGATGCTTTTCATCTGAATAGAGTAGCACCACCTTTTCACCATCGTCCTGCCAGAAATATTTCGCTTAGATCGCTAGTCTGAGTAAATTAAGTAAATATGAAAAATCAGGTATTTTTCACAAAAATTAAAATCAACCTACAACCCTTGGGGTGCAAGGGTTTTACCTTCTAAAAACGGCTTTGTTTACCGGTAATCAGTTTTCTATTTTTTGCAGTAAATAAACTCCCTCTCCAGCCCTTGGGGCGCAAGGTTTTAGCCCTTAAAAAAGACATGCGTTAACCGGTTAACAATCGAGAGGGTCCGAAGACACCGCCCTTTCACGGCGGTGATATCAAGTTCAAGGTGATTTTTGATCCGAGTCAGGATACCAAGTCCGGCGCTGGCCTGGAGCGGGTAAGGGCTTGTCCGATGGCACCGAGGGCAAAGGTTTCGGCTGCTTGTACCCCGGCATGACTTTGCTCAGCTCGGCATCGATCCCAACCGACTGCACCGACTGCACCGAATACCCAGCCAGGTAAGCCTGCTCTTCTGCAAGCTCGCGGAACACTTCTGTAAACCCCTCCGGCTTGCCGTTTTTGGTCAGCTCATCCCAGCGAGAACGAACCCACCTTTTAAGACGTACTGGATCGTCTTGCGAGAACCGGATCGGATCCAGGGGGGATGCCGAAAATGCGCTACGAACCTGGCTCTTGAGCGACTCGATGTCGATACCCGGCTCCGGTTTTGGTTTCGGCGCTGGTTCAGGCTTCTGAGCCACAGACTTAGCCCGTTCTCGCAGCTTGTCGCTAAATCGTGCTTTCGCGATTTCGCTACTGAGTGCAGGTTCGATGCCAGCATCGCGCAAGGCCAGAGCGGCCCGGACCTGGAAATCATCTGAGCCGCTTACCGTTACCGATTTCCAATCCTTGGCTTTAGCCATAGAGATGGCTAAAGATATACCGTCATCAGAGCCTTTGCTCAGGCTAACCTTATCGCCCTGGTCCTGTATCTGCTCGCCAGTTTTAAGAGTCAACGCCCGACTCTCAACATCAACCCACTTGAGACTCTTTAGCAGTTTGGGATCAATGTCAGCGTTCCAGGTGCTGCGGAACAGACGTGATTTGTATTGCTCACCGATGGTCTTTGCCATGCCCTGCGAGTAGTGAGCGGATTCGCGTTCGGCCACAACGGCAATCGACTCTGAGTAACCGGACTGGATGATGGTGCCAAGCGTCGTTGGTTTCGGGACAGATTCCTCACGGATGCTCTCGATATGTTCATCGATCTCGGCCAGCTGCTGAGCAAGCGCATCCACATTGGCCTGACGCTTGCGTAGATCATCCAGCTCAAACTGACGCTCCAGGTTGATTTGTCCAATCATGCGGTTGTGATCGCCCACTCGGGTCTGGATACCATCGCGCTCCATGGCAGTGGCAGCAGGCCCAATGTGCGACGTTGGCAAGCGGTCGATGCCTTGATCGGCGTAAGATCGATGGTCGATGCGAACATCGATACCGGCTCGATCTAAAGCAGCATTGGCCATCTCAGCCCACATTTCTCGGGCTTTCTTTACTTCGGATTTTCTACCAGGCAAACCGTTCGCTTTGCGTTTTTTATCAGACCATTCACGCGAAATTTTGATACCAGACATCGTGCCGTAAGCATCGACAGATCGTGTCGTCGTTAGCATGTGGCCATGTGGGTTTTTCCCATCACCGGAATGGAACGCAAAATCCACCACGCACTCATATTCCTTATTTAACCATTGAGCGAATTCCCGAAGCAGCTCTATCTGTTCAGCAGTATCAAGCTCAACAGGAAGAGCGACTTCGTATTCACGAGCCACGGTGGCGTCTTTTCTCGTTTCCATGGCTTCAGCCATATTCCAAAGCGTCCCGCGATCACCGGCAAAACCAACGATTTCCGCATGCACTAGATCCTGCTTAGCCGTATACGAAAACGTCATGCTCTGGCGAACATCGTGGAGAGTCGATCTTGATCGATAGGCAGCAGCAGCTACAGCGGATTTTCCCGCTGATCGCTGAACTGGTTTTATCGACTGATGATAGATCGCCATGTAGCACCTTCTCGGTTTTCATCTTTGTTCCTGGTCGCAGAGCAGGAACCGCACGACTCACGCAGTGAGTCCTAAGTGCGCCCTTCGCTTTTTTTACCCCCGCCGGAGCGGGGGTAAAGCTGCGGGATCGTTGGGGTCAAATTGAGATCGATCCATGTTTGATATGATATCAAAAACAATTAAATCTCAGAGGTCGATAGGATATGACTAAAAAAACGCCGGAAGACAAAATTGCCGCCGTCAAAGCAGAGCGCGAAAAACTCGATGCAAAATACAAGCAGGAAAAAGCGCGACTGCTCCAAAGACAACAACGTGAGCAAGCCAAAATCACAAACAAAAAACGGAAGGACGACACGCGTCGCAAGGTGCTGATCGGTGCTGCTGTACAGCAGCTCGTGAATCAAGGTCGGTGGGAGAGCGACAAAGTGAAACGCATGATGCATAGCTTCCTCGACAAGGACGAGGAGCGAGCGCTTTTCGATTTGCCGCCAAAATCTGCCAGTGAGACTTGATGGGGTCCGCGCCGATAGGCGCGGAAATCCCAGGGTCAGACTAGCTTGGGTTCTAAACTCATTTTTTCGACTCCAGAGCCTCTAATTTACCCAACAGCTTGTCTCTTTCTTGGCGTGCTTTCATCAGTTCTTCCTGGTCCAGTTTACGTTGAGATTTTTCCTCGGACAGCTGATCAGCGATGATAGCTCGGCGCTCTTTGAGTAGTGCCACTTCATTGTTCAGCTCCCCGATCTTTGCCTTGTGCTTGTCCAGCTCAGCAGTCGCCTCCTCCAGAGTTTCGACCTTGTCTTCGAGGGCACGGATTTCGTTGAGCTGTTCAGTAATTGTCTTTTCAAATTGCGCTCGACGGTCTTCAAAAACCGCAGTCGCATCTTCGACACTCTGATTGATGCCGCGACCAACTTTCAGCCACTGAGACTCGGCAATTTGCTGGGTCTGCTCGGTAAGCTGCGTAACAAAATCCCGGAACCAGACCGGCATGGTCGGGGCTGATTCGGCTTCAGCTTCCAGAAAATCTTCCTGAGCTTCTTCCAAGATTTCCGCGCAACGTCCATAAGCGGCCCCTACATTGTCACGCAGCTCTCCGGGAGATATTTCCCGGAATCGACGTCCAGCGGCGATTTGCTGCTCGATGTAGGCGTAGAAATCTTCTTTCTTGTATTTAGTGGGTCTAGCCATGGTTATCTCCTGATTTAATAATTAATTACTTACTTACTTACTTACTTACTTACTTACTTACTATTGTAGTAACTAATTCACTAACTGTCAACTCCTTTCGCAGTAAATAATACAAAAATACATTACTACTTGTAACTTTGTAGTTTTGTAGTATAGTAGTATGAAATCGAAAGGAGAGAGTTATGATCGTCACTGTTTGTTCTGAAAAGGGAGGGGTCGGCAAAAGCATGATTGCCTGCCACGCTGCTGTGCGGCTGGCTCAAACTGGAAAGCCCACGTTGCTCATCGATGCCGATCCCCAGGGCACCAGCTACTACTGGTCAGCTCAAAGAAAAAAACATCGTCCAGATGCAATCCAGGTCGATTGTGAGCGTGTCAGTGGTAATTTGATCGATGCCGTCAAAGGCTATGCCTCTCAATATCAGCACATCGTCATCGACTGCGGTGGCACAGACAGTGCAGCCCTAAGATCCTCACTGATGATTGCACATCGAGCGATTATCCCTACCCAAGTATCACGGCGTGACCTCATGACGGTTGCACACATGGGCTCGCTCGTTGAAGAGGCCAACAAGCGTCGTAACAAACCTCTGATCACTCGGGTTGTTTTCAATCGAGCCAACCCCTTACCTTCATTTTGGGTGCGCGTAGACGAAGCGCGAAAGGCCCTAGAGAGCAGAGGTATCCAAGTGACTGATGCTGTCATCAAACAACGCGTTGCCTACGATGACAGTGAGTACCAAGGCGGCACCGTGTACGAGTACGACGATGAAAAAGCAAAGGCCGAAATCGAATCTGTTTTGATAACCCTACTAAGAAAGGAACCAACACAATGAGCATGGGCGAGCGACACCTGGCCGATTCCCTGGATGTACCTGATGATATCGGGGATTTTGTAAATGGCGCTGAGAAGCGTGCTAAGAGGCATTCTAAGAAGGGATCTGACGAAACCACTGTAACATCCATGCGTTTGCAGAAATCGACTCACAAACGCTTAAAAGCCGCCTCAGTGGAACTCGATCAAAAGATCGGAGACATCGTTGATGTTGCCGTCAATGAGTACCTAGATCGCCAGCTCAAAACCCAGCAGGCCTTCGATGAAGGCGACGACGGTCTGTAATTGATCAATCTACTGGTCCTGCACTAGCAAACACTGGCTTCTATTGGACTTTGGCAAGTCGTCACACAGCAGATCTCATAATTTCAGAGATAAGATCAAGTTTATGGATTTGTGCACGTAAAAGCAGTTTCTAACATCCGTTACGGCACTTGCAGAGCTGTTTTTGCACTTTCCTAGGGTTTACCAATCTCTAATCCGTACTTCCCAAGAGGTCAAAATGGCAGAACTAAGCTCTGAATATGAGATTTTGAATAATACCCAAAACTTTTAACCCTTAAACCCAAGGCAAAAAGAATCACCTACACCCCAGGGGGGTCCCCCCCACTAGATAACCGGACACACTTGTGCCACATCATTTTCGGGCATGGGCTTACCCTTCCGATACCAGGTCCGACGCGACATCCCGAGCTTTTCCCAGGGCTTTTGATTACTCGCCGATTGCTGCTCGTATTGCTCTCTCGGGATCACGCCGTCTGCACGTCGAGCCTCTCGTTTAGCTTCTGTGTTACGGCGACGCACCTCGGTTTTGGAGATGATGGTGCGGAGCTGTCGCTCCTCATCTGGCGTAATCCCAAACTCATTGATGAGAGTGTCGTTTGTTGGGGTGTAGAGCGGTGTGCGTTGTTCATCATTCCACAGCACCGTTTCGCCGCGAAAATGCGCCTCAGCCTTTTCGTAGACCGTAGCAAGCTGACCTTGGTCAGGCAGCCAGTGCGGATCGATCCAGTTAATGATTCCGTTGATTTCACCGCGCACCTGGTCGGGATGATTACCGGACAGGCAGTAAAAGTTGGTCATGTACATGAGCATCTTCATGCGCCGACCTTTGGCGATGCCCTGGCGCATCCTGCACAGGTCTCTTAGATCCAGGTAACGAGACCAATTGAGTGTGCCTTTAGTTTTTTTCTTGAGATTGCTGTTGCTGCTCTCGCTGTGAATCAGCTCCAGTTGTCCAGCTCGCTGCTGTCTAAGCTGCGCAAGCTCTGCACGCGTAAACGGCAAAATAGCATCGGCGAGTGTGTCAAAAGGGACCTTGGTCTTGGTTTCGAGCAGCACGGTTGTCATG
>Ga0208301_1000496_pt1 | contig 10657 bp, 8 predicted proteins | sample 25BtaG_FD_184100 | JGI IMG/M metagenome (GOLD analysis project Ga0208301, IMG submission 184100) | Marine viral communities from Cariaco Basin, Caribbean Sea - 25B_WHOI_OMZ_CsCl (SPAdes) (version 2) | ecosystem: Environmental > Aquatic > Marine > Oceanic | place: Caribbean Sea: Cariaco Basin...
GCATCAAGGGGTTCAGCAAGCTGGAGCTGGTCGTGAACAACGTCCGGTTTCAGGATGGGGAGCAGGTAAACGATCAATCAGACAGGACTGCCGCCTGACTGCCATCCACCAGATTTGACTATAACTCGCCATGGATCATACACACAACAAGCAGCCCTCATCCGCCTACGACGTCAACCAAGATATCGTGGCTTGGTGGCAGCATTACTGCCTATTGAGCACCATGCCAATGGTACGTTGTCAGATTGCATGGCTTGAGAGCGTCACAGAAGCCATGCAACTTGAGGCCGAGCTTTTCCAAGCTATCGCTAAAAGTAGCGAAAAACTGACGCTATGCCTGACTGATGACAACGAGAGCTGTAGCGCTAAGGAACTCACTGAGCATTACCAAGAGATGGTCAAAACGCTTACCGATGCTAATCTTGAGCGTTTCGCTAAGGTATCGCAGCTTTCCCATGAATTTCGACATAGCCTTTGGGAAGAAATCTAACAAATCTAACAATTTGGGATTAAGCTTGCGACTTGCTGTCGTGCCATTCACACTACGCACGCTTTGCTAAGAGCAGCTTTTGACTGGTGATGGAGCCTAATATGCCCAAATGTCGTGGATTTATTTTGTTGTTCTCGTTGATAACCGTGGCCTTAGTATCGTTGACCGGGTGCACAACTTACACTTGGCCGGATGGGTCGCAAGAGACTGTACTGGGAGTGCCCCCAGAAGAAGAAAACCGGCGTTATGAAGAGCAGCGTGCCGACGGAGTACGCTATCGCTTACCAGGTAAAATACCTGATGAGCAAACGGAATGATCTTCTTCGATCAGGCTTCTCTTTAAACGGCACCATTAAACCTTATGTCGTTTTGTCGATGCCGTTGCTTGAGCGGTCATCGGATCTTCTGGCCAGGGGTGTTTAGGATAGCGGCCACGCATCTCTTTACGCACCTCTGGGTAGCCATTCACCCAAAAACTGCGTAAATCCTGAGTCACTTGAAGCGGCCTTTTGGCCGGTGAAAGCAGATGAATGACAACAGGCATATGACCGTCCGCAACGGTGGGAGTATCCTGCCAACCAAACGCTTCCTGTAACTTCAGAGCAAGCACTGGCGGTCTTCCTGTTAGGCAAGGCTCATAATCAACCGATGCTTGATTACCACTAGGAGCCATTATTGACGGTGGTGTTAAACGTTCAAAATGGCTTTGCTCGTCCCAACTAAGCGTTGCCATTAAGTAGCTATGGAATGGCATTTTTTCTAGCTGGCTGAAGCGTGTTATATCCGTCATGTAAGGTGCCAGCCATACATCCAAACTGTTCAATAGCGCGCTCTCAGACCAGTCAGGCCATACGCCATAATAAAGGCTCGCCACTAGCGCCATTCGCCCCCGTAATTGCTTAACCTTGCCATTAAAAAGCGCCGCAGGGCGTTGTTTCAATGCGCGCAGCAATGCTTGCTGGACGGCCTCTCTAGATAACTCCGCCAAGGGCCGACGTGCCAATACAAGTTCACCATGGCGCTGAACAGCTTCACCAAGAAGCTTTCCTTGAGCATCTGACCAAGTAACACGCTCCTCCCACTGTTGAGTTGCAGGATAAAGGTCAATAAGCGCTGTCTGCGTAATCGGTTCTGCCAGGTAAATTGCCGCCTCACTACTGGCACTCTCTACGCTAATGGCGACGATAAATGCTTCATTCGCTAGGGGGTGGCTAACGGAGAGTGTGGCGGTTTTGCCATTGGCAAGCTTGAACCGACCTGGACTGATGAATTGACCAACACGATCCGGGTAAGCTATCGCCAGCAGATAGCTAAGCGGCTCAAGCGGTAGCTTATCTAGCAGCTTGAGGCTAGCCATGTCCATAAGACGCTGAGTTTCTCGTTGCCATTGAGGAAATCGCCAGGGTTGGCCGAGCCGCTGAGCCAGCGCATCTCTTAGCGAGCCACTGACACGCTCTCTGCCCTCTAACAGAGCAGCTAAAGCACAGGCAAGCGGTACTGCATTCAATGACGCTGCTTTTGACAGCATGACCGCTAAACGTGGCTCAAGCGGCCAGCGCGCACTTTGTTTACCTAAGGGTGTTAATAATCCCACTCTATCAAGAATGCCAAGCTGACGGAGCAAAACCTGACTACTTTGCCATGCACCGTTAGGCGGTGGCGTCATCCAAACTAACTCTTCTGGCGAACGTGCTCCCCATCTGGCGACTTCCAGCGCTAGCCTTGATAAATCAGCTTGGGCTATCTCGGGTTCACCGTAAGCAACCATTGGCTGCTCTTGAGACCACAACCGATAACACGTGCCCGGCTGTTGCCGCCCTGCACGTCCGCGACGTTGATCAGCGCTGGCACGATTGACGCGCCGGGTAGTTAGTCGAGTAAGCCCTGTTTGCGGCTGAAACAACGGTACTCGCTCCAAGCCCGCGTCAATGACCACATTAACGCCATCAACAGTCACGCTGGATTCCGCAATGGCCGTCGCGACAATCACTCGCTGGCGTGTTTCATGTAGCCTCAATGCAGCTTGCTGCGCTTCGATGGACATGCCGCCATGCAATGCGCGCACCTCAACATCAAAGGCACTATTTTCCAGCATTTGTACTAGCCGGGTTATCTCTGCTACCCCTGGTAAAATCACCAGCACGTCGCGGCTATCAACATTCGCCAAGGCCTCGGTTACCACTCGGTAAGCAGCGGCGTCTAGCGTCTCATCGCCCCCCAAAGGGCGGTGATATGTGTCGATTGGGAATTCGCGACCTGTGCTTTCAATCACGCATGTATCGCGACCCAATACGCTTGTTAACGCGGCAACATCTAGCGTCGCAGACATCACCACCAGTCGTAAGTCAGCGCGAACGCTTTGCTGAATGTCCAGCGATAGCGCCAGCCCAAGATCTGCTTCTATGCTGCGCTCATGAAACTCATCGAAGATGATACCGGCGATTCCTTCGAGCAACGGATCATCTTGCAGCATACGCGTCAGGACGCCCTGAGTGAGCACCTCCAAACGAGTATCCGAGCTCACTTTACTGTCCCCGCGCATACGATAGCCAACTGTCTTACCGACAGGCTCATTAAGCTGCGCGGCCATAAAGCTTGCCGCCAAACGAGCAGCTACCCGTCGAGGCTCTAGCAACAGTATCTTCTGGCCCTGCGCCCATTGGCTGTTTAGCAAGGTCAGCGGGACTCGGGTTGTCTTACCCGCCCCCGGCTGAGCGACCAAGATAAGTCGGTTATGTTCAGAGAGAGCCGCCTGAATCGGCTTGAGGTGCTGCTCAATTGGAAGCGTAGACATCGCCAATAGGGGCATAGTAGCTAAACTGATGAGTCGTTTGATAAATGCGACGTTGAAATACCGCATCCTTTCAAAATCACATGCTCAAGGAAACGGCAAATAGACTCGAAATCCGTTTCGCTAAGCCCCTCAGTCCCTAAAATCCCCGTTACCTGCGCACTGTATTCCGTGTAGTGTTGGGTGGACGACCAAATCAAGAATATAAGCCAGCGCGGATCGACATCATCCATTTTTCCTAGCTGAGACCACTGATGGATAATTTCTGCACGAGAAGCTACCCACTCTTTCAACTCCCCAGAGAGGTAATGACTCAAGAAAGGCGCACCTGCCAAAATCTCGGCGGCAAATAACTTTGAACCTTCGGGGTAGCGCTGGCCCAGCATCATCTTGGTACGTATAAAATCGCTTAACACCTTAGCTGGGTCACTTTCAGGTGTGATGTCTTCAAGTACCGCATTCCAGCGGTTCATCATTCGATTAAGCAGTCGAACATAAAGCAGCTGCTTACTACCCATGTAATAGAGAATATTCGCTTTAGGAAGACCTGCTATATCGGCGATTGCCTGAAGGCTGGCACCACGATAACCATGTTGAGAAAACACCTGCTCAGCAGCACTCAGGATGGTCTGTTCAATGCGATCTCTGCTGGCATTTTCATGGTTAGCGGTATCCGCTGTCATTGATTAAGCTCCTTTAATAAGCGCTTTGGATAGGCACCAATGGTCAGCCCATGGGACCTATCAGATTAAATTGGTTTATCGACGCCTGCCGTGCAAGTGCACAGACAGCGGCGCTAGCAACAAATTCTTGCAAGGTGCGCTTTTTTGTCTCAAGCTAAACAACATTGACCGATCGGTCAGAACAATCATAACGGAGTTTGGCATGGCTACGATTGAGTTCCTGCTCAACGGCACCCCCAAGCAGTGTCATGTACCCCCTGACACCAGCATTCTAACGCTGTTGCGCGATCATTTGGGCTTCACTGGCACAAAAGAGGGCTGCGCATCAGGTGATTGTGGCGCTTGTACAGTCGCAATCAGCAATCCAGGCAATATGCAAAGCCGCTTTTTAAGCGTCAACGCGTGCATTACCCCGGCTCACCAACTTCACGGGCGGCATGTCATTACCGTCGAAGGGCTCGCGACTGAGGGCAACTTGCACCCAGCTCAACGCGCAATGATCGAGTGCCATGGCAGCCAGTGCGGATTTTGCACACCTGGGATTGTCATGTCATTGTTCACCTTGCATACCAACCAGCAGCAGCGCCCCTCGCCTCTTACACCAGACACACTGGAAGCCGCACTAGGTGGAAATTTATGCCGCTGCACGGGATACCGTCCTATTCGTGACGCCGCCTTGAGCATGCAAGATTTCTCTTGGGAAGCACCTCAGTGGTTCGATGCGTCGCAGCCAGCCAGCCAGCCGCTTCCTGTGTCAGAGTCAACCGAACAGAGCGAACCACGCTTCATACAACCAACCACCTTGGCTGAGCTGGCCGACGCACGGTATCGCTATCCTGATGCACGCCTTGTGGCTGGCGCAACAGATCTGTGGTTGGAAAACACTCAGCGCCTCACCGCGTTGAATCAGCTTATTGATACCACTCGTGTGGCTGAATTAGGCCAAATTGAAGAGGCGTCATTTCAAGCTCAACCAGGTTGGTGGATAGGCGCTGGGGTTACGTACACGCAGCTTGAGCCGATATTTAACCGTCACTTTCCTGCGTTTGCACACCTCCTTCACAGGCTCGGCTCCCAACAAGTTCGTAACCGGGGAACGCTCGGCGGCAACATCGCCAACGCTTCGCCAATTGGGGATACGCCACCTGTGCTACTGGCGCTCAATGCGTGGATAGAACTTACCAGCCATGTCGGTACTCGCCAGCTGTTGCTAAGTGATTTTTTTATCGACTATAAAAAAACCGCGCTGGCTGCTGATGAAGTCATCAGTCGTATTTTTATACCTCAACTGGCTGAATCAGCCACACTCAGGGTTTGGAAGCTTTCTAAACGGCGCGAGGATGACATAACGGCGGTATTAGGTGCGTTTTGCTACCGTGTAAATCAGGGTGTGATGGAGGATGTTCGCATTGCCTTTGGCGGTATGGCTGCCACTCCCAAGCGAGCGAGTCAAACAGAAGCTGCGCTAGAGGGCCAGCCCGTCTCCAAAGCTAGCTTTCAAGCAGCCCAGCAAGCCCTTGCTGAAGAGTTTCAGCCAATGAGCGATGTACGGGGTAGCCAATACTACCGAGAACAAGCCACACTTAACCTATTAGAACGCCTCTACTTATCGCTTTCGTCACCCAACCAGGAGGTGATGCTCCATGCGTACGCTCACTAAACTTGATGGCGACAGCAGCCGAGCTCGTCGAGAATTACATGACCACATCCAAGGGTCAGGCCCACTTGCCCGCCATACTGTCGATAGCCACGGTCAGCGCCAAGCAGGCACCGCCAGCTTCCATGAAAGCGCTGAAAAACACGTTACCGGCAAGGCCGCTTACATCGATGACCTCAAAGCACCAGCAGATGCCCTGCATGTAGCTCTGGGGCTGTCTCCTGTCGCACACGGCACGTTGACCGCGCTTGATCTTGAAGCAGTTAAACAAGCACCTGGGGTTGTCGATGTCATCACTTTCCACGACGTACCCGGCCATACGGATATCGGCCCTGTTTTCCCTGGCGACCCCATTTTTGTAGATCAAGAAATTAGCTACGCAGGCCAGTGTATTTTCGCCGTTGCCGCTACCTCGCTTCAGGCTGCTCGCCGAGCGGTAACGTTGGCCAAGTTAAGTATCGACGAACAACCGGCGAGCCTCGACCCGGTGGCTGCTGCGGAACGCAATGATGTGGTTCGCCCTACACATATTCAGGAGCGTGGTGATTGGCAAACGGAACTGCACCAAGCCGAGCAAACGATTGAAGGCGAGCTGTTCATCGGCGGGCAGGAGCATTTCTACCTGGAGGGACAAGCATGCTTGGTTCTGCCGACTGAAGATGAAGGGGTCATTGTTCATACCTCTAACCAGCACCCTAGTGAGACCCAAAAGCTTGTCGCTGAAGTACTGGGCATTCCTTTTCATGCCGTCACCGTGGAAGTACGCCGAATGGGCGGTGGCTTTGGAGGCAAAGAAACTCAAGCATCCCCTTGGGCTTGTATGGCAGCTATTATTGCCCGCAGAACTGGTAAAGCCACACGTATACGCCTACCGCGCAGTGATGATATGCGCGCGACCGGTAAGCGACACCCCTTTCATAATCGCTACCGACTAGCCATTAATCGGCAAGGTGTCATCCAAGGGGGAGACATAACAGTTATTGGTGACTGCGGCTATTCACCTGACCTTTCGGACGCCATTGTTGATCGTGCAATGTTCCATGCCGACAACGCCTACTCATTAGGCAATGCCCGCGTCACCGGTCATCGCGCTAAGACCCATACCGCTTCTAACACGGCTTTTCGCGGTTTCGGCGGCCCTCAGGGCATGATGATTATCGAAGCGGCAATGGATGATATCGCGCGCAAAGTCGGTGACGATCCTCTCACTATACGCAAACGAAACTTCTATCGTGACGGGCGCGACGTCACCCACTACGGCCAACCAGTGGATCAAAAACAGTTACTCCATACACTGGTAGACACACTGGAAACCAGTAGTGATTACTGGGCGCGCCGTGCGGCTATTAAGGCATTTAATAGCAACAGTCCCATTATTAAAAAAGGGCTCGCGCTAACGCCAGTAAAGTTTGGCATCTCATTTACCGCCCAGCACCTCAACCAGGCTGGTGCGCTGCTGCATGTGTATACCGATGGCAGCATCATGATCAATCACGGCGGCACCGAAATGGGGCAAGGGCTGCACACCAAGATTTGCCAAGTTGTGGCTCGCGAGCTTGGCTTGGATTTAGATAGCGTGCGGATTAGCGCAACTCGCACGGATAAAGTACCCAACACATCCCCTACCGCGGCCTCGAGCGGTGCCGACCTCAATGGCATGGCTGCGCGGGATGCCGCCAGTAAATTGCGCGCAAGGTTGTTCGACTTTGCTGCGATGCATTTTGAGGGCGGCTTAGACCGAGAAGACATGCGCCTGGAAAATGGCATGCTGATTGCTGGTATTGGAGAGAGCGAGCGTCGCATCCCTTGGGGAGAGCTTGTCCAAACAGCCTACCTCAATCGTATCTCGCTTTCAGAAAAGGGTTTTTATGCGACACCGTTGATTCATTACAACCGTGCAACGGGCCAAGGCCGCCCTTTTTATTATTACGCGTTTGGAGCAGCAGTAGCCGAAGTAAGTGTTGACACCCTGAGCGGCGAATATTTAGTCAACCGCGTTGACGTACTGCATGACGTTGGCAATTCGCTAAACCCTGCCATTGATATTGGCCAAGTAGAAGGTGGCTTTATCCAGGGAATGGGCTGGCTAACCAGTGAAGAGCTTAAGTGGAACGATAGCGGCGCGCTGGTTAGCGACGGACCTGCAACCTATAAAATACCCACGTTTGGTGATCTTCCCGCGATTTTTAACGTTGAACTATTGGAAGGCCACCCAAACTCCATGGCAAGCCTATATCGCTCTAAAGCCGTTGGCGAGCCGCCGTTTATGCTTGGTATCTGTGTCTGGTCTGCACTACGTGATGCGCTTTCAAGCTTAACCGATTACCAACAGTCTCCCCATCTCGACACTCCCGCCACTCCTGAAAGAGTGATGCTGGCTGCAAACGCAATTAGAGAAAAAACACTATGACACGGCCCTCAGCAGAAACTTGGCACGCGGCACTCGATCGCTTACAGCGTAGCGGTGTTCCCCACGTATTGGCCACTCAGGTAACCAGCGCGGGCTCAACCCCGCGTGAACCCGGCGCGCGTATGGTGATCACTCAAGAGGCGATCTATGACACGCTAGGTGGTGGCACTTTCGAGTGGCAAACTATCCACGCTGCGCGGGACTTTTTACAGCAAGGCCGCGCGGGCTTTCACTTAGAGGCATTCTCGCTAGGTGGGCGCAGCGGCCAGTGCTGTGGCGGCTACGTCAATGTGCTGCTGGAAATGTTTCCTGGTGCCGCTATCAATATCGCTTTATTTGGTGCCGGTCATGTCGGGCGAGAAATCGTATCGCTTAGCGAACCGCTACCCTGGCAAATACACTGGTTTGATAGCCGAACCGATGTATTTAACGAACGCGACCAGCAGCAATCGCGACTCAGTTGCCATACGCTGAGCAGCACACAGGAGGGAACTTCAGCCCTACCACCCGGGTGTCACGCACTGGTATTAACCCACAACCATGATGAAGATTATGCGCTTATCACTGCTTTACTACAGCGCCCTGACATCGCTTCTATAGGACTAATCGGCTCTGATAGCAAATGGGCAAGTTTCCGAGGACGACTGCAGCGCGAAGGCTATACCACTGAGCAAATAGAGCGTGTACGCAGCCCCATTGGCTGTATTCATAACACTAAACTTAGCAATAAAACTCCCTATGCGATTGCGTTGACAGTGGTAACCGAGCTGCTTTGGCTAACGGACAGGCCAGCCTCACTAGACATGCGCGGCCTTGAGCCGAATGCAATTCGTGCACTTGTTGACGATACAAAAACGACTCAGAGTTAATATGAATTCCTCAATCGATACGCTCATTCGCGCTGAAATTGTCAGTTTTGCACGCGACCCAGGTAATGATGACCTACCTCAACCAGGTAGCCTAGAGCATTATGGCGACGGGTTACTTTGGCTAAAGGGCAGTCACATACAGGCTGTCGGCCACTATGGTGATCTCGCTGATCAACTGCCAAGTGACGCCCATCTTATTGATTATCGCGGCAAGTTGATTATGCCCGGTTTTATCGATACTCACGTTCACTATGTTCAGCTAGACATCATGGCTTCCTACGGTCGCCAGCTGCTTGATTGGCTAAATGACTATACGTTTCCTGAAGAGTGCCGTTTTGCCAATCATGCGCATGCAGAAGCGTTATCGAACGCTTTTCTAGATGAAATGCTTCGCGCGGGAACGACAACAGCCCAAGTATTTGGCTCAAGCCATCCTGGCTCAGTGGATGCGTTCTTCACCGCCTGCCAAAAACGTCAGCTACGCATGCTGGTTGGTAAAGTATTAATGGATCGCAACGCGCCTGAAGCACTAATGGATGGCGTGTCAGGGATTGCAGACAGTGAGCGACTTATTCAAGACTGGCATGGCAATGGCCGACTAGGTTATAGCGTCACGCCACGTTTTGCGCCCACCTCTACCAAAATGCAAATGGATGCTGCCGGCGCCCTCTTACGCAATGACTCTAGCTTGTGGCTACAAACTCATTTGGCCGAAAACAGTGGGGAATTAGACTGGGTAGCCGAACTATTTCCTGGTAGCCGCGACTACTTAGCCGTTTACGAGGAAGCGGGATTAGTCGGCCCCCGCAGTACCTTCGCGCACGGCATTCATTTGGATAACGATATGCGTCAACGCTTGGCGGATCGAGGCGCTAATATTGCCTTTTGTCCAAGCTCCAACCTTTTCCTAGGTAGCGGATTATTTGACCGAGAGGCAGCTAAACAGACCGGCATGGCATTTACCTATGCTAGCGATATCGGCGCAGGCACCGATTTATCAGGGTTTGGTACGCTTAAAGCCGCCTATCAAGTGGGCCAACTAAGAGGACAGCCACTCACCGCATGGCAAGGTTTTTACGGTTTAACCCATGGCAATGCAAAAGCGCTCTCCTTAGATACCCATATCGGTCAGCTCGCTCCTTCCTACGAAGCAGACTTTGTCGTTATTGATCCTTATGCGACATCGCTGTTGAAACGCCGTATTCAACACAGCACAACGCTCGGCGAGCGTTTATTTGCGCTGATGATGCTCGCTGATGATCGCGCTATCTATGAAACTTGGGCCGCTGGCGAATGCCAGCACCAACGGGATTAATTTCGTCATTCCCGCAGGCTCTTAGCGGGAATCCATGTTGGGCTGGGGTTTCGGGCGGCTGCAGGCCAAGATCAAGGTGGATTCCCGATTACCCCACTCGGGAATGACGGTGCGGTGGCTCGGAAATGACGTGCGGTGCATACTTGGGGGTGGCCGCGCTATAGGGGACAGAGGGTGCTTTTTTCTTCCGCGCAAACAAAGAACCCAGCCGGTTGGCTGGGTTCTTTGTTAAATAAGTGCCTGACGATGTTCGGGCCGGCCACCCGGCGGGCGGCGTTCCTCTACTCTCCAGGGGAGACCCCTAAAAAGCAAAATCCCGACCAAATGGCCGGGGTTTTTTAATAAGTGCCTGACGATGACCTACTCTCGCATGGGGAGACCCCACACTACCATCGGCGCTAAGCGGTTTCACTTCTGAGTTCGGCATGGGATCAGGTGGTTC